>Ga0209636_10006277_pt1 | contig 12137 bp, 9 predicted proteins | sample DeeMarSWOR152_54_FD_187464 | JGI IMG/M metagenome (GOLD analysis project Ga0209636, IMG submission 187464) | Marine sediment microbial communities from White Oak River estuary, North Carolina - WOR-1-52-54 (SPAdes) (version 2) | ecosystem: Environmental > Aquatic > Marine > Intertidal zone >...
GGAGACCACCATAAAGATGACCAGAAAAGGAGGGATTGCCACTTTATTTGGAGGCTGTGAGAAGGGTACCGCCATAACGGTGAATACCGCATTGCTCCATTACTCTGAATTAACCTTGAAAGGTGTCTTCCATCACACTCCTCATTACATAAGAACTGCTCTAAATTTGATATCCTGGGGTGCTATTGACGCCGAAATATTTATTACGGAGAAAATGCCTTTGTCTCAAATTGATGAAGCTTTACAAAAGGTTTTGCACCAGAAAGGAGTTAAGATCGCTTTGATTCCATAGAAATATGGTCTCATTTCTCACGCTATAGGTCATCCAAGAATGCAGTCCTTGCCATTACTCTTCTGTCAGTAGAATAACCACATCCTGTTCTCTACGTGGCTTGCTGTGAAGAAAAAACTCGAAGCAGTTGCTAAGGTTACATACACAAAACTTAAAAATAATGAAAGAAATGCCCATTCATGGATGTAACTAGAGAGGCTGATATTGGTATTTCACAATATATTGACAAGAATTTAGGAAAATCCATAAGAGATCCCCTCTATGATTATATACCATTGTCACAGGCAGAAATAGCGATTGTTGACTCTCCATGGATGCAGCGATTGAGGGAGATAAAGCAGATGGGAACTACCAATAGAACATACATATCGGCAAACAATACACGGTTTGAACATTCATTGGGTGTTTGCCACCTTGCTGGCAAGATGCTGGATTCTCTTGATAATCCTTCCAAAAAAGGATTGTTAGACCAAATCGTAGAGAATGTGGACGAAACCATATATGAAAGGATTTTGGCTGATTTTCCCCAAGATGATGACAAGAAAAATATCTTAAAGCAATCTGTGAGACTTGTAGCTTTGTTACATGATGTGGGCCACGGGCCATTTTCCCATACGAGCGAACAATTTCTTAAGGTTAGTCCCACATACAAGAAATTTAGGAAAATCTTAAAGCCCCATGAGATCTGCAGTTTGGAAATAATGCTGAAATACATTCCCAAAGGGATAGAATTGATCCTGGACAATGAGAAAATCGATTCCAAACATGCCTCGAAAGGCAAGATAACTAAAATAACAGCTCTTAAAATGGCCAAGAAATTCCTTGAAGAAAAGGACTTGATAAAGTCTCTATTCATTCCATCTTACAAAAATCGCGACTCTCTGCAACCGCTCAATATGATAATAAATAGTCAACTCGATGCTGACAAACTCGATTACTTGAGACGAGACGCATATGCCACTGGATCAGAATTTGGAATTGCACTCGATGTTCAAAGAATGATAGGGGGTCTTTCAGTACGTGAAAACTGCCTCTGTATAGAGAAGAAGGCCCTGAGTGCTGCAGAAAGTCTGGTTGATTCGCGATATAAAGCGTACCGTTACATACATACACATCATGTAAAGCTGCAAATGGATGAAATTCTTAGGAGAGCTATATATCATGGATTACAAGGGGGTGTATTCAGGATTAACGTAGGGGGAAATGAAATTAGAAATCCCTTTGGCGCAAAATACTTTGGAAAGGCACTGTACAAAGATGGAATACTCTGTTTTGAATATGGGACTATCGATGATCACTTTCTCATTCAAAGAATTAGAGAACATGATTCAACAAATCAAGCAGTCAGTAATGCAAAATACTACCTAGAGCGACTAGAAAAAAGAATACTTTTCAAATCCCCTTGGAAAGTCTCTGACACATTCATATTAATTGAGGAAAAAATCAAAAAGGATGTTTCTATACCTATCATAAAAAAACATAATTTGCAATTAATGGAAGAATTACTAGCTATCAATGGCGATCATATTTCGCAAGAAACTATAAGTAGATTGGAAAATGAAATAAAAGAAAACTCTACTTTGTGTAACCTTCATGAATTAATCTCCAAATTTGAAAAAGATAAAATTCCACCTGAGCCACTGGAAGAAGAAATTGTGAAGTGGATTAAAAAAAATTCTTCAATAAACAACATATCTCCAAGAGATGTCATGATCGCGCACCTCAGATTCGATCCGTATCCTGCACCTGTAGGAAGAGAGAAAAGAGAGAGAATTATGCTCCTCCATAATGGTGAAAGAAAAGATCTTATCTATTTTTCTCCCGAAGTAAGAGGGCTCATAGTATATTGGTTTGTAGAAAAGCAATATCACGGCATCTATTTATACTTTTCAGAACCTCTTTATGAAAAAATGGGAAAGGATTTCATATTTGAAAACTTAGAAAAGCTCGTGAATCATCTAAAAAAGTCAAAGATTATTCTTGAAAAAGGGATATGACGAAATAAATATTATCCATTCTTTATTAATTGGTATATTCAGATTTTTAGTTCCTCTTAGAATTTCATTGAGCTCTTTTTCAAAAAATTTGTTAAATATCACTTTTAAAGAATCTTCTTTATCATCTTTAAGGAAATCTCTCATCATAAAATGTACAATATTCATCTCATTACGTTGTAAATCCTTTTCAAAATCTCTTAAATCATCAGTCAACTGACATAAACATCCTAAATGTTTTGTAGTCTCAAACAGTTCGTTGTAATCTTCCACGGATCTGCATACATCCACAGTTTCAAAGATTATATCTGAAAGAAAAGAGTACATGATTCCAGATAATCCACAGGCCTTCATCTCTAATGTAAATAATAATTCATTGCAAGAATTACGTATAGTTCTGTAATTTTCAACCATTTCTTCTAATTTCAATATCATATCAAAATATTTGGATATATACACTCCTTGTAGTAGAACGGCTGATTTTTTAGAAAAATTCTCTTCTGCAAATTCTTTAAATGCTCTAGTAAATATGTCAAAAACCTTTTTCATTACTTCACGTTCATCGTGGCAAGGCTTAATGAATTCTAAATATATCTTGTCATGATCATCTATGTAATCATCAGTGAAATGAGAAAGCATATAAAAAAGAGTGGTCGCAACGCCGGCTGTTTTCAACTTCTTTTCTGGTATTTCTGAGTTGCCGAGCAAGAGCAGTATATCATAAGGGTATAAGTGGTCCTTCCTTTTGATGAGTTCTTCACAGTGGAGATTCTTTTCAGCGGTTTCTAAATGAGTATAGACTTCATCAAGAATTTCCGATACAAATGATCTAAAGTTATGCATTTCATTAAAATGCAAAGATTTCTTGAAATCAAACTCTATTTCTTTAAAATTTTTCAGAAAAATATTTCTTGTGTTCGGTGATATATCCCTGTCTAAAAGTATATGGTCATGGTTGTATTTCAACGCTTCAAGAAAAGAGGGCACTATCTCCTGTGAAAGTTCCTCACGTATGTATGGTTTCCATTTTACACAACTGCTATCCACTTGGTTCATTTTGGGTTCCTCTCTTTCTTTTCTTTATTAAGAATAGTCATGATGAGTTTAAATACTTATTGTAGGCTGAAATCGACAGGTTGCCCATAACTAGGGTGCAGCTCTTCCATCTGATTTCCATGAAAACCCACATCAGCAGAGGGTTATATTAACTATTCATGTAGTTCTACAGCCAAATCCATGAAGTCTCGCACCTACCTTAGTTATTTATTGAGACCTTACTGATTTCGACTTCTGATTTTTCCATTCACGATAAAGAAAAATGATACGATTCAAATATTCTGGTTTAAATCTTTCACAATGCAAAAGTTCATTCTTTACTCTTCTGAACCTTCTCATATATCGCTACTCCTCCCGCATTACAACCCCTTGCACAGCCAGGCCCAAAACAACCTCAAGCAAAAGGGATCCACTGTAAACGTACGTGACATCTCAGACACTGAAGCTCCCATCACGATGATCCCCGAGACCGTCACCACCACATGCAGGAATGCTATTGGATGGCTAACGAGAGCAGGAAGATCCTTTCTATAAGAGAAATGTCAACTATCTGTTGAATCTCCCATTTATCAGGCGTACTACCCATTCTTACCTGTCTGAACCTGGAACCTTTACCATTCGAACCACTGAAACTCATCTGTTAGCCAAACCTTTATATTCTTCAAATGATCTCTCTCTGTGGGAGGTGTAAGAGTGAAAATAACCTATCTGAGCCATGCATGCTTTGAGCTCACAAATACAAAAACCATCCTCATTGACCCCTTCTTTGAAGGCAACAAGAACGCACCACCATACACAGGATATCCTGATATCATTTTGGTAACCCACGAGCATCGAGATCACAGCGATGCACAACAATTTAGCTCACCAGTGGTCTGTCCTGATACCTGCAAAAACAAATTCACAGAAACAGTGACCATGACCATTGGCGAAAAGAAAACCGTACAAGGGATACCCATTGAAATGGTGAAAGCATCCCACCACCAATCTGGGTACCCCACAGGGTACATAATAGAACTGGAAGGCAAACGCATCTACCACATGGGGGATACCTACTTGGAAGGCGTCAGAAACTATGGTAACCTCGACATCTTATTTGTCCCCATTGGAGGGTACTACACCATGAACATTGAAGAAGCTTTAGAAGCATTACGAATCGTCAAGCCCACATTGGCCATCCCCATGCACTACAATACATTCCCCCAGATAAAGGCTGATCCTTTAGAATTCAAACAGTTGGCAGAGGACGATGGATTCACAGTCAAGGTGTTCAATTTTGGAGAAACTGCAGAAGTTTAACCTGTACCGGGAAGTGCTTTCTCGAGGCATCATTGCTGTTGGACTGGCCCACTTTTGTACTCATCACCTTGAGTTCGCACTTCCTCCCCTTTACCCTTTGATGGAAGAGTTTTTTTCGTACTCCGATTTAGGAGTGGTATCCAGTGCTGTTATCATAACATTCATTTTTTCAGACTCCTATAGACCACCTATCAGACAAAAGAGGAAGAAAGTTATTACTCGTATCTTTTCTCGTTCTATGAGCAGGTTTCACCTTTGTGACTGGTTATCTCAAATTTTGTTCATTTGCGGTATTATGTGAATCAATGGCAATATCTCATATGTTACACGTGTAACATAACGAATGCCCAATTTCCAGACAACCTCTATTCAACCATCACTAACAGTAAAATCACACAAAATACATGTACTGATTTTCAACCTCCAATGTGCCCACAACCAACCGGTATCTCCCATCAACCTGTTCCAATCTGCCCCTGGCTTCAACGTTCTCTCCTTCTGCAAAAACATCACAGTAAACACCCTCGTAAGATATAATCTCTTCAATGGGGACATTAACTCCTTCAATTATTTCTAATACCTCAATTTTATATTTTGCAGGTAAAAACATGGACTCTGAGCTGTCAGTAATTTCAGCTTTTATGGTGGCTGCTCCCATGCCGGTGTACTGAACCTCACCATAATTTTCAGTGATTTCATCGTCTGTTCGTGTGGGATGCACAGAAAAATACGTACCTTTGTAGAATCCGTAGTTCCATTTTCTGGCTGCAAAGAGTTCAGCATCTCTCCTGCTCAGGTTAAATATCTCCATTTTATGTGAAATCCATTCTGTTTTTCTCGCCTCTTTTAAGATTTCAACGTTCTTGAGGGTTTCTAATACCTTTTTCAGCTTTTTTGAATTTTCTTTCCCGTAAACAATTAAATCTATATCTGAAAACAACGGGTTGTGTAACTCAATCAAAATAGATCCTGTAATACCCAGAAAATCTAAAGGTACACCAGTTTCATCGATAATATCCTCTGTAAAGGTGGCTACTTTCTCCTCCAATTCATCCTGTGGAGAAGTAACTAACTCGGTCAATCTTTTCTCAGGTTCGTAGTACTCTTTAATGTAACCTTTAGGGACCATGGACATTTCAATGTGACGAACTGGACAGTAATGCACATACTGGGGATAATTTTCTTTTAAATACTCTATAGTCTTTGAAACGGAGAACACATGGTAGTACGGGAGTTCTCTCCTGAAAGCTGTATCATTTTTCCTCCATTTCCCTTCTACAACAGGTGAGTACTTTAAATATGCTGTAACCTTATCCGGAGGATGCAAATACCCGGCCACGCAAAAGAACATGCCTTCTTTGGTTTCCAGAAAGTCTCTATCTTTCAACTTTCTCATGTACCGTATTCAGGAAAGGAATATAAAAGGTGATGGGTAACAGCTTTCCTCCAGATCCAGATTCTGCGCTATATGAAAGGATTGCGTTTACAATTATCTACATTTACAATTATCTACTTGCTTTTACTTTGTTACACGTGTAACATTCCTCGATGATTTTATGCTGAGCAGTCTCTTCAATGTCTTAATACTATCTCCTATACAGGTACAACACTGTCTCCCAATTATACCCTCCAATCTCGCCATCATACTCTATCAAATCGCCGCTCTCTACAACTTCGATGAACACTAATTCTGCATGCTTCAATCCTGTAAGCTGCTCAATCTCTTGTACTGCATCGTCGAAATTCCCTACAACATCTGCAAATCCCCAGTCTAGTGCCTCTTCTCCAAACCAGGTCAGCCCGTCTGCATAGTTCTCCACGAAATCAGTAGTTAATCCCCTTCCCCTAGACACTGTATACACGAATCGGTAGAATGCGTCATAAACTGAATCAGTGATGAACTGCCGTTCCTTATCATCTAAGCCTCTCCAATCTGCTCCTGCATCCTTATGCTCCCCTGTCTTGAATACTGTAATATCGAATCCAAACTGGGAATAGTACCCTGAAGCATCCACGTGCACGTAAATAACCCCAATACTCCCTAGCTCTGTGTCAGGTCTCACTACAATACTGTCACAGACAGACATGATGTAGTACCCTCCAGATGCTGCTATCCCTCCCGAATAAGCCACCACTGGTTTCAAACTTTTCAACCGTTCAATCTCGTACGTGATCTGGGTTACCGCCACCACTGTTCCTCCAGGTGAATCAATCCACAAGACCACACCTTCAATCAAGGGGTCTTCACCCACTTCCCGCAATTTGGCAGCAATAGGCATGACATCTTCTGAGTCCAGTATACCCTCAATACGGATGACAGCCACTCTACCATCAAAGGGCCCTTCCCTGAAGGATTGCTCTATGGACTGCTGCTCTCTATTGTATTCTTCTCGTAATTTGCTGTAATCAGGTTCAGGAATCTCAGCTTCTTCAAAGGTCAACTCTTCTGTGAGCTGCTCTGCACATCCTGCCACTACTACGGTGACAAGTATCAATACTACGAGTAGGTTCTTCATAAACTCACCATGGTGGTTTACCATCACAGGTATAAATATGTTGAGATGAAGGATTGCTCCAATTATTTGGTGCTTGTCCCACTTTGTTACACGTGTAACAAACCTGAACCCTACACCAATCTGAACAACCCCTCAACCCTCAAACCTCAGAACGAAATGTTTATATGACTAGATGATCTAAGCACCTCATGCCAGAACATGAAGAAACACACGAAAAGTGGCGCGAAGATCCTTTAGGAGGAGTATTCGTTGGCCTGTTCCTGATCGTTGTAGCCGGTATATATCTTTTCAGAGACCGGCTCCCTGGAGAAGAATGGTGGCCCTGGATTATTGTAGGCATTGGCTGCATCTTTTTACTGGAAGCTTTGGTCCGATCTATCAAAGCCGAGTACAAAAGACCTTCCTTTGGCAGGGCAGTACTAGGAGTCATTCTAGTAGTAGCAGGTGCTGGCATTGTCTATGGATTCGAAGAATACTGGGCACTCATTATCATTGCTATTGGTGTTCTCCTCTTGATATATTACATCCGTCAGAGTGTTTGACCCATTAGTCTCTCCCAGTAGTACTTTATCACATTGAAATCCTTTTCCCTGCCCAGACAGGTGAGTGCACTCCCTCCAAAGGACTTGACCACATCTCCGATTTTGTATCGCGGGAAGAGGCAGGAAGAAATAATGAGAGAGCCTCTTTCTCCCTTTTCCAGTTCGTACAGCATTTTTATCCTGTGGTTAGTCTCCACTTCAAAGAAGTAGAAATCGTAGTTAGGGAATACGTACGGTCTCTTGTCTAACTGCTGGGCATACATTCCCTCTGTAGCACCATACATCTCTCTCAAATCCGAAAAATCGTACATAGCTTTGAGGACAGGTTTTTCCTTGGTGTTAATACCCACCATGGAGATACAGAACAGTACAGGCTTTTCCCATACATCTTTGGGGTAGATATTGTATTTCTTCTTTAAAAAGGTAGCAAAATGGATCATTCCCTGGGCAACACCGGTAACCATGGTCACCTTTTTGTTCTTGGCTTCATTGTAGGCAAGATCAAACCGTTTCTCCCAGTCTCTCTTAGTAGTTCCCGTACCTGATTCGTTTATTTGCTCGATAGTTGGGACAACTTTGAGTCTCCCTTTTTCAGCCGCGTATTTGGCGTAAATACCAGAACTGTATCCATACTCCACTTGGTTTCCTCCCACGTCCATGGTTCCCACTTTCGAGGGGAAGTTGTTGTTTAAAACGTACCCTTCCAAAATGTGAAATTTCTTCTCCTTGTATACGTAATTGAGCGTACCCCTGGGTCCGCATACACTTTTTTGTTCCAGATCAGTTTTGGTGAAGGGGACAACCTTTGGAGTCCCCGTGCTCCCTCTGGTCATGCCCCACGCGAAGGGAGGCTCAGGTAACAGTGCGTGCCAGTTCCCGTTTTTTGCTTCTTTTAAGTAGGGAGTGAAATCCTTGAAGGTAGCAACAGGGAACTGTTCTCTGAATTCTTCCATAGTTTTCACGTCTGCTCCATGTTTGTGTCCGTATTCCGTTTTCTTGTAGCCTTTTAATAGGGTTTCTAAGGTTTTTCTCTGGGTTTCTTCTGGGGTTTCCAAAGAGTCGTACCAGGGCTGTAGAATTGATGTGATAAACTCCATGAACAAGTTAGAATCTTTTGATATATAAGGGTTTTGAAATAGGAAATAGGATTTCTTTAGCTGCTGGTTGACAGAATCTCTATGTAATGGTTTCCGCATAATTAATCTTATAACACACTCATTTGGTGAATTTCAACCTAAAAAAGATATTTTCATCTTCTTAGAAATATCTCGCGAGCACATTATCTAAGAGCAGCTTCAATGAAAAGATTTATATATTTTTGTAACTTAAAATAAGATATGAGGGACAAGAAGAATAAAATAGAGAAAAATAATCTTCCAGTGAATTGCAGGGGAAATAGTGACATATCAGACAGAACTGGTGAAAATAACAAAAAAACGGAGCAACCGAGTCAGAACTGGAGAATTGCGTACGTTGTCTATGTTTCTTTTTGGTTCATCATTTTGGTGAATCTTTTAATTGGATTGTGGCCTCAACAGGCAGTATTTGGGAGTCAAAATGCGCCAACAGTAGAGAATGTGCAGGTTCTGTGGGGACTTTTGAAGACGAATATCACCGAAGAGATGCGGTTCATACTTATTGTGGCTGTAATGGGAGCTCTGGGTGGCCTTGTCTACTCAATAACGTTGTTTGCTCACTACGTCGGAAGAAAAGAATTTGAAACTAGTTACGGATGTTGGTACGTACTGCGTCCCCTTATCGGTGCTATTCTTGCTGTTATATTCTATCTCGGATTTCGTGGAGCGTTCTTCACTTTCTCGGCTGGCACGCAAGATTTGAACGTCTCTGGAGTCGCTGCTTTGGGTGGCATAGTGGGTATATTCTCGCAGGAAACTATGGAAAAGCTACGAGATGTAGCTGAAAACCTATTCAGTGCAGGTGCTAACAAAGGTAATGAATCTAACGAGGAAAAACCCTCCAATGGGAAATAAATCCTTATTCCAAAGGTAGTATCCGAGCTAGTCTGGAAGCAGCTTTTCTTCGCGAAGACACCAAGAAAAACCAAAAACTGGAAGAAGACAGAAAAATGTATTACCCTAACAACAGCCAAATTTATTTCCACTTCTGCCTAGTAGTGTTTCCCATTTCATGGAAAGGTAATGGTGGTCAACACAAATATTATTCTCATAGAAAAACTATTCTCTACCATTTTGTATGAGATTACCAAAAGAGTATACGAACTATCAGATTACTCCCAGTTCTTTGAATTCTTCAATTTCAGTCTCTAAGAACCCAAGATTTGTAAGTATTGCTCTCGTGTGTTCCCCAAACAGGGGCGGAGGTCTCATCTTGGTGGTATCTAAGCCCTTTATGGGTATACCAATTTGGTTGATTGTGCCTGCTGCAGGATGGTCAACAAAGGAGAGCATGTCCCTGTGGAGGACTTGGGGGTCTTGAAATACTTCTTCGAGAGAATTTACAGGTGTACACATATCTGTAAGGATATTAACCCATTCTTTCTGGTCTTTCTGCTTGAATATATCCTTTAATACCTTTTTTAAAGATTTTTGATCCTCTCTTAACTGCTCTGGTATTAAGTCTTCTCTTTCAATGGTCTTACAGAGTAGGTTCCAGAATTTGGGTTCTAACGCTCCTAATGTAATAAATTTACTATCTTTTGTTTCATACACATGGTAGCATGCCAACCCTCCAGATAAGGGCATCTTCTCGGGAACAGGGGATACATTGGTGGCAAAGTACTCTGCAGCGTGCACCGACAGCAAAGAGATCACCCCATCCAGCATGGAGATGTCAATGTATTGGCCCTTTTTTGTTTTCTCTCTGGTTATCAACGCAGTTAGAATGGCTATGCAGGCTAACAATCCGCTGGTGGTGTCAGCAATTTGTATGCCGGGAATGGTTCTATCTTTGGTGATGCTTAGAACGCCTCCCAATCCTAAAATGTTGATGTCGTGAGCTGCCTTGCTCTTGTAGGGTCCATTCTGTCCGTAGGCCGTTATGGAGCAGTATATTATTTGAGGATTCACTTCTTGGGCTCTTTCGTAGTCAACCTGCAATTTCTGTAACGTACCAGGGCGAAAGCTTTCCAGGACTACATCTGATTTTTGTACGAGTTTGAAGAAGATTTCTCTTCCTTTTTCTGTTTTCAAATTTAAGGTCATGCTCCTTTTATTTCTGTTTACAGAGAGAAATCGTGCACTTTCCCCATTTATGAAGGGAGGCATCCATCGTGTGTAATCTCCGGTAGTAGGTTCTTCAATTTTGATGATGTCACATCCTAAATCGGCTAAAATCATGGAGCAGTATGGTCCGGGTAAGAGCCTGGACAAGTCCAGAATTTTTACATGTTGGAGCATTGAATCACTTTTACAGGTTACCACCAGATTAGATAAAATTACTTTTACGAGATTGTAAATCTTTCCCAATTAAAACGTAGTTGCGCGGCTGCACAGCTCCATTTTTCAAGTGATTCTTTTAAATGGGATTATCAGAAATCTTTAATTTCTTTATATATCAAAAGTTTCACATAGAAAATAGAAAAGCTAGTAAATTGTTACACGTGTAACAAAAGTGAGAAAAAAGACAATTGGACAATCTCTTTCTGAGTAGTTGATTATTAAGGTAGCGGTATTATCCCCAATTTTCATTGGTTCTCACCTTATTGCACCTATTTCTTGAAGAGCCTCAAATTCGATCCTCAAAGCCTCGTATAAATCTGACAGGATTTTTTCTATTTCATCGTCATCAAATCCTAAAGCTGATAGTATTGCAGTATCAATTTCTTTTTTTAACTCTGGAACTGAAGTGTATTGTTCTGCTAAACTGGGAACTTTTTGTTTGCTTAATGTATGAAAAAGGTCCAAAAACTTGGTTCTCTCCTCCTTGGACAGTTCATGAGGATCTATTATGTAAAAATCACGTAAGATATATTTGTGGATATCTATCCAAATATCCTCAATTCTCTTGTCAAGTACCTGAGCTACGTTTATGCTGCTGTTAAACCACAAACACAGGATTTTGGCATCTTCGTCATGTACATTGCATACCCATGCTGTACCTGAAGCTGTCATTGGTGCTGACGAGTAGTGGCACAAGTGTAGAGTGCCTGGAGCGTTTATAACAAATCTGCGCAGTATAATCAAATTCCCTAACCTGTTCTCAACGTAGCGGTTCCAGGTAGGGAGAATATCCCTGAAGGCTGCTCTTTCATCATAGAAAAATCGGTGAGCTTTTGGAAAATCTCTTATAACAACAAAGTCAGTTTTATCAGAAGTGTCCATGTATCTGTTACTGGACATCGTTCTCAAGCACGGAACGATACAGTTCTTTGGAATATGTAATTTGTCTTTGAAATAGCGATTGAAAACGATTAGTTGTTTCTCTTCAATTTTGTCTAAAATCCATGCATCTTCTTTTC
>Ga0209636_10006278_pt1 | contig 12137 bp, 10 predicted proteins | sample DeeMarSWOR152_54_FD_187464 | JGI IMG/M metagenome (GOLD analysis project Ga0209636, IMG submission 187464) | Marine sediment microbial communities from White Oak River estuary, North Carolina - WOR-1-52-54 (SPAdes) (version 2) | ecosystem: Environmental > Aquatic > Marine > Intertidal zone >...
CTCTGAACTTTGGGATTTGGAATAAAGACCTCGATATTGATGCTGTAATACGGGCAGAGCAGGAAGATATCAATGCCAAGCTCCTTGCCAATCCGAGAATTTTGGTTCTTGATAATGAGAATGCCATTTTCGACATCGTGGCCGAATATCCTTACGTGGAAAGAACAATAACAGGCAACACGGTCACAGAAACAGTTAGATTTAAGCCGATCGGCACAAAACTCCAGGTCACGCCCCACGTGACAAGGGACGGGATGTTAAGATTGCACATCATGCCTGAATTTGGTGTTAAAGTGGGTGATGTTGCACTTGAGGGAGGCGCTGTCCCAATTGTTGATACCCGCAAAGTCGACACAATAGCTTTGGTGGAAGACGGCCAGACGGTCGTGATAGGCGGCCTGCGCAAAAAGAACGTCACCCAGCAGACTAACAAGGTACCTTTGCTCGGCGACATACCTCTTCTTGGCTTATTATTCAGGTTCGAGGGTGAAGATGTTTCCAACAACGAGCTTGTTGTTTTCATAACTCCTCGGATTATCGAAACTCCGGTTATGTCTGATGCAGAAAAGCAGGCTTATGAAGCAACAGAGTTCATCAGGCCGGTACCGGTTACGAGCAGGATGGAAAAAGAGGCTGAGGAAAAGGCTGAGGAAGAGGCTGAGGAAGAGGCCGAGGAAGAAGTGAGCGAAGAATAACCGCTGTTTATAAGTTACTGATAAATGGCTGATACCGGATTTTTGGTAATCATCTGAGCAAATGAAGCGCCGGGGCCGGATTTGACTATTCCGGTCCCGGCGTTCAAAATACCCGATTCATCCTTTCTTCTCAAAAGCTCACAGCAACATTAACAGAGTGGGGAAAAGCTGATGAAGAACAAGGAACAGTTGAGTGATTTAACCAACACCAGGATGAGGGACGCTTCGTCCGATTGCCTGATGACCTCATTGCGCATCGAGCTGGAAGTACAGGATGTGATGAGCAAAGATATGATTACGATTTCCTCATCTGAAACTGTGCTTTCAGCCACGAAAACGATGTGTGAAAACAACATTTCCTGCATCGTCGTTTTAGACGACGGTATTGTGGCAGGTATCCTCACCGAGACAGACCTGCTGAAAAGGATTGCGGCCAGGGAGGAGGATTTCAGCAAGATAACAATAGCCCGGACAATGTCATATCCTGTGGTGACAATACCGGCTGATTTGCCTGTCCTTGAGGCCGTCAGAATTATGGAGGCAAAGCACATTAAGCGCCTGCCCATCATCGAGAACGAGCGCCTGGTGGGGATTATAACTCAAACCAACCTGACCCGGCTTTTAGCCTCATCAGCGATGTGGATGAATGTTGTGGAGATAATGACCTGGGATGTTGCTGGACTACAGTGCAAGGCCAGTGTAGCGGAGGCGGCGGAAATTATGACCTCCCATCACATATCATGTATCGTAATCCTGGAAGAAGATGAGGTGGTGGGTGTTCTCACAGAAAGAGACCTGCTCAAACGTGTTGTTGGTCTACAAAAGGACCCTGCCGACGTGAAGCTAAAAGAGGTGATGTCTTCTCCGGTGATATGTGTTCCGCCTGATTGCCCGGTCTTCACCGCCAGCAGGATTATGGAGAATATAGATATCCGCAGGCTGGTTGTAACAGAGGACAAACATCTGTGCGGGATTGTAACTCAAACAGATGTCTTCAGGGCGGTAAAAAAGAAGTTGGAACTGGATAGTGCTGAGCTGGCCCGATTGCGTCGCCGGCTGAAAAAGGAACAGTCCTTTGCCGGGCTTATAGGTCGCGATTCAAAGATGCTGGAACTATTCGACACCATCAGGGAAGTTGCCGAGGTCAATGTCCCTGTGCTGATTCAGGGCGACAGCGGTACTGGCAAAGAGCTCGTTGCCATAGCTATTCACGAACAGGGACCGCTTTCGGACAAGCCCTTCGTTCCCGTCAACTGCGGGGCGCTTCCGGAGGGAGTTTTGGAAAGTGAGCTGTTCGGTCATGTTAAAGGAGCCTTTACGGGAGCCATTCGTGACAGAAAGGGACGTTTCGAACTGGCAGACGGCGGAACCATCTTTCTGGATGAGCTCGGGGAGCTCCCGGGTGCAACACAGGTCAAGCTGCTGCGGGTCTTGCAGGAAGGCACTTTTCAGCGAGTGGGAGGGGAGGAGAGCATAAAAGTCGACGTGCGCATTATCAGTGCAACGAACAAGAATCTTGAAGAAGAAGTTGCTGCAGGAAGATTTCGTGAAGACCTTTTTTACAGGTTGTGCGTAGTTCCGATTCACCTGCCGCCGTTGCGCGAACGTCGAAACGATATCCCCCTTCTGGCCGAGCACCTGCTGAAAAAAGCCTTGACGGAAATGGGACGCGAGGATGTTGTCCTGTCATCTGAAGTTGTCGATGTTATGATGGATTACGACTGGCCCGGCAACGTTCGAGAGCTTGAGAACGCCCTTCAATATGCTCTTGTGAAATGCAGAGACAACGTCCTGCTGCCTGAGCAGTTGCCCTTGAATATTCATAAGACAGATATGCCGACAAAGCCTCGCCCAAAGAAAGCGAGAAAAAAGCGAAAACACAAGCTCGATGTAGAGAGGGTGTGGCAGACGCTGGCGGAGACCGGCGGGAATAAAATCGAGGCCGCACAAAGGCTTGGAGTCTCACGAGCGACACTTTATCGGTTCATAGAGGAAAGCGAAAAAACGGGCAAAATCACTGCTATATAATCCGTCCTTTCAGCCGTTAAAGTGTTTCAGATAAGAAGCAGTGTCTCATTTAGGGTAAATGAGACACCACATTATTTAGCCATCGCAAACCTACCTATAACACTCTAATAGAAAAGAGCTTACAAAAGGGTTTGTTCAACGCCCTATAACCTTCCGCAGCCGGCTTCTTAATGTCTTATTTAAAACTTACAAGTGAGACATTCCTGCTGCATCCCCTGAAAGTTTTATCAGCGTAACTGCTTGTTTCCTATGAGCTTATAACTTTTTGCACCTTCGCTCCACAACTTGGCACACCTATTGCTTAAATTACCAATGAACATGGGGACAAGAAATATAAGGGGGAAAATGATGATGGCTACATATTACAAGATTTTGTTATCAAGTACCGTTAGCAAAAGGCGTTTGTTAGTTCTTACAATACTCTGCTACATCAGCCTGTGCTAAGCAAGTAACGTGTGCCAAATAAGCACATCAGGAGAAAATAAAATGGATAATCGAAGCAATGAATACATTTCAGAGGCCTTAAAAATAGCTGATGACTTAATGGAGCTTGCCAACGATGAAGCCGGACTTGCAGATGAGGGCGGCTTCGGCATACTCCTTGCCGTGTGTCGTGATTGTGCCTACAAGATTCGGCGTCACGCAGAACAGGAACGGCGAAAAGCAAAGAACGCCTGGACACATTCGAATGCTAATGTGGCGATTCTCACGGCAATATTGTTGTCAATAGTTTTCGCTTCGCCTCTCGGCGCCGCTAATATCATTCTCTCGACCGAATTAACATCGGAAACATTAGGCGGATTGACCTTCAGAGATGGTGACTTAGCTGAATATGACCCATCAAGCGACACCGCAACATTGTATTTCAATGAAGACCTGTTTACCGGCGATACGGAAATCGATGCCCTTCACGTGCTTGCCAACGGCAATATTATTCTCTCAACTGCTGATGCTGCAACACTTGGCGGGCTGAGTTTCGAAGACGGTGACCTTATCGAGTACAACCCGACAACCGACACGGCAACGCTGTTCTTCAGCGAAAGCTTGTTTACCGGAGACGAGAATATCGATGCGGTTCACATCCTTGATAGCGGAAACATAATCTTATCAATCCACGAAAATAACGGCAGGCTCGGCGGGATGAACTTCGGATACGGCGACCTTATCGATTACAACCCGATAACCGACACAGCCACAATGTTTCTGGATGGCAGCTTGTTTAGCAGCAAAGCAGATATCGATGCGGCATACATTCTTGACAATGGCAACATTATACTGTCAACGGTGGACGCTGCGACTTTAGGCGGATTGAGCTTCGCGGACGGCGACCTTGTCGAGTACAATCCGACAACAAATGTTGCGACTTTATATTTCAACGAAGGTCTCTTCTCTGATAACTCCGATGTCGATGCCGTTTACGTTACGGCATTACCTGAACCGACGACGATAGCCCTGCTGGGGCTCGGCAGCCTGGTATTGATTGGCCGCAGGCGTAGATAATCAGGTTTCGAAACAGGCCGGTGGTGTGGTTACAGTCAAGGTTTCAAAATCAACTATTTCGCATTTCAATCTTTCTTTACGTAAAGTGTCTGGCTTTAACGGGTTTTATTATGAAGTACATTCTGCCTCCGGGCTCGGGGGGATTAGGGCGTGGTTTCCGTGGAGGCCGTGAACCCGGGCAGATAAAAGAGTTATTGTCGATGACCCGGCATGAATGGGGATAAATCCATTTCTGTCCGGCACTTCTTTTTACGGCTTTGATGGCTGTGCATATCGTTCTGCACTGGGGCTGGATAAAGAATTGTTTCAAATCGCTCCTGGGTATCGGGCGAAAAACAACCGGCGGATAAATCGGGCTAAGTATGGAGCCCCGCAAGGGAGGGAAATGCTATTTTAGCTCGACGGACCAATAGGCGTGGTCGAGGAACTGCTTCCAGCTGTGATAACGCTGATGGCCCAGATAAATATGAACAAGCGGATTGTGTTTCGGCTTTAGCGGCTTTCGACAAAGAGTCATACCGGCTTGGCGCGGCGTTCTGCCGGCTTTTTTCACATTGCAGGCGGCGCAGGCGCAAACTATATTTTCCCAAACAGATTTGCCGCCCATACTCCTTGGTATTACATGGTCCAGTGACAATTCACTGGTCGGCTGGCGCTTGCCGCAATATTGACATCTGTTTTTGTCGCGAGCGAAGATGTTTCGCCGATTAAATTTCACCTCGCTGCGCGGCAGACGGTCATAAAACAACAGTCGAATAATCCTCGGAACCGCAATGTAAAAATTTACGGTGGACACCCAATCGTGACCGTCCGGCTCAAAGTGACGCCTGAACTGGCTCACCTCGCACCAGCTCTCGAAATCGTAGTTGGAATATCTGCCCTCCTCCAGTGAAACAACCTCTGCAAGCTCGCGGAACAGCAGAGAAAATGCGCGTCTTGCGCCCGTAATTCGGATAGGCATATAATGCTTGTTCAGCACAAGCACATTGCAGTTCAGGCCGGAATTATACTGATCAAAAATCATATATCGTTTCCCATACCATGACGCATCGGTCGAGACACATTCGAGATACCACTCCTGTTGCTTTCGCGTCCTTACATATTAAACCAGCCAGTCAGGGAATGAGGAAAATAAGAGTCTTTTCACCGTTCCTCGATCCAACATAAAACAGCTTACGCATCCTCTTTGCTCTGCGGGACAGACTTATGGACCACATTCTCAGCCCTCAGCCCTTTTTCTCCCTCAACGATATCAAAACTCACCGCGTCGCCTTCAACGAGAGTTCTGTATCCTTCACCTGAAATGTCTGCGTAATGTACGAAAATATCCTTTCCGTCCTCGGAAGTGATAAATCCATATCCCTTCCGTGGATTGAACCACTTAACTGTTCCCTCTGACATAAAAACGCTCCTTTTGACCAACTTTGTCACACAAACTATTTTTTGCACAGCCCGAAATCCATTACAACCGCCGGTTCTCAGCTTCAAGCCTGTCGGCAAAAAGCTGATTTTGGACTGCGCGGGTTTTTGCTCAAGACAGCTACTTTGCTTCAGCCGATTCTGCAGCACGCTCAGAACAAAGATTCTCTCTCATGAGTCGTCCCATTTTAAACTTAACTGTTCGCTTGGCAGGGACATCAACGCGTTCAAGTGTTTTTGGATTCTGTGCGATTCTTGCTACCCTTCTCCTGGTCTCGAAGACACCAAAATCGCGGAATTCCAAACGATTATCCTTGCACAATTCCGCGGTCACTTCTTCAAGAAACGCCTGAACCACACTCTTTACTATAACTCTTTTTGCTTGCGTTCGTTCTGCAATCCGGTCAATAAGTTCTTTCTTCGTAACTGTCGCCATAAGTCACCTCATTTCAAGAAGACAAGGATTGAAAACTGAATTCTGCCTACATTAGAAAAGCCGCCGTCCAGAATCCTCTCATATACTACCCTGCTGGGTTGTTCAACAGCCCACCACACACCTCTGCAAAACCATAAAACAACAAATAAAAACTCTCAAAGCTGATTCTGCGGTAGCTTGCGTGACATAATGTTCTAAATTCGTGACAAAACCAGCCTGCAAAATGAAACCTCTAAATAACTGCAAGTTACTATACTGCCGAGACTTCTATCCTGCAAGCGATTTTCAAACAAAAAAATCCAACTTCTAAAAAAAATTTAATTCATCTCGAAGTGCAGACAAAATAAGCAGAGCTGCTTACAGGGTGTCAATTATAAGAGTTGCTGCAATGAAGGCAAACTCAGGAGCAGATGCATAAAAGAGCAAGCATTGACAAGCAAAATTTTCCGCAATGAGACTAACTTAAGACCTTTATTAGCAAGACCTTATGCAAAAACAGCCCTTATTTTTAACTACGGCTTCGCAGAACAAAAGACGCTGAGGAACCGTATTTAAAAGCTCGACTCCTGAGCTGAGTAAGAGCGGTTTTCGTGGTTTTGGACAGGCCGCGATGCCTTGCGACTGTTCGGAAAATAGCTTCAACAGCAAATAGTTTATTGACGGCGCAGGGACTTATCGACATAATCAATGCCAAAGAAAAAAATGAAAAGATAAAAGGAAAAAGGTTTAATTTTCTCAGAAACTATCTCAAAATCGCATCCTTGCTCAGGATAAACTCGGCGAGCAAAAACAAAAGATTGCCGCCTCAGCCCTGAATGATATCTTGTTTTGAGATAGTTTTAAGCGTTTATGACTGCAAGTACGACTGATAAGAGCAGGGTCAAAAAGACCGCTGAAAAAAGAAAAGACCGAGCGGCTGAAATCGCCAATACCTTCGAATGGCTTATAACAGCCTTTATGCTGGCCTTTGTGTTCCGTGCCTTTGTAATGGAAGCATTCCGTATACCTACGGGCAGTATGGCCGATACGCTAAAAGGTGCACATTTTCAGCTCGGATGCCCTCAGTGCGGCTACGAATACGCTTATAATTACGGCAGCGAGCAGGTCCCGAACTACGATGTCGGTATCGAGCCTGCCTCACCTCGCTGCCCGAGCTGCGGATATTTTCTTCCAGCCCGAACAAGGATGCCGGCGGCTAACGGGGACAGAATCCTCGTGCTGAAGTGTATTTATCAGTTTTTCGAACCGAAACGATGGGACGTTGTGGTCTTTAAGAATCCCGCCGAGCCTGGGCAGAATTTTATCAAACGCCTGGTTGCTCGACCGCAAGAGGCGATTGAGATAATCGACGGCGACGTTTATATCAACGGGAAAATAGCCCGAAAGCCACCCAAAGTCCAAGAGGAGCTATGGATGCCGGTTTACGACAACGACTATCAACCGGTTCGGCCCGAAATTGTGCGCTTCAATGGTCACCGATGGCAGCAGCCGTTCCGAAATACGGCCGGCTCCAAATGGATTTTCAATGCATCCGACCCCAGGATTTTCGAGATGGAAAGCAATCCGGATGATATCCATACTATGTTTTATGACACCAATCGGGGTAACGACTTCGGCGCCAAGAACTGCTCATATAACCCGACCGGAACGTACAAAGGGCCAGCGTACTGCAGCGACTTAATGGTGCGATTTTATGCTAATTTCAGCGAATCAGAAGGAGCTGTCGGTATAGGTCTAAGTAAATACGGAAGATGCTACAAAGCACAGGTGGACGCAGCGGGGGCTATAACGATTTCTCAAAGCGATAATGGCACCGAATGGATTGAGCGGGCCGAGGCCAGGATTGAGCGGCCTGTTTTAAATAAGCCGGTGCTTGTGAGATTTGCCAACGTCGACCATCAACTGCTATTTCAATACGGCCACGAAACTGTGAAATACGATTTAGGCCTCGAGCCGGACGCGACAGGTCCGGTGGACAGCAACGTTGAGCCGGAGGTGAGGATTTTCGGGGCGGGTAAGCTGGCCCTTTCACACACAGCCATTTTCCGTGATATTTATTATACGACAACAACACAGGAGACCGGTGAACCCTGCTTTGCGACGACAGGCAGTCCCTTTAAGCTTGGGCCTGACGAGTTCTTCGTTCTCGGCGATAACAGTCCGGCAAGCCATGACAGCCGACGGTGGTCCAATATGGGCATTGGAATCGACGGGAAACAGGTCTATCGGCCGGGGATTGTGCCGCAAGACTACCTTGTCGGCAAAGCTGTTTTCGTCTACTGGCCGAGCGGCTTTGAGTTCCCCTGGCCGAGAAGTCTCAAAACATTCCTACTAAAGAAGGGCTGGCAGAACCGACTGTCGGCAATGATGTACTGGGCCGTTACGTTGAGGTGGATTCCGAATATTGGTCAGATGCGCTTTATCTACGGTGGATCGGGTAACGATTGACCATTTCCTCTTTTTCCACTGTCAATTACGGAGGTGGGCCTAATCTCGATAGGTGCAGGACGAGTTTTTGATTGACAAATATCGTTTTTTCAGGGGTTCACGATGTCTTACAAAAGCATATTATTCCGGGCTGAAATGCAACGGATGCGAACCCAGAGCTTTCTCGCGCTGCCGGCTGTAATGCTCGCTTTGTTAATCTCTGTGACAGTCGCGGCAGCCGGTGAAAAAAAAGATTGGCCAAACAAGGATTCGGCTTTTGGTATCAACCTCGGCGGCGTTACGTACTGGTCAACAGAAATTGTTTTTGTCGACCTTTTCAAACACTCCCAGACATGGAAGAGCCAGGCACCGGGCAAAAAGTACGGCCAGGGTGGCGACCTGGCACTTAGCAAAGAAGGATGGGTGCAATCGCTGGCCGATAACGGCCAGTTTGCCGATTCCATAATATTAAGCAGCATCAACGGCCGATATCCCGGCGGAGTCTATACCTGCCTTTATAACGGGCAGGGGGAAATAAAATTCGCCTACGGAACATCGGTAGTGGACGAAAAGCCCGGCCGTATAAAAGTTAAGGTAAAGCCCGAACAGAATCTGCTCACCCTAAGAATCACCAAGACTGACCCCAAAGACCCAATCCGAAACATTCGGTTCATTCTGCCGGGCTTTGAAGATACGTACAGCAGACAGCCCTTCCATCCCGACTTTCTTAAGCGGTGGGAAAAATTCAAGGTCATCCGCTTTATGGACTTTCAGCGCACAAACAATTCCAAACAGACCAATTTCTCCGACCGCCCTACCCCGGCGATGCAGACTCAGGGAGGCCGTGATGGAGTCGCACTGGAGTACATGATTCAATTAGCGAATACTTTAGACGCCGATCCCTGGTTCTGTATGCCGCATCTGGCCACCGATGATTACATCCGCGAATTCGCGAAGATGGTCAAGCGGCAGCTAAAACCCAACCTGAAAATATACATCGAATATTCCAATGAATGCTGGAACAGTATGTTCGCCCAGGCGCGTTACTGCAAGGACAAGGGCAGGGAACTGGGGCTGAGTGACAACGATTACCAGGCGCAGCTTCGCCGCTACTCAAAAAGGTCGGTACAAATTTTCAAGCTCTGGGAAGAGGTTTTCGGCGGCACAAAGCGGCTCGTACGAGTGCTGGCCGCACAGAGCGCAAATCCGTGGACCAGCGAACAGGTGATGGATTTCGAAGCCGCTTATAAACAGGCTGACGTTCTGGGGATAGCCCCCTACTTCGGCCACGCATTGGGCAATCCCAAAAGTCAGGATAATACTGTTAAAATGAGCGTTGATGAAGTCCTCGATGCCTGCAAAGAATATATAGAGAAGAATAATAAGACCATCGCCAAACAGGCCGACCTGGCCGGGCAGCGGTGCCTTCGGCTAATCGCTTATGAAGGAGGACAGCACCTTGTCGGGCACGGCGGGGCTGAAAACAATAAGGCGATGGAGGAACTGTTCCACGCAGCCAACCGCCACCCACGGATGAAGCAGCTTTACCTGAAGTATCTATCCGGCTGGAAAGAAAACAGCGGAACTATGATGGCCATCTTCTCCTCGATGGGCAGGTACTCAAAGTGGGGAGGCTGGGGCATTATGGAGTACCACGGCCAGCCGATAGCCGAAGCACCCAAGTATCAGGCCGTTATCGAATTCCTCGAAAAAAATCCAAAATGGTGGTAATTAGCAGCAGCATAATGATGCTTCTCATCCTTCGCCTGACTCGGAATTCTCGTCAGCTTTCTTTTCAACCTTTGGGCGTTTTAGTAAGAGGATTAGGCCGTAGAGGGAGATGACGAGCAATGGAATGTGCAGAATGCCGTTCCACCAGAGTCGAGCGGGATTGATGCCAAAATTGGCGTATATATTGTACAAGCCGATAATGAGTCCGACAAGAGCGGTCACTCGCATAGCCGGCATGTTGACTCTCGGCCAGTAGAGGGTAAGCAGCCCCACGTAAACCGGCGTCATCATACAAAAGGTCACACCCGCAACATTCGTCAACAGATGAACGGGATTGAAGTCCGGCTTGGCGGTGCGAAAATCTAACGGATACCAAAATGCAAATAGTAACAGAGGAATTACCCAATACTTCCAGATAGGTATCTTTGCGGGTTTGAAATCATTTTTCAACACAATCGCTTCCCATGCCCAGAAAGCGGCAACCACAAGAAACATCACAACGTTGATTGTACAAACGGCCACACCGTATTTTTTCGTCACGGCTATGCTTTGGCCAAAGGCAAAGAGAACATACGACAAACTAACATAGATGTTAAATATACGGGTGACTTTGTTTCGAAAGACGATAATACCTATAATCAATATGATTGGGATTATCTTGAATATCGGAAATACCCCGGAATAAGAATAGATAAAAGCATACCTAATCGCGTGCGTTATCACGTCACCCCACTCATCGGGAAACTTGTATCCTTTTGATGCATACGGCGGAATAAACTGAATCAAAACAAACAGCCCAAAGAACCACCATTTACGGGTTATACGTTCCAGCTTTTCTTGTCGAGGTATTGAATTAGTCATTCTTGCTTCCCTCAATCGTTATTTGTCGGCTTCTTTTTTGGCGCCGATGATTGCTTCCAGTGCCTTGATATGTTCTTCAAAGGCGTCCCTGCCTTTTCCGGTGGCGTTGATGAAAGTACGAGGCTTGCGGGCGATAAAGGTTTTTTGAATCTTGACGTAACCTGTGTTTTCCAGCTTAGCCAGATGGGCTCCGAGATTGCCATCGGTAAGGTCGAGGATTTTACGCAGATGAACGAAATCGACCTGCTCGCCGGGATCAAGGGCGGCCAGCGAGGACATTATTCGTAATCGAACCGGCTGGTGGATGATGTTATCGAGTTCAGCCATAGCTATTTCCAAAATAATCGCATGTATAATCCCGTACCCATAATTGCACCGCCTGCTGTCACGGCCATCCAGAGGCAATAATAGCCCGGCGGTATCAGGTAAAATCCCAACAACGTTGTGCAGGTTACTGCTATTCCCAGCCAGAGCATATAATAGCACTTAAACCAGAGGCCGGTTACCACATAAGCAAACATGATTGTCGTAATCATAAACGCGTTTAGCTGTATTCCATGATGAGGTCTTAGAAGGGAAAGCCAGATAAACATATAGACAAACAGCAAAGTCCAGAACAAAAATATCCGCCATCCAATCTTCTCAGCGGTCGGGATCTTGGTTGGATTAGCCGAACGAAATTGTCTCCAACTGACAACAAGGGAGCAATACAACCTGTCCCACAAAGACTTATCCATATTGTCCAGGCCCAGTGAAGAAAAAAATGAGTACCTAAAAAGCTAAGAATGCATATCAGGCCCCACATCATCAGCACGGCACTGTCGTAGCTGGCAGCGATAGTCTTTCGCGTCTGGCTCGTCACCGCTTGTATCTGTTTCAGTGAGCTCTCGGCTTCTTCTTTTGATATATCCATCTCGAAGCTCCTTAAAGACATCAAAAAAATATAGAGGACTCTATAATATAGAGTACTCTACAACGATTTAGGGCTCGCCGCAAGAAAAAATTAAAGTTTTTTGATATTTTTTTTTATAAAATTATCT
>Ga0209636_10006279_pt1 | contig 12137 bp, 15 predicted proteins | sample DeeMarSWOR152_54_FD_187464 | JGI IMG/M metagenome (GOLD analysis project Ga0209636, IMG submission 187464) | Marine sediment microbial communities from White Oak River estuary, North Carolina - WOR-1-52-54 (SPAdes) (version 2) | ecosystem: Environmental > Aquatic > Marine > Intertidal zone >...
TGAGCCCGAGCCTCAGCTACCGTCGCCTCCTGGGCTTCAACACCCAACCTCAGGGTGGCGATGTCAGGCGCCACCGTCGCCTTACCTTCTCCGGTGACCCAAATCCCCTGCTGATTACCCATATTGACCTGTAGCGACGAGGGCCAATTGGACCACCTCGGGCCCACCGCACCCGGGAAGCCAGCATAACAGCCGCTCAAAGCGACTATCGGTATCACCACCGCCAGACCTATAACCCATAACCACTTCTTTTTCATTGGTTACCTCCTCTAAAAATTTTCCTTTGGCTAAAATTAATAACGGAAAAGTTGCCATTTAGTTAGTGACAACCTGAGGTAATTTTAAAAATTTCGGCTAATCCAGAGCGGCGAGGACTCTCTCGTAGTCAATTTCCGAAATAAAAATCGCCCGGCGCAGGGCAGGCTTGGCTGATTCCGGGGCTTCACTTAGCGCAGCACGGAGAGCGTCGGGATGGTCACAAGCACAAGCCGTCACTATCACCCTCAGTTCAGCCCGACCATCACCCTCGTCATAAACATTTCCGTCACCCTTAGGCTCCTCAGATGGCGCCGGCGGGGGGGCTGGTGGCGGTGGTGTCGTCAGTAATGGCTCCTCGGGCATCTCCCTCGGGGCACCCTCTGCCGCCGGGACCTCCTCTTCCCCAACTGAGACTAATACCGCCAGCATTGTCAGACTCTCATCCAAGCGCTGGGTGATGACCTCTACCTGCTCGGCATCGCCTCGGCTGGCCATATAGATTATTTCAGCTACTCTCCTATCAGCCAGTGCCGTACACAGTCTTGCCTTCCCCATATCGGAGGGGGTTAGTGCCAACCGCACCTGCTCCGTGGCTAGCTTTACCGGGTAGAGGGGGCTATCAGGCATACTGTTATTAGCCGCAGCCGCTGTGCCCCCTCCGGCGACCAGGGCAATAGCAATTATCATTAACGCCATTGCCCACCGCGGCCTCAAGCCAAACAAGGGTAACCTTCTCCTGGTCGCTGTTGCCTGAAGTGCCGAGCGGAACTCGTACCTGGCTCTGGCCTTAAACTCGGAGCGGGGCAGGATGGCTGACGCCTTTCTGACCGCCTGAGCCGTCTGAAGCAGGGGCTCAAGCTGCGCTGCCTGCTCAGGATAGCGCTGGAGGCACTGCTCTACAGTCTCGCCCTTAGCCAGCCTCTCCAGGCATTCATCCAGAATATTTTCCAACTCACTATTCTTCATTTGTTTTATGCCACCGATAGTGTTTTGCGCAGGGCGACGATAGCACTATGCTGTAATGCCTTTACCGCCCCCTCACTCTTGCCCATAATCTGGGCTACCTGGGCAATAGGCAGCTCACCAGCAAAACGAAGGGATATCACCTCCTGCTGGGCTGGTGTCAGTTTCCCAGCGGCTGAATATAGCCTCTCAATATCCAGTTTCCGCCCGGCGATAAGCTGGGGGTCATAGTCACTGGCGACTAAAGACTCATCAAGCGGCATAGTCGGGCGCTTGGTTTTTCGTCTCAGGTAGTCAACTACCTGGTTGTGGGCGATACGGAACAGCCAGGCAGAAAAGGGGATACCTCTCCACCGGAAAGAAGAGATAGCCTTGATGGCATTGAGGAAGACCTGCTGGGTTATATCCTCAGCCTCCATCCTATCGCCTATCTTGAGAGCTACATAGCGATAAATCTTGTCGAAATACTCCTCATACAACTGGGCGAAAGCCTCCTGGTCATGCTGTTGGGCCCGCCGGACGAGGCTCTCTTCATCTTGCACCTGACAACTCCCCTGCCGATTAACCGGCAATCATGGTGTTATCCTGTGCATAAATTATAACGAAACAGACGATAAAAAGATAGGTCGGCAACCCGGGCTAGGTAATTGGCTGGTTTAAATTTAATATATTGCCTGAGGGAGGTTGGGGGGTAAAATGTGTTACAATAATTTAGATTAGGGTTTGCGACAAGGGGATAAAAAATTGTCTTACTATGTGCGTCTGATGCGTAAGGAAGACGTTGCCCAGGCCACTGAGATTGACCATGAAGCCTTCCCCACCCAGTGGCCGCCGGTGGACTACGAGCGTGAGCTACAAAACTGGTTAGCCCATTATATTGTAGCCTGTGATAATAGCCCCATGGCTGAGAAGCCCGGGGTAACCGTTGCCCCGGAGAAAGGGGTCTTCAAGCTGGCATCCAGGGTGGGGCAATTTCTAAACCACACCTTCAGCGGTGAACTGCCTCCGTCAGGAAAACAATACGTCCTCGGCTTTGCCGGCTTCTGGATTATGGCTGAGGAAGCCCATATAACTAACATTGTCGTGCGCCAGATTCACCGTCGCCGGGGGATAGGGGAGCGGCTACTTATATCCACTATTGACCTAGCTACCGGGCTAAATGCCCATAGCCTTACCCTGGAAGTACGGGCGTCGAACATTGCTGCCCAGAGTCTCTATTACAAGTATGGTTTTACTCAGGTAGGTCTACGCCGCGGCTACTACACAGATAATAAAGAAGATGCGGTATTGATGTCGACGGAAAATATCACCTCAGCCTCATTCCAGTCACGCCTCAACCAGTTAAAGGAAGCTCACTCTCAAAAATGGGGGATAGACCTCTACCAGGTTGCCCGATAGTTACCAGCCTCCACGCTCTTGACATTAGGCGAAATGTATTTTATAGTTACGAAAATATAACAGGCGGTGCGCTTTCGTAAAAAAGCCTCGCTTCAAATAGCTAGGAGCTAGACGTAACAATGTCACCGATAAGTTTTAAGGAATTAGCCGTTGGTTATGAGTTCCCGGCGACTAATTATGAGTTGAGCAAGCCACTTATTGCCAAGTATCTAGAAGCGGTGGGCGGGCAACAATACTTCCTAACCTCGGGGGTTGTTCCCCCTCTAGCGATAGGTGCTTACGCTATGACCGCGTTGTCACAGTCATTCTCGGTACCACCGGGCTCAATACATGCCTCCCAGGAGTTTGAGTTCTTAAAGTTAGTGCCTATCGGGAGCACCGTAAGCTGTGGCGGCAAGATAGTCCAGAAAGTACAGCGCGGTAGGTTGTATCTGGTAGTGCTTGAAATCAACGCCCTGAACCAGGACAAGGAAAAGGTCTTATCAGGAAAAGCCACCATAGCCGTACCGACTTAGGAATTGGGGGGACCTACTTTGGACCAGAAACGTAAACTCTCAGACATACATCCCGGGGATAGCTTACCCTCGGTGATAAAACATATTACCCAGGAGGAGATAAACCTCTATGCCGAGGCCAGCGGTGATTTTAACCCCATCCATATAGATGAGTCCTTTGCAGTTCAAACTCCCCTGGGTGGTACCATAGCCCACGGTATGCTTATTCTCGCCTATGTGTCGGAAATGATGACCAAGGCTTTTGGTGAAAGTTGGCTCTCAGGGGGTAAGCTTTCGGTACGGTTTAAAGCCCCAGCCCGCCCCAAAGATACTATAACCACCAGCGGCAAGATTGATTCTGTTGAGCATAAAGAGGGTGTCCCCTACGTCAATTGCAGCTTGGAGAGTTGTAATCAAAAGGGAGAGACAGTGATTACGGGTGGGGCAGTGGTCAGGCTTTAGCCAATACCCCAGGGGAAGGAGATATTTTATGGCCGGGGCTAAGTCGAGAATAAGAATAGCCATAGATGCTATGGGCGGCGATTATGCTCCTGGTGAGATAGTCAAAGGTGCCGTGGCGGCTGTCGAAAAGGATGATGACATAGAGGTTATCTTAGTCGGGCCGACCAATACGGTAGAAGCGGAGTTAGCCAAATATGATATCTCCCGTTTGCCCATTCGTTATGTCAACAGTGATGACTTTATCCAGGAGGGGGAGCACCCCGCCCTGGCGGTCCGCCGCAAACCCAATGCATCTATAGCCGTAGCCATCAAGATGGTGAAAGCCAGGGAGGCAGACGCTCTGGTGGCCGCTACCGCTACTGGAGCCATAGTTACCAGTGCCATACAATTTTTGGGTATGATAAATGGGATAGACCGTCCGGTACTTGGCGGACCTCTTACCAGTCTTGCCCCCAATACGGTAATACTGGACTTAGGGGTCAACGTTGATTGCAAGCCGGAGCATCTACTAAACTTTGCTATCATAGGTTCTGTTTATGCCCGACTGTTCCTGAATATTGCCAATCCCACGGTAGCTCTGCTCAATATTGGTAAAGAGGAGGGTAAGGGCAACAAATTAACCCGGGAAACTTATCCCCTGCTACAAAAGAGCGGACTGAACTTCATTGGCAATGTAGAAGGTAATGGAATCTTTACCGGGCAAGCTAATGTCGTTGTCTGTGATGCTTTTGTCGGTAACACCCTTTTTAAGTTTATGGAGGGTGGAGCCGAAATGATTGGTAACTACTTTAAAGATAAGGCGAACAGTTACCCCATGCTAAGCCACCTGTTAAAGGGCAAGGTTAAGGAATTGATGGCATCACTCGCCTTGCCTGATAGTGCAGGCGGTGGTCTCATCTGGGGGGTCGACGGCATCGTGATGAAAATGCACGGGCATAGTCGAGCTCCAGATGTAACTATAAAAATAGCGCAAGCCAAGATGGTGGTGGAGAGGGATGTGGTGAGTTGCCTAAAATCAGAGCTAGCCAAGATTAGAAAACACATCAATTTGTGAAAGGAGTTATTATGTCCGCTACTGAGGAAACCGTCAAAGATATTGTTGTTAAGATTGTGCATTGCGACCGTGAAGTTCTTACCCCAACTGCTACCTTCCAAGACATGAAAGCCGACTCCCTGGACATGGTTCAAGTGCTGGTAGCCATAGAAGACGAATTTGGTATTGAAATTCCTGACGAGGACGCCCAAAAATTCCAAAATTTTGGTGATTTTATTACTTACATTGAAGCTAAAGTAGCCGAGAAAGGCAATGCTTAAAGGCAAGATAGCTTTAGTAACCGGTGGTTCTCGTGGCATCGGTAGAGCTATAGCCTTGAAGCTAGCTGAGCAAGGGGCTGATGTCATTATTAATTTCTTTCGTCGTCGCCAAGCTGCGGAACAAACGGCTAAGGATGTTGAAAGTCTGGGGGTAGCCGCCAAGATTATCAAGGCCAATGTAGGCGACCCAGAAAAGATTGATGAGATGTTTGATATTATCGCCAGCAGCTTTGGTCGGCTAGATATATTCATTAATAACGCCGCCTCAGGTCTACCTCGCTCCAGCCTAGAGCTGGATACTAAAGGCTGGGACTGGACTATGGACATTAATGCCAAGGCTTTCTTACTTTGCACTCAGCGGGCGGTTAAGCTTATGGAGGGTAGGGGTGGTAAAATAGTTACCGTCTCCAGCCTGGGCTCACGCCTGGTATTGCCGGGTTATGTAGCCATCGGGGTATCCAAGGCTGCCCTTGAGGCTCTGACTCGCTACCTAGCCATAGAGTTAGCCGCCAAAGGCATCTGTGTTAACGCGGTGGCGGGCTCACTGGTCACCACCGAAGCCGGTATGCTTTATACCAGGGTAGCCCAGGAGCAACTGGGGGAGGCTTTCCCGTGGCAAACGACACCGGCGGGTAGATTAGTAGCCCCCGAAGACATAGCCAATGTGGTCGCCTTTCTGTGCAGCGAGGAGGCTTTTATGATAAGAGGACAGGTAATTCTTGTTGATGGAGGTACCTCACTGGTACCTTTTAGTCTTATGAGTAAAGGAGGATGAAGGAGGACATTGGATAAACAACGAGTAGTAATTACCGGGATGGGTGTTATTTGCCCCCTGGGGTTAAACGTAAAGGAGTTCTGGGCAGGATTGGTAGCTGGGAAATCGGGTGTTAATTATATTACTCGTTTTGATGCCAGCAACTACCAAGTAAAAGTAGCCGGTGAGGTAAATGGCTTTGACCCGACCAAATTTATGGATATAAAAACGGTGGAACGCACCCGGCGGTCGACTCACTTCGCCATAGCCGTGGTTAAGGAAGCAATAGAATTAGCCAGGTTAGATATGACCAAGGAGCAAACAGAGCGAGTAGGAGTGGTCACGACCAACATGCTGGAATGTGAGCTTATTGCCCAAGGGTGGGAGACACTCCAGAAGCGGGGGCCGAGAAGGGTAGACCCGCTGTTTTTTACCAAGGCAGCCCCCAGTGTGGTATCACTGCACGTAGCCATGTTCCTCGGGGCTAACGGACCCAACACCAGTGTCAACAGCCTCTGTGCCAGTGGCGCTGATGCCATAGGCACTGCCCTAAATTATATTCGGCTAGGCTATGCCGATGTAATGATAGCTGGTGGCTCGGATGCCTCGCTAGATGCCATGACTGTAGCCGCTATAGGCCGGCTGGGAGCTCTAACCCCGGAGCCGGACCCTGATAAGGCTTGCCGACCTTTTGACCTCAACCGCAACGGTTTTGTCTACGGCGAAGGGGCAGCGCTACTGATACTAGAGACCTACGAGCATGCTAAGCGGCGAGGGGCACCAATTCTAGCTGAGCTGGCGGGGGCAGCCTGGACATATGATGCCCATGATATGACCGCCCCCTACCCTGATACCGAAGCTATAGCGATGAGAACCGCCCTCAAAAATGCCGGGGTAAAACCTGAAGAGGTTGATTATATCAACGCCCACGGCACCAGTACCAAGCTAAATGATGTCAGCGAAACTAAAGCCATCAAAATGGCTTTCGGGGATAGGGCTTACCAAATCCCGGTAAGCTCCAATAAGTCCATGTTCGGTCACCTGATAACCGCCGGCGGGGCTGTTGAGTCTGTTGGTGCCGTGCTAACCATAATGAACGGGATTATCCCGCCAACGATACATTATGAAACCCCTGACCCGGAATGTGATCTGGACTATGTGCCTAATGTAGCTCGCCCGGCCCAGGTAAATGTCTGCCTGAAAAATAGTTTTGGTCTCGGCGGGCAAAATTGCTGCCTGGTTTTCAAACGCTTTAAGGGGGAATAATAAGATGTCTTTAGAATTAGAAGGTAAGGTGGCGCTGGTAACCGGCGCTTCCCGCGGGATGGGTCGAGCTATCTCTCTCAAGCTGTCCAGCCTGGGGGCTAAAGTGGCTGCCAACGACCTAGCCAAAGAGATGCTGAGTGAGGTCGTCAACACCATAAGCAGTCAGGGCGGAGAAGCCATGGCTGTGGAAGCCGATGTAAGAGATAGCGAAGCGGTAAAAGCTATGGTGCAGGAGATAACCGAGAAGTGGGACAAGATTGATATTTTAGTAAATAATGCTGGCATTAACCGGGATACCCTGTTACTGAGAATGTCCGACGAAGCCTGGGATGATGTTATTGACACTAATTTAAGGGGAACCTATACCTGCACCAAGTTTGCCCTGCGGTCTATGATGAAGCAGCGGTGGGGACGCATCATCAGTATTGCCTCTATTGCTGGCATAATAGGCAATGTGGGACAAACCAACTATGCTGCCTCTAAAGCCGGAATCATCGCCTTTACCAAGAGCATAGCCAGGGAGGTAGGCTCACTGAGCATCACTGCCAATGCTCTAGCCCCGGGCTTCATTCTGACCGATATGACGGAGAGGCTACCCCAGGAAAGGAAAGACTTTATCCTCAAAATGATTTCACTCCAGCGCTTCGGCAAGCCAGAGGAAGTCGCCGAGCTGGTAGCCTTCTTAGCCAGCGACCGAGCCAACTATATCACCGGGCAGGTTATTGGTATAGATGGAGGAATTAGCCTAGCCTAGAATAAGCTGGATACATCTCAGGCGCCCATGCAACCACGCCGTCCGGTCGTTTCAAGCGACATGTTGGCCCTTATCCACTGTTCAAGCCCCTCTTTGCTCTTGGTCAGCGGCGCCTCCAGCTTGTGGGCATCAACGCCAGTGAGGTAAATGTTGGCTCTTTGCTTCTTGGCGGCGTCTATTTGCTGGTTGAAATCCTCAGCCAGGTTAAAGGCCTGAGACAGGGTATTCTGTAGCGTCTCGGACAGAAAGCTTATCTTTTCGCTATTCCTTTTCCAGCTATCGGTCCTGAATTTCTTGGGACGTCTCTGATAGCTGAATTTTTCCATAAGCCTCAGATTCTCACTTACATCCATAAACAGGCTGCCAACTATCTCCGACTCTGTCTTTTCGGCTGGTCGGCGCCGCCTCATGACAATACTTAATACGACAAGAATAATTATTGGTATTATAATCGCCCAACTACTACCTTCACCAAATAAATCCATATATTACTCCTTACCTCAACTGCTAAGATTTATTAATTAAACCAAATTATGAACAATATGTCTATAGTATATCAAAGAGGCGCATTTATGTTAAATCAGGATTACCTGGCTCTAGTTACTCCTCCTCACCAACAGGCATATATTTCGGGAGAAGGTCTTGAACGGATAGCGGTAGGAACTTTCGGGAAAGGACCTGAGCACCTCCAAGCCAGCCTTCTTTACCAGCCTTTCCAGCTCGGAGTAGGAAAAAAGGTAATAGTAGCGATACAGGGTCTTACCCCTGGTCTGCCAGGGCACGCCAACCTCTCTGGGCTTAAACCAGAACCTGGGCTGCCAGCGGTTCCATACCGTGATAAAGGCTTCGCCACCCGGCTTTAATACCCGCCTCAGCTCGTCCAGGGCGGCTTGCTTCTCCGGCTTACCTTTTATATGGTGGTAGGTAGCCACTGCGATTGCCCAGTCAAAGGTCTGGTCAGAATAGGGAAGGCAACTCACATCAGCCACCGATAGGTTTACTGCAAAATTGAATTTTTGGGAGTATTTTCGGGCAAAGCTTAACATCCGGGGGGAAAAGTCGACACCATATAATTCAAAGCCCTGGCTAAAGGGTAGAAAGTCAGGACCATGAGCACAACCAAGGTTAAGTAGCCTGCCCTTCTGCCACCGTTGCGCCAGCGCTTCTAGCTCGTTACGGAATATAGACCAATGCCTGAAGTTATACCAGCCCGGGGCTATTTGATTAAATATATCGCTGGTCACCCTATCCCCTTTATCCCCTTCCCCTCAAGGGGAAGGGGAATTGGTTATTTAAGAGGGGCTTCGCCCCTCTTAAACTCTCCTTCAATTTTACCCTTGACTCTCCATGATATGGATATATATTCCTATCATGAGGGGGAATAATTTCTTTAGAAGAGGGGCTTTTTACCCCGTATTCGCCCCTCTTAAACTCCCCGTAGTTAGGTTGTTACTACTAGCCTGAATCTGCTAAACTGAGTATACAATGAAAAAAATCACCAGGACAATATCCGGGGTTACCCCGGTAGCGGTGATGACCCTGCCGCTAAAGTGCCCGGGGCAATGCATCTACTGCCCTACCTACCTGGCTACACCTCAGAGCTATACCCCTGAGTCGCCAGCCGTATTACGAGGTAGAAAATTTGGCTATGATGCCCGGAAACAGATTGAGCTAAGATTAAAAGTTTTATCACAAATGGGACACCCGACCGATAAGATTGAGCTGATAGTAATGGGGGGCACCTTTCTCGCCTTTCCCAGGGACTACCAATATCAGTTTATTAAGGACTGCTTTGATGCCCTGAATGGTGAGGAATCAACCACATTAGACGAAGCCAAGAAAATTAATGAAACGGCGAGCCACCGCTGTACCGGGCTATGTATAGAGACCAGGCCTGACTGGTGCCGGCAGGAAGAGATAGACAGGATGCTCGAGTTTGGCACCACCAGGGTTGAACTCGGGGTCCAGACCTTAAACGATGAAATCTACCGGGTGGTAAGAAGGGGTCACACGGTAGAAGATGTAGTTAACGCTACCACCTTACTCAAAGAGCACGGCTTTAAGGTGCATTACCACTGGATGCCGGGACTACCCGGCTCAACCCCCGAAAAGGACCTGGAGCTATCCCGAAGGCTGTTTGACGATGCCCGGTTTAAACCGGACGGCTTGAAGCTATATCCTACCATGGTGGTGGCCGGTACCGAGCTGGAGAAATGGTACCGGGACGGACGCTATCAGCCATACGATGATGAGACAATGATTAACCTGATTGCTGAGATTAAGTCTATTGTGCCCAAGTATGTCAGAATCTCAAGGGTGCTGCGCGACATCCCGGCCAAGTTTATCGTCGGTGGTCTAAAGGACTCGCTCCGGGACATAGCCAAACAGCGTATGAAACAGCAAGGCATAGAATGCAGGTGCATCAGGTGCCGAGAGTATGGTCACCGGGCACGGGAGGGGTGGGAAATAGGCGAACCCCAGATGGTAAGAATGGACTACGAGGCTTCAGGCGGAAAGGAAATTTTCCTGTCCTTTGAGGATGAAAACGAAACGCTGTTTGGCTTGCTGCGGATGAGGATTCAATCCCAGCCCATAGCTGGTCTGGAGACAGACGGCAATCTAGCCGTAATAAGGGAGCTACATATATATGGTCCTGAGGTCTCTCTCAGTCAGCGAAACCCAAACGCCGCCCAGCACAAAGGTCTAGGTAAGGCACTGCTGAGAGAAGCTGAGCTAATTGCGGCCAATATGTTTCACGCTCAACGGATGGTAATTTTAAGCGGGGTTGGCGCCAGGGAATACTACCGCTCTGAGCTTGGCTACCGCTCACAGGGAGACTATATGGTCAAGAGTCTGGCCCGGATGGCAAAGGTTAATCTTCACCCCGCTCAATCTGCCTCAGTCTGGCATCACCAATGCCAAAGTGATGAGCTATCTCATGCCGGACTACCTTCTGTATCTCAGCCATAATCTCAGCCTCATATCTACATCTAGCCTCAATCGGCTTCTGGAATATAGTTATTTTATCCGGTGGCACCATCCCGTAGCGCCTGCCTCGCCTGGTCTGGGGCACACCCTGGTAAAGACCGAGAAGGGTCTGACCGCGCCTCAGCCCCACCTTAGCCAGTTGACCCTGAGTCGGCCAGGCCTCAACCACGACATCAATATTTTCCAGCTTGGTCCGAAACTCCTGAGGCAAACTATCAACCGCCCTGGCCACCAGCTGCTCAAATCTTCCCCTGTCCACAGCCTAATCCCCTAAATTTTTACCGTTCCTCATTTATTGCCTTCGAGGTAGTCAATAGCCCACTGGATGACATCTTCTCCCTCAAGTTCAAGCTCATAGTCAGGAGCTATCCCTTCGCCTTCTATGAGATGACCGTTGGGGGTGAGCCAGCGACCCGTGGTAATATATAGTCCCGAGCCATCCTCAAGCTGGCGCAGGACGTTGACACTGCCCTTGCCAAAGGTCCGAGTGCCAGCAATGGTGGCCCGACCATAGTCCTGCAACGCCCCAGCCAGCACTTCACTACCGCTGGCACTGTAGCTATCTACTAAAACAACCAGAGGTAAGTCAATAATAGCTCCCTCACCATTAACTGGTATATCGGTATGGTTGCCCTGATTATCCACGATATCGACGACTACGCCCTCCTGCAAAAAGTGACCGGCGACGTCAACTACTGCCGTTAGTACGCCGCCGGGATTACTCCGCAGGTCAAGGATGATACCGGTAGCCGCTTCAGCAGTTATACTATCCAGCACCGGCGATAGTTCGGCATCAGTGCCCTCGGAAAAATGGGTAATATTAATGTAGGCGATGTCCTGCCTCATCTCAAAGCGGACGCTGGTTAGCTCAATTTCAGCTCTAACTATGTCAATTGCCTCGGGCTCGGTCTCACCCTCATGAAGAATAAGAAGCCTGACCGATGTTCCCTGGGGACCACGGACAAGAAGTACAGCCTCAACCAGGCTCATCTCCGAGGTAGGCTTACCGTCAATCTCTAAGATTTTATCACCAGCCTTAATACCTGCCATATCTGCTGGCGAATCAGCAATCGGAGCAATAATCACCAGCTGACTGTCGCTAATGGCGACTTCGGCGCCGATACCCTCAAATTTCCCCTCCAGACTGCTCAAGCTCAACTGGTAGGTCTCGGCATCAAGGTAGACGGTATAGGGGTCATCCAGTGCCTCAACCATACCCCTGACGGCTGCCTGACTCAGCTGGCTAGCATCAAGCTCGTCCCTATCCACATAGTCCTGGAAAATGATGTTCCATGCCTCCTCAACGATACCCAGACCCTGACTGGAGCCGGCAGGAGTCCTGGTGCCTAGAGCACAGCCAGCACCAAAAGATAGGGCCAGGCTCACCACCACTAGCGCTATTACCATAATTTTTAATGCTTTTGACATTGGACTTACTCTCCCCTAAAGCGTTTGGTAACGAAATTTATCAGTTATTTGTTGAGGA
>Ga0209636_10006280_pt1 | contig 12134 bp, 11 predicted proteins | sample DeeMarSWOR152_54_FD_187464 | JGI IMG/M metagenome (GOLD analysis project Ga0209636, IMG submission 187464) | Marine sediment microbial communities from White Oak River estuary, North Carolina - WOR-1-52-54 (SPAdes) (version 2) | ecosystem: Environmental > Aquatic > Marine > Intertidal zone >...
ATGTAAATGACTTCAAGATCCAAATGTCCCGATCCTTGGCCTTTGCAATGGAACTCGACAGATGCTAAAGTTCCGCTACCTGTAGCTCCACCAGCCGTTGTCCATCCTTGACAAAATACTTGGCCTGGCACCGAAAGGTCGAAATTGAAGACAACTGGCTCCACAAGGAAATCACCGTCGTATGCAATAATTGGCTCCATCTCAGCAGAGTTGTAGATCAGTAGGAACTCATAGTCGTAAACGGGAAACTCATAGAATTCTGCAATGTCTACGTCGACTACGAAGTTTGTGCAAACTCGCGCATCAGACACAGACGGCGCTATGCGTATTGTACAATGTACCGGGGGTGGTGCTGCACGGACGACGAAGTTCAATGCATGCAATCCAGCGAAAGAGGCGATGATTGTGCTGACTATCAGTAAAGAGGCGACAAACACTTTCTTATTCTTTATTTTCACTATTTCTCCTCCTTTTTTTATTGATAGATTTGTTTCATCACGCCCTATACTTGGGCGCTCTGAAGGGAGAAGGTCAAACGAAACGCTAGAAATGCAACAACGAAATCATTGGATAAAATTTCTATGAAATCTCCCTCCTCGACTCCAAACTATCAGTGCTCATAATATATATCGCTTATGGAACAATTTTCTGTAATTCTTACACTGCCATCTACAACGAGATGCACTTGCACAGCAGTCGATGAAGTCGATTGGGCAACTCCTGAAAGAACGCAGGGGCTGGCAACTCATCTTAAAATATCTCCTCCACATCCCTATTACATGGAGGACCTCACGTTGCAATACGCCCTCATCGCAGAATCATACGAAGAGATCGAATCCACAACCAAAAGGCTGGAGATGACAGCTCACCTCGTCAAGCTTCTCCAAAAAACTCCCAAAGATGTAATCGAGAAGGTTGTATACCTAACACAGGGAAAACTATGCCCAGACTTCATCGGAATCGAGATAGGCGTCGCGGAGAAACTAGCAATACACGCAGTCACCAGGGTAACAGGGTACACTGAAAAAGAAGTTGAAGAAAGCCTGAAGGAAACAGGAGACCTAGGCACGACAACCCAGAGATTTCTAGAGAAGAAGACTCAAGTGACACTCTTCCGAGAGGCACTAACCGTTCAAAGGGTATATGAACAGCTAGACAAGATGGCGAGGACATCGGGCGCCGGGTCTGTGAATCAGAAGATCAATCTTCTAGCAGGCCTCTTAGCCAACGCTTCTCCAAAAGAAGCGAAATACATCATTCGAACGGTCACAGGCAACCTAAGACTTGGAATAGCAGACATGACGGTTCTCGATGCGTTAGCCATTGCGTATGGAGGTGGGAAAGAGGCTAGGGAAGACCTGGAGAGGGCATACAACATTTCATCGGATTTGGGCCTGGTTGCGAAAACAATTGTGGAGAAGGGGGTGAAGGTCATAAGAGACTTTGAAGTGTCGCTCGGAAAGCCTATCAGACCTATGTTAGCCGAGCGTTTAGGCTCTCCAGAAGAGATCTTGGAAAAACTTGGAGGGAAATGTATAGCCGAGTTCAAGTACGACGGAGAGCGGATACAGGCCCACAAGAAAGGAGATGACGTTGTTCTCTTCTCTCGCCGACTGGAAAACATAACCAGTCAATATCCTGACGGCAGCGAACTGGTCAGAAAATATGTGAAAACGAAGGACGCTATCATCGAGGCGGAGTGCGTCGCGGTGGATCCCGACACGGGGGAGATGAAGCCTTTCCAAGAGCTTATGCATAGAAGACGAAAGTATGGAATCAAAAAAGCCATGAAAGAATATCCAGTTTCACTCTTCATGTTTGACGTCCTTTACATAAACGGAAAGGATCTGACCCTAGAGCCATATCCAGTTAGACATGAATATCTTGAAAAGCTCATTGAGAAGAGCGACAACGTCACAGTGGCGGATTACCTTGTTACCGATGACGCAGAAGAATTAGAGAGATTTTTTGAAAGGGCCGTAGAAAGCGGGTGCGAAGGTCTGATCTGCAAATCATTGAATGAAGACGCAGTTTATCGGGCAGGAGCAAGAGGATGGCTCTGGATAAAATATAAGCGAGATTATAAAAGCGAAATGACCGACACGGTCGACTTAGTCGTCGTGGGAGCATTCCATGGAAGAGGGAAGAGAGCTGGAACCTACGGAGCCCTACTCCTTGCCGCATACGATCCAGAAGAAGACATGTTTAAAACTGTCACCAAGTGTGGAACGGGATTCACTGATGAAGACCTTGAAAAACTTCCAAAGATGATGAGAAAGCATCAAATACGCCACAGGCACCCTAGAGTTCTATCAACCATCGAAGCAAAAGTCTGGTTTGAACCAAAAGCAATTATTGAAACTATAGGTGCCGAAATAACACTTAGCCCAATTCATACCTGCGCAATGGATGCAATCCGAAAAGGAAGCGGACTAGCCCTCCGATTTCCACGTTTCACAGGAAACTATCGACTCGACAAATCAGCTGAGGACGCTACAACGGTCGAAGAAATAATTGAAATGTATGAAAGTCAGCTAAAAACTATAAGCGAAAGCTGAATGGAAGGTATCCTCTAGCAAGTTCTATCCTGAGCATCATTGTGTCATTTCACTTGCACGTTCTTACTCTTTCTAAGGTGCGCTTTTCTGTTGCGCAACCGTTTTGCGGGACGAGATTTCCGTTTCTTCTTCCACGCTACAAGGACAACTGCTATGATTACCACGATAATCACAACTGCACCAATTATCGCATAGTAGTCGTTGGCTTCATCCTCTGGCTGCCATATGCGCGTGATTTCTTCTTGTACTGCATAGGACACGAATGGGGATGGCGAAACGTCGACGGACCCCGCTGTAACAACACATCTTTCCAAATTCGACAAGTTTGCAAATCGAGAGTAGATTCTGAAATTCCATTCATCATTAGGAGCTACCCCATCCGCGGCAACTATCTGATCGCTAGTTGTCTCAAGGAATCCTTGGGAGTCATAAAATAGAGCTACAATTAAGATATAGTTAGTTGTTTCTGGACCGTTGTTCCGAATCTTTCCCTCAATAATAGTCCTTTCAGGCATCACATATACTACTGTTTCAGTGATAACGAGACCAATGGGCTTGTCTTGGCATGGTTCATAACTTTCAATAGTGATCTCGTAAGTCGCAAAACCCCCCACATCTTGTTTCTCGAATTGTGCCATAAAGACCGATCTTCTCTGAGGCAAAATAACATCCAACCAAGAGTGTACAGAAGTTTCATTCATCACGTTGTGACCATGGTCGTAAAGAGTTATTGTAACACGCAAATCCTTGACGGACACATCTTTGTTATTTATCACCTCCCCCATAATCCAGAAGTCTGATTCTGTAGTAACTAGTCTGTGACTAATCGTAATAGACTCTCCAGCCTTTGTTTGTGCAGAAGTTTCTGAGAGGCAAACGATTGGAATGTTAACGTTTAACAGAAGTACTATAGTTATCAATGTTAGTGCATACTTCTTGTTCATTTGATGCATCCCTAGCTAGCTTTGTCAAAGTCGATGTTGCATGAATCCCATGAAACAACATGTTATTTAAATATATCGAGGATGAGAAAGCAGCACAAAAAAGAAGCAAATACGTGGAAATTATCATAAAACAGTGCCTACGAATTCAATCATCACACTTTTCACAAAAGAGTTTCTTCAAGAGCGTTTATATTTGCAATGAATTCGTGTTGGTAACTAGAATATCAAGGAAAAACAAGCAAAACCGACGACAAACAATAGAAAACCAGCTGACAACAGAAGTCCTCCTATATTCAGTCTTGGTTTTTCCTCTGTTTTCGGTTTAATTTCATTCTTCTGATGTCTATCTGAGGTGGTCTCTCCTCTAAGCCATGTTCTGTATTTCTCAAACCCGAAAAACGATAAGCTCCCAATAAGAGCCATCACCAAGCCTTCAAGCATGATATATTCGAGAAGAGAGCGCAAAAAAACTAATTCATTCCACTCTCCTCTAATTAGGAGGAAAACTGAGATACCTATGATGTTCAAAAATGTGACTGCCCCACTGATTATCACCATCCACTTCAGTAACCGGACAAAATCGGTCAAGAATCTTTTCCCTTTTCAGGGAATTAAGGAGGTAAGATAAGAATGTTTCGTGTAGATCGCCAGAAATATATTCTATAAGTTTAGCTGTGATCCTTGAAGCAAAACATGTTGCATCGATCCCGACCCCGTGATATGAGGGCCTTCAAGAATTAATCCGCCTAGGCGAAAGTACGGTGGAAAAATGCGCGCCAACATTCCTAACGCTCTCAAGTTGAGAGGGTCCGTTTTGAATCTTTGTCTCTGCTTTGTTCAGAGGAAGTTATGACTATTTCAGTTCTAACTGTTGACTTCTGAGGATTCTAAGGAATTGCATACCCCTATCAGTTATCTTGATCATAGAACTTCCGCGTAATCCCGCAGTGGAATCTATTTCAACGTAACCACTAGCTAACATTAATTCCAGATATCGATTTACCTGATTGAAACTTAAATTGGCATTTTGCATGATTCTCGTCTTTTTCTCACCTTTCCCGCCTTTCATCAAACATGCTAGGATATCAAGGATGATTGAAACACGATCTCTATATTTGAAGGCAAGAATTTTTGGCAAGTGGATGAAGAGATGCGCTCTCATATATGCCTCCCTATTATTCTTTTGGCATCGCCATCTGATATGCTTTTCGATTCATTATTTCGCGTGCGAACCAAAGTCTCGCTGTAGATCTTATCTTCTATCGTCTGTGCGTTATTAGCTACTAGAAGATCTCCTTCAATGTTAATGCATCTTTCATGTTTTGGTGCTTTTATGGACAGACCTATTATTCGGTTGATACGAAATAGGCATGAGATGTTACCTGCGCTTTTGGGTGGCTTTCTGTTATTGGTTTCAGTACTGGTTAAATGTGGCTCTTCAATTTGAAGGCCTCAGATGTTAGCGCCGTTTTCTTGTGGTGAAAACTCTGCAAACAAAAGAGGTGTCTTTAGTAACATGTATGAAAATTCCAGGTAACACTTCACACATATAGCACGTTTCAGGCTTTAAATGCCTTCACTTAACAATCCCCCTAGTATCGCTGTAGACAGGCATGTGACTATGTTGAATATTAAGTATCTCGAGATGAAGGTCACATAACTAACAATAGAAAATCCACTAATCATATAATCTGATCCGTAGATTGCTGGCGGCATCAGCAATATTCCAGCTGAAATGATCAGCCCTGTAATTATCGAGATAAGTACGTAGAAAACACATTTCTCTAAATTTCTGATGTAGATGCTGAAGATTAGAGTAAATAAAGAAACTACAACCAAGTAATATGAGATTTCTATTTTCCAAAGGAATGATGCCAAATTAACAGCTGCGTGATTCAAAGACAAACCAACTATGACAAGAATTTCTATGAGGAATCGCCTCAAGTTTTCCAGAATTGTTTCCTTCACGAGTCTCATCTCTAATCCAATAACACTTCACCTAAAGAGATATATATCTATGGTATTCTTTCATCTCTTCCCGGCTGTGAGTTATACTGATCAGGAAATCTATGTTAGTTTCCATTGCAACTGCACTGCTATCGTTGTCTTTCCTAGTTTACGTTGCTTATGTATATTTCGATATATATACCTTAACTTATAGGTTTCATATTTCAGTTCAAGATGTTCATCTCGTTTATCAAGATTCTATTTTTCTTCTAGAAACCGCTTTGTTATTAGAAAATCCGTCCAAATCGGATGTGAAAATCAGTTATATCCAACAAAAAATCTATCTTGATTCCCACTATGAAGTTCGTGTCGATGATCGAATCAATAATTTTTTAGGCGGCACCGGCAAGTGTGTTGCCTTGGTAGGACCGTTTTCCAACGATACTTTGACGGTCAGAGTTCGGTTAGCTAAAAATATTTCTTCCAAGCCTCGGATTTGGTTTCTATTTTCTATTCGTATAGAAGACGTCCCTCTAAAGGGAGTTGAATCTCTTAGATATTTCTCAGTGTGGTCATTTTGATCAACCGCGATATGAACATGGACGAAACCTTTCCTAAATGAAGGTTCTCACTTTGAAATCTGGAAAGACTTTGCTGGAATATCCATATTCGAGAAAATGGGTTCTCCTCAGTTGTGTTCTGGTTGCGGCAACCATTACTATTACGCTTTTCGGTTTGACAGATCGTCTTTCGTTTCTTCTCTTTCTTGTGTATACGCTGATTTTAACAACGATTTTTCTCGTTTTGAAGTTTTATCTTTACTCAACGAAAACAGAGGAGAAGTTGGAGAGTCTTCATGTTGAAGAAGAACGTAGACTTCGAGGAGAAAATCCCCTTAAACGCCCAATTGTTGCTTTGCTCATTGCATTGATAATCGGCCTTTCTCTGCCTTTTTGTCTTCTGTTATTCTTGAGCCCTTTCACTTGGTTTTTGTTTCTGACAGGATTTATTGCAGGCATCAACATTCCAGAGATTATCCTTTATGTTTACGCTCAGAGAATTAGAAAGTCAAACGAATAAAGGAGAGGCACGTGTATGCGTCATCTCGCCTCTTTAAGTACGTACCAAAATGAGATTCATTGTCTATCTATTTTTCTACAGGGAAATGACACGCTACATATCTACCTTTTTCGACTTCGATTAATTGTGGTTCTTCTTTTTTGCAGATTTCTTTCGCTTTCAAACATCTAGTGTGAAATCTGCAGCCTGGAGGTGGATTAATTCCGCTTGGGACGTGTCCTCTAATTATGATATCAATTCGTCTTGCTGTGGGATCAGGGACTGGTACCGCACGAATTAGTGCTTGAGTATATGGATGAAACGGGTTTAGTATCACATCCTCTGAAGGGCCCTTTTCTACGATTTTTCCTAAATACATGACTGCAATTCGGTCACACATGTATCGTGCTAAGGCTACGTCATGTGTGATATAGAGCAGAGAGAGATGGAACTCTTCTACTAAATTCAAAATAAGTTTTGAAACTTCACTTCTGATAGAAGCATCAAGCATTGACACGGGTTCGTCTGCAACAACGAATGTCGGGTCTAGCGTGAAGGCTCTTGCGATAGCTACTCTCTGTCTTTGTCCACCGCTAAGTTCATGTGGAAACCTGTATATGTACTCTTCGGGCGGAACAAGGTCCATCTCCTCCATAACTTTATATATCCTGTCTTTGATTTCCTCCTCGGAATCTGCCACTTCCTGGATGCGCATAGGTTCAGCGATTAATTCATAAACGCTCATTCTTGGGTTTAGTGATTCATATGGATCCTGAAATATCACCTGCATGTCCCTGCGTAGTTTCTGCATATCTTTGTGTGGTAGGAAAGTTATCTCCTTCCCACGAAAGATGATATGTCCCTCTGTAGGCTCAGTTAATTTTAGTATTGTTCTTCCTGTGGTCGTTTTTCCACAGCCACTTTCACCGACCAGTCCAAAGATCTCTTTGCTTCTAATTTGGAAGTTCACGCTGTCAACAGCATGAACTACCGGCGTTTCTGTGCCTAAAAGATTTCTAAAAAAGCCGACTTTTACGGGAAAGTATTTCTTCAAATTACGTACTTCGACAACTACTTCTTTCTCCACTGATATCAGTCTCCGATAAGATGACACGCAACAAATCGCTCTGAACCTCGATCCAGCAGTGGTGGATCCTTTTTTTGGCAAATGTCCATAGAAAAAGAGCATCTTGGGTGGAATCTGCAGCCCGTTGGGGGGCTAAGTAGATCCGGAGGGAACCCCGGTATAGATTTGAGTTCTTTTTTAGATCCCAGAATGCTTGGGAACGCACTTATGAGACTTCGTGAATATGGATGTAAAGGTTTTTTGTAGACAGTCGTTATGTCACCCATTTCAACGATTTTGCCAGCATACATGACAGCAACTCTGTCACAAACTTCAGATACCATTGATAGATCATGAGTCACAATGATTATCGAAAGTTCCAGTTTGTCTTGTAGTTCTTTGATGAGTTTTAATACCTGAGCGGCAATGATAACATCTAAAGCCGTTGTGGGTTCATCGAGAATAACTAATTCAGGGTTGCATGCAATGCTCATAGCTACTACACTGCGTTGCTTCATTCCGCCGCTAAGTTCGTGGGCGTACCAATCGATTCTGGACGCTCCAATTCCTACTAGATCCAATAACTTTTCCGCTCTTTCTAGAGCCTCTCTTTTACTTACGTTTTCATGTAATAAGATGGGTTCAGCTATTTGATCTCCAATGCTCTTCATAGGGTGAAGCGCATTCATTGCTCCTTGAAATACAGTTGATACTTTTTTCCATCTGATTTCCTTTCTAAATTTGCTGTCTGACATTTTTGCCATGTCTTGGCCATCAAGGTAGATTTCTCCACTAATTATTCGAGCGTTTGTAGGCAACAGCTTGAGAATGGTTAGCATGGTACTTGTCTTTCCACATCCTGATTCACCGACAAGCCCTAATGAGGACCGTCTATCTAAGCCAAGGCTCACGTTGTCTACTGCTTTTACGCTCCCTCTAAGGGTTGAATAATACATTTTAAGATTTTCGACATTAAGGATTTTCCGTTGTTCCAATCTTATCGTCGTCTCCTCAACCTTGGGTTTACGATTTCGTCTACCGCGTGTCCCATGAACACAAACGCTAAGCAGAGAAATGTGATAGCGAATCCAGGTGGAAATACATCCCACCATGCCAGATGAAGGGAAGAAAAGCCACCTGTTACCCGGGCGAAATAAAGCATTTTCCCCCAGGTTGGCGCTGTAGGGTCTCCCATTCCTATGAAGCTAAGCGCGGCTTCAAGGATAATTGCTCCTGGGACTGCGAGTACTAATCTAGTAAGAGCTATTGGTAGAACATTTGGAAAGATGTGTCTCAATATGATATGTGATTTAGACGCGCCGGAGGCTTTTGCGCTTTCAATGAAAGCTGTTTCTCTTATTGAGAGAACTTGCGACCTCACTAGCCTTGATAGTCCCTGCCATCCGAATACGGCTATGATTAGGATTATGTAATACGTGCTGTAGCCGAAGACTGCTATTAGCACAATAAGTATGGGCAATATCGGCAAACAGAGAAGTATATCTACTATTCGCATTAAGGTTTCATCGATCATGCCTCCTAGGTATCCTGCTACGATGCCGACAAGGAGACCTGCGACTGTGCCTATAACTGCGGCTGAGATTCCTATTGTTAACGAGATTGCAGCACCATATATGAGTTGTGAGAAGACGTCATGTCCATAACCATCAGTTCCTAAGAGTCCCCAGCGGCGACCCCAAACTTTGAGTTCGTTTGGGCTAAACGTTACACTTCCTGTTGCATTCTGCAGAGGGACCTCTACTCCCTCTATTTCACCGGGCTTAAATGTTATGCGCGTATCTAACGTATACAAGCCTTTTGAAGAAAACATGTCCATAGTCGCCTGAACGGGGTCATATACCATGTAACCTAGTTTTTCGGCAAGTGGTCCCATGTTTGATGGCATGGTGACGCTTCTGCTGATATTTCCAGTCCAAAATGCTGGTTCGGCACGTGGGTCGTATATGTTAGCTTTCCACCAGTTTTGGTCCCAGATGGCATAGGATGTGCCATTTGGAGTGATTAACGTAAGCTCAATCATGTATGCCATTGATCCAGTTTCGCCGACTTTCATCCACCGCTTAAGGATTCGATTCCATTCTGTGACTGTAACAACTTCGTCAGGCGTTCCCTTCCAGCTGAATTTTAGAGCAAAACGTCTCATTGGCTTGTATGGGTAGTCAAATGTTGACATTATATGAACAGACACCGGTTCGTTGCTTCCACTTTCGCTTGCATTATAATGAAACGTCATTGCATTGATGTTCCTATCCCATGTGATGGAGGCTGGAACAGGTTCTTGCACTGTCCAATCTGATGGGCGCGCATATACCGTTGTCACCGGCCAATCCGCTTTTTCCCGAGAGAAGATTCCCAACCATTCCGGGACCGCATACTTATCTGCTTGCCAGGAGCTTACCAGTCTTACAGAGTCTTGGCGTAACGGTGCTATAAACGGTGCAAATACGGCTATGCAGATGAAAAGTACTAGGATTGCTATGCCCGCTATTCCAGTGAGGTTATGTGAGTAGTCTAACCAAAAATCTTTGGCTCTTTTTATCCACAGTTTACGTTTCTGTTCGCTTATTCGGAATGGCATCGTCAATCCTCTACTTTCGTGCGCCGACACTTATCCGTGGGTCTAACACGCCATACACGAGGTCGGCAATAAGATTACAGACAATCGTTAATACAGCGAATATGAACAGCACGGCTTGCACAACTGGATAGTCCGGTTGACTGATGCTTAGCGAGTCTATGTACCATTTTCCAATTCCATTTAAGCCAAACACTGTTTCTGTTATAATCGCTCCCGTAACCAAGCCTGGTATGGACAGCGTTATCATCGTGGCAATTTGTGGATATATACTTCTAAGTGCGTGTTTCAACAACACTGTCCTTTCACGTAAACCTTTTGCACGCGCCGTAAGTATATAATCCTGCGTGAGGACGTCAAGTAACATATTTCTTGTGTATAACGCCCACCATGCGAAAGCAGCGATGACCAATGTGGCTACTGGAAGTGCCATGTGCCATGCAATGTTTGCTAGCTGGTTTAATATGCCTTCTGGAACAGGATAGCTCATCCAGCCGGAGGAGGGAAAAATGAATATTCCATATGTCCGGTAGACAAGGGAAACAAGGAAAAATAATGCAAACAATTGAATGAAGAAGGTCGGCACTCCATAGGTGAAGAGCCCCGCGCCCGTAATTGCCACATCTAATTTTGATCCTCTTTTCGATGCCGTTAGAATTCCCACTGGGATGCCAATGATTATCTCTCCTATCAGCGCCGTGCCGAGAAGCGCAACAGTAAAGGGTAAACGCCATGCCATCTCGTCTGCGACATATTCGTGACTTTTGTGGGAGAATCCGAAATAGGGGGGAAGGAGTCCGAAAGACGCCAAGTTTTTCATATATTTAACGTATTGAATGTAGATGGGTTCATCAACACCATACATGTCTCGAATCATTTGTTTTTGTGCCGGCAGCATGCCAGGGTCTAGAAGGAAACGGGTAGGGTCGCCAGGGTGAAGAATGAAAATCCAGAAGTTCAAGTTCATAACTACAAAGAGCGTCAGTAAACTGATTGCCACTCTTTTGGCCATGTATTTTCGTAATCCCATCTTTCCACTTCCCTAAGGTTGAGATAGAGGCTTTTGGATATTAAGGCTACAAGAGGTTTTTAAATATTTCAGGCTAATAGGATGCCCTATTCTTCATATAGAGAATTTCTCCATAATCCTTTTAAACACGTTTTTCATACCTATAGGTGTCGAAAAGAGAAAAGGAGAAAGAAAAATGCAACGTAAAATTTTGGCAGCGATTGCTCTAATGATGCTACTAATGTTCGGCGTTTTCAACATGGTCGGCATGGTAAGTGCGGCGATTGACCGAGATGACTTCCCGCGTTTAGATGATCTCTACCTAAAAGAGGCCTCGGACGAAGAGCACATGATATCAATGGCAACTGGAGGAGAAGTTGATACGGCAATGGACATACGAGATCCTGATAACGTTGAGCTATTGCAGGGCGCGCCATACAATTGGAAAATAAATGCGGAGCCGGGATACGGCATTCACATTACAAACGTCAACTGCAGGCCCTACTACCCAGACTCAGCGGGCGAGAAAGTCGACTACTACGGCAGAGGCCCCGGCGACTCGGGGTTCCCACTGAACGTAACGGAGCTTAGGTTTGCTCTGAAGCTGCTCATCTCAGGAAGCCAGATGGCCACCTGGGTGGCAGACGTTTTCGATTGGACCCAAGTGCCGCTGGACACCGTTATCACAACTGCGCATGGTGATTGGTACAACTCCGAGATGACCGTCTACGGGTATGAACCGGAGCTGGCACTCGACGTACTGAACGGCGCTGGCTGGTTCAATGACACAGCCGACGCGGCAGCCGCAGCAGCATTGCCAGGACATGAACATTGGGTGGCCCATGGTGGCGCTGACGGTGAATGGTACAACATCAACCCTGACATCGGACCGACGGTTCAGCTGAGGCAGATACGCGTGGTCTGCTGCATCGAAGCAGTAGCCTCAACCTCGGCC
>Ga0209636_10006281_pt1 | contig 12132 bp, 6 predicted proteins | sample DeeMarSWOR152_54_FD_187464 | JGI IMG/M metagenome (GOLD analysis project Ga0209636, IMG submission 187464) | Marine sediment microbial communities from White Oak River estuary, North Carolina - WOR-1-52-54 (SPAdes) (version 2) | ecosystem: Environmental > Aquatic > Marine > Intertidal zone >...
TCAATCATGGAATTTATAATTCCAAGAGCAAATAGATACGCCAAAATTCAGGAAAAAATAGGGAGCATAATGTTAATAAAAGGTTCTTGATAGGGAAAAATTTCACATGATCAAGGGAGCGAAAACAAGGCTCACCACAGCCATGAGTTTAATCAAGATGTTCATGGAGGGGCCAGCAGTGTCTTTCAAGGGATCGCCAACAGTGTCTCCGATGACAGAAGCAGCATGAACCTCTGTGCCCTTGCCTCCAAGGTTGCCTTCCTCAATCCATTTTTTAGCGTTATCCCAGGATGCGCCAGCATTGGCCATGAAGATTCCCATCAAAACTCCAGTGGCTGTCGCTCCTGCCAGAAACCCACCCAAGGATTCAGGCCCGATGAAAAAGCCTACAAGCAGAGGCGCAATAACGGCCAGAAGGCCAGGAAGGATCATATCTGCCAGTGCACCACGCGTCACGATATCAATGCAGCGGTCTGAATCAGGTTTGGCTTTTCCCTCCATCAAGCCTTTTATTTCTTTGAATTGTCTTCTTATTTCAATGACCATTTTATCGCCGTTTTTTCCCACCGCTTTTATGGTCAGGGAAGCGATGATGAACGGCATCAGGGCGCCGAGGAGTAAGCCGATAACTGTTTCCACGTTTGTCAGGCTGATTTGCAATAAATCTTTCCCTGCCTTATCCAAGAGGGAGTTGACCGTATTCTGGTAGGCAGAGAAAAGGGCCAGAGCAGTCAAAGCGGCAGAGCCGATGGCAAAACCTTTTCCGATGGCCGCCGTGGTGTTTCCCAGAGAGTCGAGCTTATCCGTTATTTTTCTGATGGTTGCGCCTGCCCCGGACATCTCTGCGATCCCTCCCGCGTTGTCGGCAATGGGCCCGTAGGAGTCAGTGGACATGACGATTCCGATGGTAGCCAGCATTCCCACTGCGGAGATAGCTATGCCGTAGAGGCCGGCCAGTCTGAACGAGATGAATATGGCAGCGGCGATTGTAAGGAGGGGGAAGATCGTGCTCTGGAAGCCGACAGCCAAGCCGGTGATGATGGTGGGTGCGCTGCCGGTCTGAGCGGTCCGAGCGATCGTTTTTATCGGCGGGCCAGAAGTGAAATACTCGCTTTCCAGGCCGATCAGAACGCCGCAGAGCATACCGCTCAATACTGCCCAGAATACGTTCAGATCACCGAGAATGATTTTTACAGAAAAAAAAGCCCCAACTAAAAATAAAATGCCGCTGATATAGTAGGCGTTCCTCAGGGCGGATTGGGGGCTGATGTTCTTGAGAATGTTGATTGAGAAGACACCGATGACTGAGCTGACCAGCCCGACTACGATCAAAAGTAGCGGAAGGGACATGTGATTCAAAGCGGGGGCCAGTGTGGAGCCTATGGCCATAGAAGCGACAACAGAACCGACGTATGATTCAAAAAGGTCAGCGCCCATTCCTGCTGTGTCACCTACATTATCACCGACGTTGTCTGCGATGACCCCAGGGTTTCTGGGGTCATCCTCTGGGATGCCGGCTTCGACCTTGCCCACCAGATCTGCACCCACATCGGCGCTTTTGGTGTAGATTCCGCCTCCCACTCGGGCGAACAAAGCGACTGAGCTGGCACCCATGGCAAAACCGTTGATGATCATCGGATCCTTGGTGAAAAAATAGAAGAGCCCGATTCCAGCTACTCCCATGGCTGCTACGGAGATTCCCATGACAGCTCCTCCCTGAAAAGCGATCGAGAGAGCCAGGGGAGTTCCTCCTTGTATGGCACCCTGTGTCGCCCGCACAGCAGAGCGTGTCGATCCCTTCATCCCGATGAAACCCGCGAGTAAGGAGCAGCTGGCTCCTGTTAAAAATGCCAGGCTGGTGTAGATGGAGAAAAGCTTCCACAGGACTGCGAAGAGGATGATTACGAAAATGGATATATAGCTGTACTCTCTTTTCAAGAAAGTCATGGCTCCTGAATGGACCGCTTCTGCGATTTCATTCATGATTTCAGTGCCACGGGGATATCTTTTGACCAGGAAGTAAAGGGAAATAGCGAATATCAGGCCCAGTAAACCAAGGATGGAAGAATAGGGAATCAAATTCAGTAATGACATGGGAGGTCTACCTTAAAAAATTTAAACCGATGTATAGCATAAAAAAGGTCAAATTGCAATGATTGGACAGGAACGTGAGCGAGCCTTTCTCTATCACCGAATTTGTGATGCTTCCAGAAGCAAAGAAAGTGTATCCGGTCGAGATTCCGCATGTGTTTGAAATGCATGGTTGACGCATGAGTCTTTTATATTATATTGTTTAGAGGAATATACAGAACATAGAAAAGTGAGCGGTGTGATAACGGAAAAAGAAGGGAAGATCTGGGCGATAGGCGGTGGTAAGGGAGGAACGGGCAAGACCTTTCTTACCAGCTGCATCGGCATCTATTTGGCGAAAAGCGGGAAAAGAGTTATCTTGATCGATGTGGATATTGGAGGCGCCAACCTTCATTCCTTGCTCGGTATAAGCCGGCCCAAGAAATCCCTGACAAATTTCTTTGAGACGGGGACTTCTCTCTCAAGATTAGCTGTAAAGACCGACATTGAGAACATGTCTTTAATCACGGGGGATGTCCATTCTCTTGCTTCAGACAACATCAGATTTACGCAGAAGCTCAAGCTGTTCAGGCATATCATGAAGCTGAATAAACAACACGTCATCATCGATTTGGGCGGGGGAAGCCACAATAACACCATTGATACATTCCTCATGGCTGACAAAAAGATCGCTGTCTTGGAGCCCGAGATAATCGCCATCGAAAACATGTATCATTTCGTAAAGAACGCCTTGTTCAGAAAAATCAGAATGTCCTTGAGGTCATACGGTTTCAAAGAGATCGTTGAGCACATGTGGGAGCAGAGAGAAAAATATAATATCAAAAGCCTGAAGGAGCTTATTGAGAGTCTCAAAGAAAGCTTCTCCTATCTTGGGGATATTCTTGACCGGGAATTGGCTGATTTTAAGATTTATTTGGTCTTGAACAAGATAAGGAGCAGCCAGGATATCCTCATCGGGTCCTCGATGAAAAGCATATTCAAGAAGTACCTTGGTATAGATGCCAAGTTCGTTGGCTACATAGAGTACGATGACGCTGTTTGGAGGTCTATCCGGGAAAGGCGGCCGCTGATGCTGAATTATTCTTTATCTCGAGTGGCCAAAGAGATTGGAGTGTTCACTGAGAATCTCCTGTATGAAAGGGAGATGAAGATTTCAAGAAGCTGATCATGATAAAAAAAGAACAAAAAAAATATTTTGATATTCTTGAAATATCACCTGAAGCCACGCTTTTAGAGATAAGGAGCGCTTACTTCCGTCTCAAAAAGCTCTATTCCACTGACTCTGTCGTGATGTCACCCATTGAAGATGAGTTCTCAAAAGAAGAGAGACAGAGAATACTCGAGCAGATCGAGGAAGCATACACAAAGCTGATGGAGCAGGTCAAAGAGAGGCAAAATAGTTTGGCTCATCATGAAAAACCCTTTGCAGCCGGCCATAATCCTGTGGAAGGGGAGAAAGCGAGTATTCCGTACAGCGGTCAGGTGTTAAAAAAAATCAGGAAGAAATTGGGGATAGAATTGTTTGAGGTTTCACTCGAAACCAAGATTCGTGTGGAGCTTCTTGAGAGTATCGAACAAGAGAGATTTGACGAGCTGCCTCCTGAAGTGTATCTCAAGGGACACATCATCAATTATGCGAAATATCTTCTCCTTGACTCAAAAAAGGTTGCCGCTGACTACATAGCCTGTTACAGAGCCTGGGAAAAGGCAAACAAGAAATAAAGATAAAACAAAATCCTGCCTGTTTTTGCTAGGAAGTTCTTTCCAGAACAACCCTCAGTTCTTCCTGGCTGTGGCTGGGCATGTGGATGAATTCAAGCCCAAGCTCGTAGATGGCGTCTGAATCTTTAGGATAGGCATCTACCCAGGCAACCCGTGCCAAAGCAATCGTTTTTTTACCGCTGGGAAAATAGAGCTCGATGTTCACTGTTTCACCTTTTTTAAGATGGGCGTTGCTGAAAATGCGCATACCCCCGAGGCTGATGTTGGGAGCCTGATGCCTCTGGCCAATGATTCTTGTCGGCTTGTAAAAAACGTTCGCTTTCACCCTTGGATAACGCCGTTCTTTGTATCCTGGTTCATTTGCTTCAGTCATCTTTTTACCCTTAAGAAAAGATTGCAGAATTTTTATTCCAGCGAAGTATATGGTTCGGTCATCCGCATGTCAAGAAATTTGTCAGAAATTATCAGAAATTTGTCAGAAATTTTATTTTTTATTGTTTGACATTTAATTTTTTAATTGTTATTTTATTGATATTTAAGCAGAAGGAAGCGTTGGCGGATGAAGTGTCCGAAATGTCATACTGAAAGCCCTCCAGACACAAAATTCTGCAGCAACTGCGGAACCCAGCTCATTCCTTTAAAAGAACAGCCAAAAGAAGAGCCTTTTTCCCTGACCGAGACTCTTCAAACACCTGTGCTGGAATTGGCCATCGGGAGCACTTTCGCAGACAGGTACGTGATCATCGAGGAATTGGGAAGAGGGGGAATGGGCAATGTCTACAAGGTTCTCGATCGAGAGCTCGGGGAAAGGGTAGCTTTAAAGCTTTTGAAGCCTGAAATCGCCTCTGATGAGCGGATGATCGAGCGTTTTCGCAACGAACTGAAATTAGCCCGCAAGATTACCCACAAGAATGTCTGCCGTATGTATGACATCAGTAAGGAGAAAAGAACCCCCTACATCACCATGGAGTACGTCTCCGGTGAGGATTTGAAGAGCTCGCTGAGAAGGATGGGTCATCTCAGTGTGGCGAAAACCATCTATATCGCGAAACAGGTCTGCGAGGGGCTGGCCGAAGCCCATGAACTGGGAGTGATTCACCGTGACCTCAAGCCTCAGAACATCATGATCGACAAGCAAGGGTATGCCCACATCATGGATTTCGGGATTGCCCGCTCCACCAAGGCCAAAGGCGTCACCACATCAGGGATGATGATCGGGACCCCAGATTACATGTCCCCTGAGCAGGTGGAAGGGAAAGAGGTCGACCTGCGTGCGGATATCTACGCCATGGGAGTTATTCTTTTTGAGATGTTAACCGGAACCACTCCATTCCAGGGAGATACAGCCATAAGCATTGCTTTAAAACACACCAAAGAAAAACCCCCCGACCCAAGAGAAATCAACAGGCAGATCCCAGCAGAACTCAGCTCCGTGGTTCTCAAGTGCATGGAGAAGGACAAGGCAAAAAGGTATCAAAAAGTCGAAGAACTCTATGACAGACTCAATGAGATAGAACAGTATTTTCCCACCACGGACAGAGTTGTCTATGCGGCCAAGCCGACAACGGCAAAGAAGAAAATCGGGAAACCTCAGTTAAAGAAAATTCTCATTCCTGCTTCTGTTGTTCTTGGTGTGGCCATCGCTGTGTTGATAGCCTGGCGTTTCACTCCTTTACCAGGTATTCTGGGGATTTCTCCAGCTCCGAGCGCGCCGCTCAAAGCCAACGATTATCTCAACGCTGCAAATCAATCCTGGGAGGAGAAGAAATATTCTGAGGCCTATGATCAGTTTAAGAAAGCTTTGGAGATTGAGCCCAGAAATTTAGAGGCTCAATTGGGCCTGGCGAATGCCCTGAAAGAGCAGGGGAAATTGGACGAAGCTTTGCCCGAATATGATAAGGTTATAGCTTTGAATGAGAAAGACCCGCGTGCATATGCTCAGATAGGTTCCATCTATGAACAGAAAAAAGAATTGAATAAGGCTGTTGACTCATACAGAAAATATATCGATATTTCTCCTCCAGGTGCGGAATACGATGTTGTCAGCAAGAAGGTTAAAGACATAGAGACTCAGCTCAAGCCCGAAGCGGCTAAGCCGAGAGAAACGCTTGCCGCGAAAAAACAGGAGGAGAGAGAGCCAAAAACTCAGCCCAAGAAAGAAGTAGCGTCCAAACCTTCTCCTGAAGAAAAAGGAAAAGTGGATGTCTCCGCTTTTCTGGATAGAGGGATAAATGCTTTCAATGATGAGGATTATGATGGATGTATCAGGCAGATGCAGGAGGTTCTGAAGTTAGACTCAAAAAATAACTCCGCTTTGTATTTTCTATCTGAAGCAAGGAAAAAGAAGGGTGAAAAAGCAAGAGAGGAGGAAATCAACAATCGGCTCAGACTTGCCCAGAGCGCTTATGCAAGGGGCGATTATCAGGAGAGCATCAAGCAGACAGAAGAGGTTTTGAAGCTGGCTCCAGGGAACGCATCCGCTCTATCCTTGTTAGACAAGGCGAAGAGTAAGCAGGAAGAAAAAAGCACAGAGCAGCAGGTCCGGGACGGACTCAGTAAAGCTCAGCAGGCTTACCAGGGAGAAAATTACCAGGAATGCATCGCCCAAGCGAGACAAGTGTTAAGCTTAGATCCTGATAATGCCCAGGCAAAAGAATATCTCAATTTGGCCAACGAGAAGATTGCGATCTCCCAGATCAGTGCCCTCATAAGCCAATATAATCAGTCGGTGAGTGATAAAAATTTACTGGTTTTTTATGAAAACAGCTGTTCCTCCCAGTGCTATGCTCAGGTAGAAAAAGAAACCAAAATGATGACTTCTTACTTTGAGAAGCTTCAGTCTTCTATCTCGAACATCGAGGTCCGATTTAAGGGGACAGATCGGGCAGAAGCCAACTTCATTAATACAATTTCCGGAACCAAAGCCGGAACGACCCAGGAAGTCTTAAAAGGCCTGTACAAATGGGAACTTGAGAAGCAGGGAAACAGCTGGAAGATTGTAAATATCACCTTCACTCGAAGGGGATAAACATAAATTCAATATTCAAGGAGTTTGCTATGAAAGGAAGGGGGAAAAGAAGATTATCTTGCATTTTAATATTTTCTTTTTTATTAATCCTGCCTAACATCATTCTCGCTCAAGAAAAGCTTGTCGAAGTAGTGGTTGAAAACGCAAGAATCCACGCAGAACCAAACGCAACAAGCGAAATCATTCAAGCAGCACCCGTGGGTCAGGTCTACGACGTGATAAGTAAAGTTGGAACCTGGTATGAAATACGATTTACGACAGAGAGATTAGGTATCACAATGACAGGGTATATTCATGAAAGATACGTGAAGATATTGGGAGAGGAGATTCCAACACCAACAGTAAGGGAGAAGAAAAAAGCTGCAGGTTTTTTATTGGAGGCGGTGGGAAGTTATTTTCAGCCTTCAGATGAGGCTTTTAAAAATATTTATGGCAGCGGAACTCAGTTTGGAGGAGAAATTGCCATAACCATAGCCAAGGGCGTCGGCATATGGGCAGGAACCTATGTTTTTTCCAAAGAAGGATTGACCACTTTCACCGAAGAAGTGACAGAGATAAAGATCATGCCTATTTATGGCGGAATTAAGTTTCGAGTTCCAGAAGCAAGGGTAAGTCCTTATGTGGGGTTAGGAGTTGGATATTTTCGTTATACAGAGAAAAGCCCGATCGGAAAAGTTAGCAAAGGAGACATAGGCTATATCGGGCAAATCGGTTTAATATTTAAGTTATTTGGCCCGTTCATTCTGGATTTTAAAGGGAGTTACACCTCCTGCAAAGTCCAGCCTGAGACTCTTGAAGCAAATCTGGGCGGGTTTAATGGAACAGTCGGATTTGGCTTTGATTTTTAATACACGAGTTTTGAGTTTCTTTGATTGAATATAGATTAATTCAGAGGACTTTATTGGATCAAGGCATAATAATATCGGTATTCAAAGAATATCGGGGCTAAGAGAGGAAAATGAAAAAAAGAATTTTTTTTCTTACCTTCATTATTATTCTATTTTTTCTCAGCTCAACACTTACCTTTGCGCCAGGCAGCAGGCCTGGGGAGGATCAAAAGAATTTTACTGCCATCTCTGGCCAGGTGGTGCCTCCTAACCAGTTCGAGAAATGGAAGCAGGAAAAAGAAGAATTCGTAAAAAGAGAAAGAAGCGCCTATGGATTTAAGGCTGATGCCTCTAACGTGGAATTGGTGGGAATGTGGCCATATGGGCAGAGCCGTGCTTGTGCCATAGATGCTTCCAGGAATATCGCTGTTATCGGAAACGGCGATACCCTCCAGGTTCTGGATATAACCACTCCTTCAAATCCTACACAAATAGGAGAGTTATACCTTGAGGGAGAACCGGGAGGTATTACTCTTTCTGGGAACTATGCCTATGTGGTGACACGCAACTATCTGAAAATAATTAATATCCTGAATCCTTACAGCCCATCTGAAGTGGGGTCGATTTATGTTTCAGCATGTGATTTTCGACATGTCGCCGTTTCGTCTAATTATGCTTATGTGGCTGCATCATGCAGTGGGCTGCTTATTTTTGATGTTTCAGATCCTGCGAATCCGAATTATGTTATACAGTATATGCATGATAATCTCCACGTTTATGATGTTGCCATTTGGGGAAATTATGCGATTTGTGACTGTGCGTACTGGAGCCCAACAGATTGGACATACGGGATTGAGGTCATCGATATTTCCACGCCTTCCTCTCCAAGCCTTGCCGGAACCTTCGATCTAGGAATTAACTATTACACCAGTGGACTAGATGTGACTGGTTCCGGGTATGTTTATTTATGTCAGAATGATAATAATTCTTCCAATGGCGAGATTACAGTTATCAATGTCGCCTCAGATCCCTCCAATCCTACAGAAATCGGCAGCTATACAGAAACAGACTTCCATTTTAATGATGTGACTATTCTAGGAAGTTATGCTTATTGTTTCGCCAATTGTCAATTAAAAGTGCTCGATATTTCCACTCCTTCCATACCATTTAAAGTCGGCGAGCTTGATTCTCCAGAAGGCTGTTTTCATGATTTAGATGTATCTGGAAATTATGTCGGAATTTCTCATTGTAATAATTTTTCGCTTTATGATGTTTCAGACCGGAGCAACCCTGCCCATCTTGGGGATTATGCAATTCCAGGCAGCTCGGATTGCTGTAATGGGAATCGTGTTGTGGTTTCCGGAGATTATGTTTATATATCGAACAATAATTACGGTTTGAGCATAATGGATGTTTCCATACTGTCTGATCCTGCTCCGGTCAGTACATGCAGTGATGTCTGGCCACATAGAGGACTGGCCATTTCAGGGTATTATGCCTTTTGTGTTGATGGTTGTGGTCTGGGTATAGCCGATATCTCCTCACCAAATAATCCATTTAAAGTTTCTTATCTAAATCAGAATTGCGATTACGATTGGAGAGATATTGTTCTCTCAGGCAACTACGCTTATATCTCTGGAATGGAGTGGAGTTCGAACGATTCTTGGGCCAATTTAAGTGTTATTGACATCTCTGATCCTTTAAACCCGATGTTTGTGGGTTACTGGGTTTCTTCTGTCCTTTCAGGTCATCATCAAGGCGGGCTGGCTGTTTCTGGGAATTATGTCTATTTAGCTGTAGATGATTATGTGAGTAATAAAGCCGTCTTGAAGATATTAGACATCTCTAACCCTACGAATCCGAGTGAGGTGGGCACTTACACTACGACCTGGTCTTGGTGTAATGATGTAGCAGTTAGAGGCGATTATGCTTATTTAGCCGGTGAATCATTCAGTATAATAGACATTTCCACTCCTTCTATGCCGAGCGAAGTCTCAACCTATTCTTACTGCTGTATTCAGTCAGTCGCTTTATCCGGGGATTATGCCTATCTAGTCCAGAATAATTGGGAACTGAAGATTATAGATATATCAGATCCAAACAATCCCACGGATGCGGGTTATTATCAAAGTGAGGTGATTGGAAATACTATTGCTGTTTCCGGGAATAAGGCGTATTTGGGTGGGAGCCTTTACATCTTCAGGAACACTTTAGCTCCTGAGGTCTCTATCACCTCACCGTCGCCCTTCTCAATCCTGCATGGTTCTGTTTCTATAGATGTTCAGGCCTCCCACAGCTCAGGCATATCCAAGGTCGAGTTTTACATCGATGATGTTCTGAAATCAACTGATCTATCTGCGCCTTATAGCTTCAACTGGGACACGACTTCTGAATCAGAGGGAGTCTATAAGTTAAGAGCTCGCGCTTACAACAACAACGGCAAATCCTCTGATGCAGAGATAGAAGTCTCAGTCCGAAACCAGTGGGATTTGACCATCTCTGCCCTTCCGGGAGGAACGACAAGCCCCGCGGCCGGGACATATTCCTATTCCTACGGCTCCAATGTTTTTGTCACAGCTAATCCGGATTCAGGCTATGAATTCTTGAGATGGACAGGCGATGTTCCTCCTGCCGATGAAACAGATAATCCAGTAACAATCACCATGGATAAAGACAAATCCATAACAGCTAATTTTAGTGTTGTCTCGGGGAATCACGAGCTGACCATCCATTCTTCACCAGGAGGAACCACTAATCCTGTGCCTGGAGTATATTCCTATGTCAACGGAACAGAAGTTTCTGTCGACGCCATTCCCGATCCAGGGAGTATATTTCTCTACTGGACAGGGAACGTTCCCTGGGGTCACCAGCATGACGATCCCATATCCATAACCATGAACTCCACTAAATCCCTTACTCCCCATTTTTCTTATGCCGGGGATTATTACATCGAATCACAGATTCAACATCAATATCTCGGGGGTGGAACAGCCCAGAATTTTCACGTCGATGATGATACGATCGCTTATCCTCTTCCGTTTAATTTCAAGTTTTTTGGAGAAACATTCTCTGCAGGGACGAATATATACATCTGTGAAAACGGATTTATCGATTTTGGAGATGTCCCTGCTGATCCTACGAACTCTGTTTCTGAATTGATCGACAGCAAGCGTATCGCTCCTCTTTGGATAGATTTGGTGACCGACGGATCGGCTCAGGGAATGGAGGATATTTATATAACAGAGCAATACGAATACTTAAGTGTACGCTGGGTTGCAGAGACTTTCGCGACTGCGGAGCCTGTGAATTTCCAGGTGATTTTATATCGTGACGGCCGGATTCAGTTCAATTATGATGGTGGGAACGCAGATTTCAGCGACCAGCCACCGACAATCGGAATTTCCAAAAGCAGTGGCATCTATTACAACCTGTCGGCCTATAATGGCGCCATTTCTCTAACCAACGTCGATTCAGATCTTTTTACTCCGGCGGTCCAGGATAATCCGCCTAATGTTTCAATCACCTCTCCCTGGGATGGGCAGGAAATTTCCGGCACAATCACTATTTGGGTTTCTGCATCTGATGACAATCAGGTGAAAGCCGTGGAATTCTATATCGATGAAGAGCTGAAGTATACAGATATGACTCAGCCTTATTATTATGATTGGGACACCTTAACCTATTCTGCTGGCAGCCATACGATAAAGGCTATTGCCTATGATAACGTGTATCAAACTCGTGAACATCAGATATCCGTGACTATCTCAGGTCATACCCTGAACATATATTCTACTTCAGGAGGAACCACTGATCCTGAACCTGGAAACTATTCCTATACTTCTGGAACAGACGTTCAAATCACAGCCTTTCCGAATTCTGGTTTCAATTTTACTGGCTGGCAGGGAGATGTGCAGGGCGGACAGGAAATGATCAATCCGATAACCATAAACATGGATAGGGATAAGTGGATACAGGCCACTTTCGCTCCTCAGCCAGGAAATTATGAGCTCAGCATCGGGGCCGATCCAGGAGGGACGACTGATCCTCCGCCTGGATCATATGCCTATCCTGCGGGTACAGATGTGGAGGTGGAGGCGATTCCTGACTCGGGAATTTCATTCTGGTACTGGCAGGGAGATATCCCTTCAGGACACGAATACGACAATCCCATAACTATTGACATGGACTCCAATAAATACATAACAGCTAAGTTCAGGTATCCCCAGATGTGGACTTTCATGGTTTATCTTGACGGAGATAATAACCTCGAAGGGGCCGGCATCGATGATTTTCTGGAGATGGCTTCGATCGGGTCAGACGGAAACATCAACATCGTCGTTCAGTTTGACAGGATAAGCGGCCATGATACACGGTACGGGGATTGGACATCGACCAAACGGTTTTATATCACCAACGGAATGACTCCCGATCCTGGGAATGCCCTCCAAGATTTGGGCGAGTTGA
>Ga0209636_10006282_pt1 | contig 12132 bp, 12 predicted proteins | sample DeeMarSWOR152_54_FD_187464 | JGI IMG/M metagenome (GOLD analysis project Ga0209636, IMG submission 187464) | Marine sediment microbial communities from White Oak River estuary, North Carolina - WOR-1-52-54 (SPAdes) (version 2) | ecosystem: Environmental > Aquatic > Marine > Intertidal zone >...
CTATGGAATGTCTGAAAGGCGCCGAGTGTTGTATCGTCGTAACTGAATGGGAGGAGTTTAAGCAGCTGGAACCAAAAGACTTCGTTAGGCAGATGAAAATCCCGCTTGTGATTGATGGCAGAAGAATTTACAACCAAAAGGAGTTTAGCCGAGAGCTCAACTTCGCTGGTATAGGACTGTCCGCTGCGCGCGTCTTAGCATGAATGGAGTGGACATTGTGAAAAAGGTTTATGTTCATCCCTCAGCAGTTATTGATAAAACAGCGTCATAGGGGAGGGTAAAAAAGTCTGGCACTTTGTCCACGTGAGGAAAAACGCTGAAATATGCAAGGGGCGTGTGCTCGGAGAGAACGAGGCCACCATGTACGGAGGGGTGAAAATTGAGGACACAATTTTCGTTGGACCACATACCACCTTCACAAACGATCCGTATCCCCGAAGCTTCAGTAATGGTTGGAAAATCGTGGAAACGCTTGTAAAAGAAGGGGCCTCAATAGGAGCTGGAGGGGCTGTTATGTGCAGTATCGCCAGGGGAGAATAAGCCTTGATTAGGACTGACAGCATAGTCACTCGGGACATTCCATCCCACGCTTTGGCTTATGGAAGCCCAGCCAAAGTTAGAGGAATTGCATGTAAATGCGGAAAAAACCTCAAGGAATGCAGGCTCGCGTGCGCATAGGTGAAATCTGTGGCAACCCAGCATCCTCTAATATCCGTGATTTGTTGTGCCCACAATGAAGAGGAATACGTTGACAGGTCTATACCAAACCTTCTAAAGGCTCTCAAAGGCATTTCTTCCGAAGTAATATTCGTTGCTGACAGGTGTACAGACAACACTGTTGAAAAAGTAAGGAAGTATGAACTAAAGATTGTTGAAAAAAATTGGAAGAAATGGGCAAATAGCTATGCCGAATCGCTTCAAACAGGGTACCGCAACGCAAAAGGAGTTTATGTATCTATAGTGGATGCAGACATAGCGGTTCCCGCCAACTTCTTCAGAGACCTCATGCCAATGGTCAAAGGAGATGTCGTATCAGTTTCAGCAAACGTTGTCATATATTCCGATACTTTTTGGAATCGTATGATGTACGCTTGGGAGAAAAATCGTAAGATAGCTCCACTGGGCAGAAAACCGCGTGGAGCTGCAAGGATAATCTTCAAGAACGCTTTAGATGAAATCGATGGATTCCGGGATGTACCGGCACCCGACACAGACATTGACATTCGGTTTGCTAAAAAAGGATACAAAAGCATAGCTGGATCAGTTGTGAAAGTCTACCATTTGCGACACTTGTCTCTTAGAAGGATGGTCAGTGGACAAATAACTAGTGGTCGAGGTCGATACGTTCTCAGCATCAGTTTCCTAAGGACATTAGGGCACAGCGTCTTTAGATTTAGGCCTTTCGTAATTTGTGGCTGGTTTCTAGAATGGCAAAGAAGCCTCCATACAAAAGAAAGTAAAGACGACAAAACTAAATGAAGAGGAGCAAGTGTTATGACGTTGCTTTTCTCTTAGTTATCGAGTTTACTTAAGTATCCTTAATAAATCGATTAACTCAAATGGAGATTCTATCACCCAGTCGGCCCAGGGGCTTTTTACTTTTTTCTTGGAAAGGAGAACAGTGTGTATTCCCAGCTCCTTAGCTGGCTTAACCTCGGATGTTGTTCTATCACCAATGTATATCGCTTCGTTAACCTTAACGCGTAGTAGCTCGAGGGCTCGAAGGTAAGGTTGAGGACTCACTTTGGGCTCAACTTCGCTGCTCGTTACTAAAGCATCAAGAGAACTAATCGGCAGGTTGAGAGCATTCATGGTTCTTAAAGCGTGAGGCCGACCGGAATTTGTGATAACAGCAAATTTACATCCTAACTCATGAGCTTTGTCTATCAGATCTTTAATCCTCGGGTCAGGCTTCAGAAATTTTGAATAATCGAGTCTTCTAGATAACTCTTCATAGAAGATGTGTCTTGACACACCTATATGATCTAAGCTTCGCGTTAGCGTTATGCAGGATTTTTTAGTTTCTCCAATGATTTTTTTAGCTTCGCTTTGTGTAATACCAAGTTTTTCTGCAACTATTTCTAAAGTTTTTTTTCTGACTTCAAATTCAAATTTGTCGGACGTGTATAATGTTCCATCGAGATCAGATAACACAGCTTTGATAGCCAAATTCACCAGCTCATATAATGGTTTAAACAAGCACTAGTTACGTAGCGCTAAATGCAAGTATCTATGTTGTTTTTTTAAACAATCAATTATTTTGTTTGCCATTTCATCATTTTTGTCAATATTAAAGGTCTTAATGGTTTCCTCGCAGGTGTCATATTCGATTATCTTTGGTTTACTTCCGTCAGGTAACCTATCTTCTTCGACAGGTTCGGAATACTGAACTGTACTTATGTATGTCTTCCAAGCGGGGGCCTCATTTAAAGGACGTTTTTTTTCTTTTCTGATACCTAATCTTCTTCTAATTTCTTCTTCATCCTCGCACACACAGCGCAGTATGTAAATATAAACACCCAGAAATAAAGCCATATTATATATCTGATTTCTTTGCCAGAAGAAACTATGAGATGCGTCCAGTATCACGTTTCTACCCCTTCCAAGACTTTGTTTTGCTCTTCTACTCATTTCTCCATAGACCAAGGGTGAGACCTTTTTTACAAAAATAGGATTTTTGAGGTCGAATTCATAGGCTAGTTTTGTAGGCGTTAAACCTAACTCTTCTCTCACTATTGCGGAGTGGTAAACGTCTACATTCTCTAAATATTGCAACAATTTCTTTGCAATTGTACTTTTTCCCGTAGCTGTAAATCCATTCATTACTATAATGTAGTTCACTTCTCGCCACATCGCTTTTGACTTTTCCTTATTCACATGTTACTTTATCGTCTGGGAAATTAGGTATTCTAACGGCTACTAACCTTACCTCATTGTCGGCAATTATCTCATGTTTTTCCCGTGGTGAAATGACGACGAGATCGTCTGTAGAAAGGTGATAGGTTTCCTGACCGCTTTTGATAGTTCCATTTGTCAAGAAGATTATTATTTCAACTGCAAGAGGATGGAAATGACATTTCACCTTACTGAGTGCTGGAATGGTAGTTAGATAAAACCCTATGTTTTCTGGATTGTGTTTCAAAGGCTCCGTTAGTATTCTTTTAATAGAATATCCGTTTCGATTTTCTTCGGGAATTCCAGCTAGTCTAATAATTTTCATAGCCACTACCTCACGGAATTTGTTTGTTAGAGCAGTACAGGCACTTTATGGGCAATTTTTTGCTCAAAGCCTCTGGCGTCAAAAATCTAAAACTATCCACGCCGAAGTATCTTTGTAATTCATTTTCTATTTTTGGGTGATCAGCGTGAATGGTGTTCGGCATTAGACTTTGTGAAATTAATTTCAAAGAAGGCGGGTGCTCTCCACAAGGACATTTGTACAACACTGGTGGGGAGGGAATTCTTATATGAATTTTTTTGGCACCGCTTTTTTTAATTTTATCTATGACTATTTTCAAAGTTGATCCTGAAAGAACTGCTTCATCTATCAGAATAACTTTTTTACCTTTAATAATGTCAGGTATAACCTCTAATTTCTCTTCTAAAGCGCGAATTCTTTTCCTATATTTGGGTTCAAACAAGGTTTTTTTGGAATATCGTTTGGTTATAACGCCAAATCTTAGAGGTATACCAGATGCATCAGAATAACCAATCGCGTAAAATATTCCAGTTTCCGGTATGGGAACGACCATATCTGCGTTGGTTAGCGCTATACTCGCCAGCATTTTCCCCAATTCCATTCTACCAAGACCTACGTTTACACCCATTGCTGACTCATAAGGTTGGCTGGAATAGAGCAATTTAAATGTGCAGTACTCTTGCATCCTAACTTTCGTTAAGCCATCCTCTAGGCTTGTGATAATTAGTTCATTTCTGCCCTTTTTGGAGGATTGCAACTGAACGTTACGAGGGCGAGGCGCCTTATATTGTACCTTCGCAGGTTTAATTTTGCTTTTGGCAAGACCAAAAGTCTCAGCAATTTTTAAAGCCCACTCATATCTAGTTACTCCTTCTTTACCACCGATGTGAAATGTACCTCTTTCGTCATTTCTAAGCAGCTTTTCTATTAAACTGGCGACATCGTCTATTAAGAGGGGATATTTCTTAACGTAATTATCTACTTTTACTGCTCCTTGCGGGATCATTCGCCTCATAAACGTAATAAAAGTTTCATCATTTCCATCATTATAACCATAAAGAATTGTGGGTCTTATTATTATATAATTTATCAGCTCCTCTTTGACGACCCTTTCGCCCTCGAGTTTTGTTAAGCCATAAAAATTGATAGGATTTGTTTTTGCTTCCTCGTCACAGGGCTCATCTCCCCCTTTAAAAACATAGTCACTTGAAATGTAGACGAATTTGGTAGAATGCTTCTTGCCGGTATCAACAAGATTCTTAGTTCCTTCTACGTTGACCAGCCAAGCCAGCTCCTTGTTTTCTTCACAAAAATCTGTGTTCTTCATAGCGGCTGTATGAATAATTACATCCGGTCGATAAAGATCTATAAATCGCTCGACAGCTTTTCTGTCAGTCACGTCAAGATATTTGCAATTCTCGTGAGGCCTCGAGAGATAAGTGCCTCCAACCTCATTGTTAAATGAGAGAGTCCTCAGTAACTTTTTCCCTAATAATCCGCTACCTCCAGTAATTAAAATTTTCATTTCAAATCTTTCCACAATTGATTCGCATCTTTCAAATCCTGTGTAGTATTGATGTTAATCCACCCATCGTTCTTTTCTAGGGTATATAGCGCGTATTTTTTAGAAAAATCTTTTAATGGATAACTTATGTCTAATGGTTTGTATTCTCTCTTTGAAAGTATTTCTTTAAATCGCCTAAAGTACCTTTCGCCAATTTTGATGACGCCACTGTATATGTGCCATAGCGGCATATTTGGGATGATGTTCTTTCCTACGTCAGTGACCTGCCCATTCTGATCAGTAATTATTCTAGTTCCCGTCTCTGATGAATCATCAGTTGTCTTGGAAAGAACGAAGGTGTCATATGAAGCATTGCAAATGGAGTCTAACACTGACCTGTTAAGAAATACGTCTCCATCCACAGCTAACAACGATGTTTTCCCAATGTCTTTCATAGCTAAAAGTAAACTATACGAATTTTGAGTTTTGTCATTTTCAAAGTTCAAAATCAGCTTCACTCCATTCTTTTTGCAAATATTGTTAAGGGTTTCATACGACTCTTGATTCCAACAATCTCCTTTGGTTCCTATTACCAAGAGTACACTGCCTATGTTAAGCTCGTTCAAAACACTTATTATATGCTCCAAAATCGTTTTTCGTCCCACCTTTAAAAGACACTTTGGGGTAAGCTGAGTTAATGTACCGAGTCTACTACCTTTCCCTGCTGCGAGTATTACTGCCTTAGTCACCAAAGTATATCTTCCCTCCCATCCACCAGTTATGCATCGCGATTCATAAGTTTGATGTTCTTTAACATGCGAGCACGAATCATCGGATGCAAGGAGGATTTTTTCTGGATAAGAAACTCGCTAGCTCAACTTCTCATAAGGTGTCTATAGTTTGTAATACTTGAAACTAAGGCTCTAATCGTCCAGACGGATCCATAGAGCAAGAAATAAATTGCTGTGAGACTCAAATTTTCCCCAAAAACTCGGATAAATTCTTCTCCTAAGATGCTAAGATTGACTGTACAAGGTAAAACAAGCTCGGAAATCACGAAAATCGTCAAAAGAGGGTATCCATTATAGATGACAAAGAATAATCTAGCTTTTTTATAAAACCTCCTAAAATATGACGCTTTTGCTGGGTTGATTTTCATATTTTCTAATTCGAATCGCCCAATTATCATGTCTCTTGCTCTCGCAAAATAGTTTAGTAGGCCGATAAATAACGCGAAAACTAATCCAAAAAGAACAAAAATATCGTTGCCGAGTATTCTAGACAGAGCTACACCTAAACACGCAACAAAGGCGCATTCACTGATGCCGTCATTAATTGTTTCTAAATATTTTCCTCCAGCTGTTTTCACATTTGTTACTCTCGCTATTTCTCCGTCGACAAGATCAAAAATGTTCCAAAATTGGTAGAAAAAACAACCGAGAAGTATCGAATAGTAGCTTCCAAAAACAAACGTAACACTTGCGATGATTCCAAATAGGATTGAAAGAAAACTTGTGTAATTGGCACTCACATCATGTTCCACAAAGAATTTTGCAAAATAGGGTGAAATCTTTCTCAAAACATAACCTGGATAAGGAAAATCTTTAGCCAATTCTAATAAACGCTCGTGCTCTAGTTGGTCAGCCTTTTTGATTTCGTCTATTGTTACCATTAGCATCCGTTAACGAGATTGTTCGTTGATTTTAAATGAGTTGCGATAGAACTTACTGCACCAAGATCTGTTTAAATATCTTAGTCGTCTGTTTGGCACACCTTTCCCATGAAAAATTCTTCGCATTTTTCAATCCGTTTACTCTCATTTTTTCGCGCAATTTGGGGTTCTCCAACACACGTATTATATTATCTGCGAAATTGTTGTAATCATAAGGATTGCATAGAATTGCTGCACTACCAGCGACTTCTGGTATGGAGTATGCATTGGACGCGACCACAGGAATTCCGCAAGCCATAGCTTCCAAAACAGGAAAACCAAAAGTTTCGTGTAGAGTGGGAGAAAAAAACAGTTCGGCAGCGTTATATAGGCAAACTAGGTCTTGTTCAGGTACATATCCAAGTATTTTGACGTGGGAAGCTAAGGCGAATTTTTTTATCATGTTTTTCACATGTTTGTTGTTCCATCTTGCCCCCGCAATCACCAGATCTACGTCAAAGTTCTTCTTTATCACTTCGCCAAAAGTCTTAAGAAGGATTTTAGGGTTCTTTTTTGGAGAGAGGTTACTCACGTGAAATACGAATGGACGAGATATAGAATATTTCTCTTTTATAGAACCTGAATCGTGTATCGGTTTATAGATTGAACTCACACCTTCATGAACTACTTCTATTTTTGATTTAGGCAACTTTAGAAATTGCACGAGACGGTTTCTAAGATTACTTGACACTGCAATGATCTTGTCCGCGTGTCTACACAACAAAGGCTCCATTAATCGACGGATGCGATAATTCAGCTGATCATAGTTCGCGAATATTTTTCTTATCCAATGTTCGTCCCCATGAACAGTTATTACCTTCTTACAGTTTAAGATCGGAAAAAATATTCGACGAATTGCAAATATAACGTTGAAATGAATAATGTCCAAATTAACCTTCCTCAGTTTGAGCTCCCACGAGATTGGTTTTCTATCTTTCAATACAATGTGTTCAGCGTTGATGTTCAAGCGACGGACATCACGATGATGTAACAGAAAAAGTTCAATCTCATCCAACTCTGCAAGCGCTTCTGCCAAATTTATCTGGTATTTAGTTGGTCCTCCAATGTAAGGTGTGTCTATAGCCGGGATATATAAACCAACCCTCAAGCTAATTACCTTTCAACAGTATCATATCTCAATAACCCATAATCGATTCTTACTCATTCATACAAACTTGAATTAAAATCACACAAACGAATTTCTGCACTCATCGCACCATTGTCCTTGTATTTCCATTTTTTTGTCGGTATTTTCCAACTGCTACCATACCGATATTCCAAATATTGTTCTACATTGGAGGGAATGTCAAATTCTATCCCATAGAATTCAATTATTGATAGATCTTCAAAATAATGTTTTGGGATCATCAATGGAATAATACAGCCACGTCTGTCCAATATAGACCATGTTATATCTGCCAGATGTTGCTTCAATGTTAACGGAACCAAAGATAGAAATGGCCCACTCCTTCGAAGAAACTTTCCTTCCGGGGTCGTATACGTAATTGGGGTCGACACATTCATCCACCAATTCAATAATTTTTCAACTCTGTTGAGCTCCCTCAAAAATACTGGCGGAACAGTCCACGCACAATTTCCTCGCTCGCGGTACAAACTGACGCCCACGTAACAACCGTCCCTTTTCACACCCAGATTCCCTCTTTTACTATTTAGAACCGTCGTGAACCGCCTTTTTTTGAATTCACCAAGAGCGGACAGAATTTGTTTCGTATTATCATACCATGTTCCTAAATCAACATCAGAGTCCCACTCGATTATTTTCCCATCCCTAACCGCGGCAAGCAATGTTCCATGATCGAGCCAGAACTCAACATCGATTTTGTGGAAAACATCCCTTATTTCTGTTAAATTCTCCACCGCTACGTCTTCTATCATTTACAAACCCCTCATTTGTTGGACATGGTTAACCTCTCAGATTATATTCTAAAAATACCACTTAAATCTATGGAACTCCTCTGCAGACCAAGCAAGAGCCCGCGCGAAAAGGAACAACCCTATCAAAAGCATAAACATGATGCGCGCGCATGTTCCTATGGCTGAATATCCCTCAAGTGAAAGGTTTCCATTCCGTGAAACGTTGTCATGAGCAACTGTGTTTCGGGAGTCAGAGTATCTGGTTTGCTAAGTAACTGTAATCGTGCTTAACATATTACTGCGTTGCCAGCTTAGATGTATGTGAAAAGGCAAGTCTGGCTCAGGAATACCTCCCTTGCAGAATGAAGGCGCCAAATGGTAAAAGTGCAGTTAGTGTCAAGTCGATTGCTAAACAAAAGGTTTCTATCTGGATCATGTTCACCCCCTTGAGCGTGCACACCAACCTCAATACTCTATTAATGATGACGCCAACCAGTTCGATGTCTCGCACCTCTTATATACCTCCTTACAAAACTCGATTAAGAAATCTCACCAAGCAATAAGCCGTGAACCGCATGGTCAAGAGCGACATCAGGCTAAAATACTCAGGGCTGATCGTATTCGCGTCTAACATTCTCAGCGTAGCAACTGGACTCGCTTTCGTCCTTATGATCACCAGAAATGTCTCCACCGAGGATTTCGGAATTTGGGGAAACATCTTCGATCTTTCCAGCTATTTCATTCTACTCAGTGGCGTCATCCCCTTCTGGGCAACCCGCTTCGTAGCTAGAGAGCACGCTGGATCAGCAAAAACAGGGTTCATTGCCAACATATTCATATCCGTCGCGGCAACTTCTATATACCTAGCATTAGTCCCAATCATTCTACCAATTCTACAAATCAGCAGCATCTACGCAATTCTATACACCATTGTATCAATCCAAATACTTGAACAGTACACAATATCCGCCCTAGAAGCAGTCTTACATGCCAAACAACCTCAAACCATCGGATACGGACTCCTCATATCCGAAGTGTGTAAGGTCCTTCTCGGCTTCACGTTGATCCTACAGCTCAAATTAGGTTTGCAAGGAGCACTCTACAGCATAATCATCTCATACACCATCCGAATTGCATACTACATAAAACTCAACATAAAAGAACTCAAGGAAAACGTCAGGTGGAGCTACCTAAAAGAATGGGTCAAAGCCTCACCAATCAACATCTATAGCGTAATCGGCAACAGAATCGCAGCGTTTACCCTCATCTTATTATTCATCTATGGAGGTGAGTTGGCTAGAGCATACTACGGAGCAGCCGCGACATTCGCTAACGTCGCCGGCTATTCGTCACTCCTGGCATTTGCCCTCTACCCACGACTTCTCTCCGGAAGTAGCAGCGAAGACGTATCCGTATCCCTCAGATTAGTTATGATGTTTGCCATCCCTATGACCGTCGGAGTCATGGTTCTGTCTGATTCTTACCTGACAATATTGAATGTAATCTACGCTGAGGCAAGACCAGTTCTACTTCTGCTAGCAATAAACGTCTTATTTCTAACCCTATCACAAGTCTTTAATACTGTTGCATTAGGCACCGAAAGACTTGACGCTAAGGCGAAAATCCCATTCAGAGAGCTCGTAAAAAGCCGTCTATTCCTTCTCTTCACTCTACCTTATATCCAATCAGCTGTTATCCTTCCGGCAACATTCTTCGTCTTAACCTCCGTCGCAAAAACATCTTTAGAAGCTGCCACTTACCTCGTCTTGATCACCTTGCTTGCAAGCTCAGCCATGCTAATAGTCACATACCTCATTGCTCGTAAATGTCTAGTCTTCAGTTTCCCTTGGAACAGCATCTTCAAGTATATTCTGGCGTCCGCGGCGATGGCAACAGTTCTACTAGTGATTCCGCACCCCACAAGACTATCAATAACAGTAGCGTTTACTCTCCTAGGAGCAGCCACATACCTCACCGTACTGGCGCTCATCGACAAAGAGGCCAAATCATTAGCGAAGTCCATCTTAGAAGAGGCTATGCGCATAATAAAAATTAAAAAGCCAAATGAATTTGAGTGAAGGCTGCGCAACTATTCTTCTTAAGGCTATAGATAAAAAGAGAGACCGTAAGCCTCTTCTCACAAACAAGCTCGAACATTTGGGATCGCTTTTCCTTCAGGTTAATTCTTTCTTCACGATCTGAGCTATTTTCTCTCCGGCATCTCCATCTCCAAATGGTGACTTCATCGAAAGTTTCACTTTCTCCTCTAATATTTCAGTTACAGCTGTAAGTATATTATCTCTTTCTGTACCCACCACTTTTGCGAATCCAGCTTCAACTGCCTCAGGCCTCTCCGTGGAGAGTCTTATCACCAGAACGGGTTTCCTTATCGGTGGGGCCGTGGCTTCCTCCTGTAGCCCTCCGGAATCAGTTAATATTAACTTGCAATTTTTCATCAGCATAAGAAAGTCAAAATAACCTACCGGCGGCAGTATCTGAACATTTTCTGAAGATGAAATCTTCCTCCACATGTTATATTGACGCAGTCTCTTCTTGGTTCTCGGGTGAACAGGGTATACAATGGGTATAGGCGACTCCACAAACGCTTCCACAAAATTTCCTAAAACTCTTGGGTCGTCAACATTCTCCATTCTGTGAGCCGTAGCTAACGCATATTCCTCAAACTCCACCTGCTTCATAATCCTAGACTTCTTCTCAGCCAACGGAACGTGCTGCAATACAGCATCTATTACGGTATTTCCCGTTATGTAGATCTTACCCCAAACGTTTTCGCGTCTAACATTCTCCTTCGCTTTCTCAGTAGGCGCGAAGAGGTAGGTGGATGCTTGGTCCACCAAACGTCTGTTATGCTCCTCGGGCATGCGGAAGTCGTAGCTTCTTAAGCCCGCCTCCACATGACCCACGGGGACATTCTGCTTAAGACCGGCTAAGGCCGCTGCTAGTATGGTGTTTGTATCCCCCTCAATGAGCATCAACATGGGTTTTTCTTTTTTAATAGCCGCTTCTATCGTGGTCATCATTCTACCAGTTTGAGCCGCGGGTGACTTTTCCCTAACTTTAAGGCTATAATCCGGCTTAGGCAATCTTAGCTCCTCAATAAATTGTAGAGACAGATTGTAGTCGTAATGCTGACCACTGTGCACGAAAGTGAAGGGTTGCCCCTCTTTCTCTAATGCTCTAATAACAGGAGCCATCTTAACTACTTCGGGCCTAGTTCCCACGACGATCAATACCATATTCATCATTCCTCAACCACCTTCGCGTTTTACCTCGAATACTACTGTTCCCGCGCCGTATAATCTGTTTTGTTGAAATATCTCTCTTTTCAAAATCATAAGACAGATCAATTTCTGGCATCAATTCTTGAAAGGTCCATATCTAGCTTCGTTTGTACACGAGTCCCTTGCACGCGATTAATCATACTTGACTTTGTATACGCACACAAGAGGTATTGCATTTCCATACTGTCTGGCAGAGCCTGGTTCTTGTGAGAAATATCCTTCGGGTGGCCCCACAAAGTGTTCTAGCTCAATTGCTGAATCACCGTAAAGGATTACGTCTCTTCCATATTGCATCAGTTTATATATAACCGTGCTGTTTCCCTTCGCATTTGGAATCAGTTCATCCTCTTGTCGTTGATTATCTCCGTTCTTATCTACCCAATCTAGTCCAAGGGTTAAGTTTCCGAAGGAATCGTCGTCCAATCCACCGATACGTGCCATCCATCTCCACTTCCCTTCGTCGGCCCACCCCACGTCATTCCCGTTATCATCGAAGGTTGTGAAGACTACAACATAGCTTGCATTAAATCCTCTCAAGATT
>Ga0209636_10006283_pt1 | contig 12131 bp, 13 predicted proteins | sample DeeMarSWOR152_54_FD_187464 | JGI IMG/M metagenome (GOLD analysis project Ga0209636, IMG submission 187464) | Marine sediment microbial communities from White Oak River estuary, North Carolina - WOR-1-52-54 (SPAdes) (version 2) | ecosystem: Environmental > Aquatic > Marine > Intertidal zone >...
TTGAAAAGAAACCAAGTAAAGCTCCTACAAAGAAAGTAGAAGAACAGAAAAAGAAAACAGAAAAAGCTGCTCCTGAAGAACCAGCTGAAGATACTGAAGATTTTGGTGAAGATTTGGAAGAAGAAAAGTAAGTCTTCTTCATTTTTTCTATTTTTTTAGTAATTTTTTTAAAATTATTCAATTTCTTTTAACATATGAGACTATTTATAGCTGTTGATATTCCTGAAGAGATTAAAGATTATTTAGTTACTATTCGAAATAAAATAAGCTCTGATTTTGCTAAAATTAGATGGGTTACTAAGGAGCAGATGCATATTACATTGAAGTTTTTAGGTGAAGTGGCAGAAACTAATTTAAACAAGATTCGAACTTGTTTAAATTCAGTGCAATATACAAAATTTGATGTAAAACTGTCTAATATTGGTGTTTTTCCAACTGAAAATTATATAAGGGTAATATGGGTTGGATTAGAGCCAAAGGATAAGATTATATCATTACAACAAAAAGTGGATTATAGTCTTAAGGATTTATTTAAAAGAGAAAGGGATTTCAAAGTACATCTTACACTTGCAAGAGTAAAATTTGTTAAGGATAAAAAGAAGCTATCAGAAGTGCTTAAAAGCCTAAAAATTGATGATTTAACCTTTACTGTTAATAATTTTAAGCTTATGAAAAGTACTTTAACACCTAAAGGACCTATATATGAGGAACTAGCATTATATAAATCGCAAGATTTATAAGCAGTATAGGAATTCCAATATATATTACCAACTCTGCATGAGGTAATAAAAATTGCAGTTCATTTCTGGACTCAATTTTTATAATCATTATGGAGGTAAATGTATATGTCAGAAAACAAATTTTTAGTGCCACAAGATCAGTATTTAAAAGCAGGTATTCATATTGGAACAAAATTTAGAACTAAGTATATGGAACAATTTATTTATAAGACTAGACCAGATGGCTTATCTGTATTGAATTTACAAAAAATAGATGAGCGTATTTCAATTACTGCGAATTTTCTGGCACAATATGAACCAAAGGATATACTTGTTGTAAGCAGAAGAGAAAATGGTTGGAAATCCATAAAGATGTTTGGTAATTTAACAGGTGCTAAGGTTTATGCTGGAAGATATCCGCCAGGAATTTTAACAAATCCAAATCTTGATAACTATTTTGAGCCAAAGGTTCTATTAGTAACTGATTCTTGGCCAGACAGAAATGCAATTAATGATGCACTTAATATTGGTATCCCAATTGTAGCTCTTTGTGATACAAATAATCAATCTAATAATATTGATTTAGTAGTACCTTGTAATAACAAAGGAAAGAAGAGTCTAGGATTATTTTTTTGGATCCTAACAAGAGAATTCTTACGAAAAAAGGGAATTATTGGAAAGAATGAGGAACTTAAGGAAAGTATTGAAGACTTTACAGAAGAATAATCTATTTTATTCCTTCTTTTGTTATTTTGAATGAAATACTTTTTTGTTTAGGATATATAAGAACAGCCTTTCTATTACCAAATGCTAAATTCTGAAGCTCTATAATGAATTTACTATTTTTTCTTAGCCAATACTCTCCAATAACATGGGTTCTCTTATCTTTTGCATTTACATATACATGGCTTACTACTAAAATAGGAACATTCTTATTTTTACTTATTTCAGATAATATTTGTACCTGTTTTCCGAATTCTTTTATTATAGTATGTTGGTCATATGATTCTGCAAGCTCAAGCCTATACAAGTTGGCTATTGAGTCAATTATAATTAGTCCAATTTTTGTATTCACCTGAATTCTAAGTTTTTCAAAAAACCTTTTCTGTTCTTCAAAGCGATTTGGTCTTAAGATAAGGATATTCTGTAACATTTTTTCATAATCAGAGGTCATCTGTTTTAGTCGTTCAAAAGAGAATGTATTATCACTATCTACATAAATTACCTTTTTACCTGTTTTTACAGTATGTATAGCACATTGCACACACAAACATGTTTTCCCAGTAGCAGGAGCCCCATAAATCGTTGTAATGCCATTAGGTTCAAAACCCCCATCAAGCAATTCATCCAAGAGAATTACTCCAGTAATTTGTTTTTCCATATTGGCAACGAGTTTTTAAAGGTATATATATCTTTCCTAAAAGTATAAATACTAAGGCTCTTTTTTTGAGTGACATGAAGAACAAGTATTGCTACTTTTTATTAGGGCTTATATTTGTTTTAACCCTTTCATCAAGATTATATTTTGCATTTAAAAATCCGAATTTTACTCCAGATGCTTATTTTACATTAAGAAATGTTGAGCATATTACAAAAAACTTTCTACCTTTAAAAAATGATGAACTTAGCTATGGCGGAAGAATTACTATATATCCACCACTTTATTTCTATATGCTGAGTTTTTTTGATATCATACTTCCTATTAATCTAGTTAGCAAAATTTTGCCGAATCTGTTTGCATCGACTTTAGTAATAATTGTTTACCTTATCTCTTTTGAGATAACAAAAAATAACCATGCATCCCTTCTAACATCTTTGTTATCAGCTTTTATTCCTATTTTCTATAGTAAGACCATTTTTAATGTCTCAATATATACCTTTATATTACCTCTCATGTTTTTATCTTTGTATTTTTTTTTAAAGATAAATGATAATCCCAAATCAGTCATTCCCTTTCTTTTTATGGTTGGTTTATTACGTTACACTCACCCAACAGTCATTTTACTTGTAATGGCACTGTTATTTTATCTGTTAATAGTATATGCAGAGAATCTCAAACAAAGCAGACCAGAATTAGAAGTGATTCTTTTTGTCACTTTTGTTGTAATATGGTCGTTATTTATTTCATATAAAAAGGCCTTTTTGCTCCACGGATCTTTGGTTGTTTGGCAAAATATACCTCAAAAAATTCTCTTAGAGTATTTTTCGGATATTACACTATTTGATGCAATATATCAAATAGGAATTATTCCAATTATTTTTGGCATTTTTATTATTTACAAGTATATCTTTAAAGAGAAAAACAGGTCATTATACTTATTAATTTCATTTGTTGTTCCATTATTTTTTTTATTGTGGTTTAAGTTAATTGAGCTTACTGTTGGTTTAATGTTCCTTGGTGTAATTCTTATACTTCTTTTTGCTCAATTCTATAAAATATTTTTTTTATATATTATGAAAACAAGAATTTCAAAATTTACTTGGTTACTTAATATAATCTTATTGATTGCTATCTTCTTTACTTCTATTGTTCCTTCGTTTTACTTTGCACAACATGAAAGCAGTGATATCATGACTGAAAATGAAATTGATGCTTTAGTCTGGTTAAGAGAAAATACCAACAAGGATGATGTTATATTAGCTAATGTAGATGAAGGTTACCTTATATCATATTTTGCAAATCGGAAGAATGTAGCAGATACAAATTTTTTATTAATTGAAGACACTGATCAGAGATATAATGATATTGAAACTATCTATAAAACCTCACTTCAAACAGAAGCTGTAAAGTTACTGAATAAATATGATGTGGATTACATATATTTTTCTGAAAGAACCAAAAAACAATTTGACATAGAGAAGCTAAATTTTCTTGGTGATTCATGCTTCGAAGAAGTTTATATCTATGAACCTAAGATTTTTAAATCTAGGTGTATTTTGGCAGAAATATGAAATTTAACAAAATTTTTAATGAAAAGAGAATATTTTTTCTTTGTTTGGTTCTATGCATTATTATCCTTTTGCTTCCGCATACTATTAGATATTTTGAAAATAATGATACTATTATTGGAAAAATGAGTTATTATCATCTTCGTTTAAGCAGAGATATTCTTCAAAACAAAAAAATACCAATCAATGATAGATTGAGTTTTAATGGAAGAACATATATTTTTGATCCTTATCATTTAGTTTTGGCTTCATTTGGATATATTATTGGTATAAAGTCTTCATCATTATTCCTTCCATTTTTGCTTGGAATTTTTTCCTTTATACTTTCTTATTTGTTACTAGGAAAATTACATGTTTCTATTAAGAAAAGATTATTTATTCTATTAATCTTGCTTTTATCACCAATCTTTATATATACATATACAGTTTTAAATAGCTACTCTTTTGCCATATTTCTGCTGTTGTTAGGATTTTACTTATTTATTCAGAAAAATAAAGGGCTATCATTAATTTCTCTTTTGATATTCTTCTTTGCATCCCTCTTTGGTCTTGAAAATATATTTATTGCCATAATTTTTATGCTAACATATTCATTGTTTCACAAAGAAAAATTAAGAACATTTTATATTATAAGTATTATTTTAGTATTATTTTCATCTTATTATTTTGGGATGTTCTATTATAAGAATGGATTTGATATACCACATAGAAATGACATATCTCATATTATTAGACAGTTCTTATCAGACCTTGGAAGCTTTACAGGTTTTAGTATTTTTACAATTTTGCTAGCTTTGATTGGATTAGTAATTTTATGGAAGAACAAAATTAAACTAATATTTGTATATATGCTTCTTTTGATTTTGTTTATTCTTTCTTTTTATTCTGTTTACTATAATCTTTATTTGAACTTTGTTATTTCAATCTTTGCTGGAATAGGTTTTGTTGCATTGGTTAATATGAAATGGTCTTTAAAATCAATTAAAAATTTGACTATACTTGTTTTGTTATGTGGGTTATTTTTTACTGCAACATCGTATATCTTAAGATTATCAATTGCTGATCCAAATCCAGCAACATCAGAAGCACTTATATGGTTAAAAGAGCATTCAAGCGAAAATGAAATTGTATTTTCTCATTATAGTAGAGGCTTTTGGATAGAATATTTTGCTGAAAGACCTGTTTTTACTGATGAATTATTCTCTTATGCCACAGATTTAGATAAGAGATTAAATATTTCTGATAGTATTTTTTATAGTAGAAATCTAAGAGATACTGACAGATTGCTTAAAACATTCAATATTAGTTACATATTTATCGATGAAGAAATGCGAGATGGTTTAGTTTGGAAAAAGGAAAAACAAGGCTTACTCTTTCTATTAAGGAATAACGAAACATTTAAAAATGTCTACACAAACAGTGGTATAGAGATTTGGCAATACTTGGTGAAATAAATGAACTTTGATTATATATTAATGTATACTGTTTGTTACTTTGGATTATTTACAGCAATATTCTTCTTACTAACACTCTTTGAAAACAAAGATCGGATATCAGACCCAAAACCAAAAAGATTTCCTATTGTTTCTATAATTGTTCCTGCTTATAATGAGGAAAAAACTATTGCAAAGACAATAAAATCACTTCTAACAATGAACTATCCTAAAGATAAATTTGAGGTAATTGTTATTGATGATGGAAGTACTGATAAGACTTTTGAAGTTGCAAGTAAATTTAAATCAAAAAATCTTAGAATATATAGACAGGAAAATAGTGGGAAGGGTACTGCACTGAATTTTGCTCTGGATGTTTGTAAAGGTGAATTTGTGGGGGCACTTGATGCAGACTCTTTTGTCACAAAGAATGCTCTAAGAAATATTGTAGGTTATTTTGAGGATCCAAACGTAATGGCTGTTACACCTTCTCTAAAAGTATATAAACCAGGTAACATATTACAAAAAATTCAGTTTATTGAATACCTTATGGGAATATTTCTAAGAAAAGTTTTTGCATTTCTTGGGAGCCAGCATGTCACTCCAGGGCCATTTTCAATTTACAGGAAGAAATTTTTTGATATCTATGGAAAATATGATGAAGATAATTTAACTGAGGATATTGAAATGGCACTTAGAATCCAGTTCCATAAATATCACATAGAAAATTCACTTGAGGCTATAGTATACACAGTGGCTCCTAAAAAATTTCGTCCGTTACTGAAGCAAAGACTAAGATGGTATGTTGGATTTATTAATAATGTTGCTCATTATAAGGCATTGTTTAGTCCAAAGTACGGTAATTTAGGCATGTTTGTCTTACCTTCAGCTTTTATTTCTGCCTTTTTGGTTATTGCGTCTGTATTTTATTCAATCTATAAGTTAATTTTTAATACCACACAAAATATAATTAATTGGAAGGCTATAAATTTTGACTTGCTAACTTTATTAAAAATTAATTTTGACATGTTTTTTGTCAACTTTAATTCTGTTGTTGTTCTATCTTTATTAGCAGTAGTAGTTGGTGTATATATTATTGTTGTGGCAAAGATATTATCAAAGGAAAAATCAAGTATCAAGGGTAAATATTTATACTTCTTGTTATTTTATTGGTTTCTGTATGGATTTTGGTGGTTTCTAGCTGGCATCTATAAAATTATTGGTAAAAAAATATATTGGGGGCACAAGACGCTGTAGAATGAAAAGAAGCAGCATCTCTAAAACAAAGTATTTAGCAGTTTTTGCTACAACTACCCTTATTTTTCTCATTGGATTGTTTGTAGGATCTCAGGTTACAAACATAAAGCTTTCTAAGGTTGAAGATCTTGAACAGGATATGAAAGTAGATACAATGGCAGTTGAACTACAATACCTACTCCTTGCAGAGGATCCTTGCTCATATATTAATTCAACACCACTTACCGAAGAATTATATGAAATTGGTGCAAAATTGGATTATATGGAAAATCAGCTTGGAAATAAAAATCAAAATGTACTAAGAATTAAGGAATATTATTCCATGTTAGAGCTACGTCATTGGCTTTACATGAAAAAGGTTAACAGGGAGTGCGGACATAACAACACACTCATTCTTTATTTTTATTCTAATTTAGGAGATTGTCCTAGTTGTAAAGAGCAAGGATATGTTCTTAACTACTTGCATAAAAAATATCCTTTAGTTAATATTTATTCTTTTGACATTAATATTGAGAATACCGCTCTAGATACTATTAAGAAAATATATAATATAAAAACAACTCCAGCACTTATTATTAATGATGAGGTTTATCTTGGATTCAGAGACAATAAGGAAATTGAGAAACTTATTTGATAACTTGAAAAATATAGATATTATCATTACATATACCATTAATCTCTTTTCTGAGGTATAAATCTTGATTTATGTCTAGTAATGTTTTATTAAAATTAAGTCCTTCTTTATTGTGATAAATAACATAATCAATATTATATCTTTTTAGCTGTGTATTTAACTCCTTTGTCCATAAGGAGTATGCATAAACATTATTGTAATAACCAAAATATGGCCAAATATTGCTTATGACAGCAGTATATTCATCTTTTTGTGACCCAACATGATTAATGGCTTGTAAGGTTGCTCCTTGTTTTTCACAATATCCTCTTCTAATGATTTGCATTGACTGAAAGACGAATAAGGACATGATGGAAAAAATAATTATTATGTACATTATTCTTTTGATTGTTAAACTGCGAATTTTGTTTGAGGCAAATAGAATTCCAGAAAACATAATAATATATAAAAATGATATTATTGAAAAGTAATATCTAATTTCTTTTAGTGGAACAATAGAAAAATAATAAAATATATTTAATCCAGAGTATATGAACATAATTACGTAATTCTTTTTTTCTTTAATGAGATTGATTATACCAAATGGAATGAAAAGTAATAAGATTCCTCCAATATAGCTTGCATTAATAAAGTGTTTTGAAATAGGTTCTACATGTGTGTATATTTGTACAACGCTCCATTGAAGTATAATATCCCAAATTATATTAGAGTAATGTATGTAGTTATATATCATCCATGGAACTAAAGCTAAAATAAAACCGGCAGAAAACATTAGAATTTTTTTAAGTCTTTTTTTGAACAAAAAGTGGATAACAACAGCAATGCCAAATAGGCCAAATGAGAATTTTGTTAAAAAAGAAAGAGCAAATATTATTCCTACTAAAAATTCTATATTATCAAATCCCTTTATTATCAGATAATATGAAACACTCATGAAAAAAAGCGCTACATTATCAGTATATACTCTAAATCCCCAGTAAATCATAAGTGGTGATAATGAAAACAATATTGTTGCTAAAAATGCATTCATATCAGAAAAATATTCTTTAGCTATTAAGTAGAAAACATATATACTTCCAAGTGAAAATAATATCATAGCTAGTTTGGCAACGAAAATACTTTCTCCAGTAATAAACCATATTAATGCTATTATATATTCTAAAAGAGGAAACCTGAAATCTTCTTTGAAGTTTGAGATAGATATATGGCTTCGAGCATTTGCTAAGTAAACATTTTCATCCCATAAAAGCAAGGGGTCAATAAAATTTAGAACTAAATACATAACTAATAAACATAATAACAGAACAACAATCCTAATTTTTTCTTTCATTATTTTCTCTTTACTTTAATAAAATCACCTACTGTTAACTGGTCAGGAGATATTTTAAAGTGAATATCTTTTGACACCTCTTGTTGTTTAACTAATTTTATTTTTAGAAATTTTTCCAATTTTCTTGCTAAGTTTATATTTGGTTCAAATTCTCCAGACTCAATATGATGAACTAAGGATAATTTTTCAGAAATCTTTTTAGCAAGCTCTTCTTGTTTTAAACCAAGCTCTTCTCTTCTTTGTTTGATTTTTTTTGAATAATTTGGGACAATGACCTGAATAATTTCTTTATCAGAAGTATGTTTTATAATAAAAGATTCCTTTTTCTTTTTTGGTTCTGGTTTTGGCTCTTGTAGCTTCTTGATTATTTTACCAAATTTGCCACATTCGCTACACACATTCATCTCTGTGCCTTCAATTTCAGCTTTATATAGTTCTGCTTTTTTTCCACACATATCACAGCTTGGCATTATTATCCCTTCATAATTTTCACAATGATTTCTCTGCTACTTCTGGGCCCATCGAAATCAGCAAACATCACATCTTGCCATCTTCCAAGTACAAGTTTTCCATTTCGTATAGGCACTGTTTCTGAAGGCCCAATTATTGCAGCTTTAATATGGGCAGCAGCATTATTATCTATCCTATCATGCTTCCATATCCCCTCTGGAATCATTTTATTTAGGGCTGCTATCACATCATCCATGACATTGGGATCATAATTTTCATTTATTAATATAGCAGCAGTTGCATGCGGAGTAAATATTGTACACAATCCATCCTTAACCTCTGATTTTTCTACTATATCTCTCACTTGAGATGTTATATCAACAAGCTCATATTTCTTGGATGTAGAGATTGTAAATGTATGCATAGTAAGTGATGAAAACATTCAAATTTATTAATTTTACTTATTAGGGTATAGTCAACTTAAGTGTGTTTTATTTAATAATTTTTAGATTTAATTAAAAATTATTCTTTGTTCTCAGCTATGCTTTTACTAGTGGGTTTTACTATGCTATTTCCTATTTCATTAACTTCACTTAGTTCTGAACCTTTTTTTGGAAAGTCATAAATTTTCACGAAAAAATCGAAGATTTTTTGTGTCCTAGAAATCTCATATTTCTATGACTTTGAAAATTTAATTTACCTGGTCGGCCTGCTTTTAATGGTAGAGTATGTTGTTGGCCGACTCTGAAAAGTATTTTTTCATTCAAAGCGAAGAATTTTATTATGTTTAGAAATCGTCTGGTCAAACCATTAACTTTGGTCAGGAGTAACCGACGATTTATATGATTTCATAATTAGTATTATTCGGTTATTCTGAACACACAGTACTTGACTTAACCCTTATGAAATTGAGCAGTGCTTTTCTTTATACTTCAAACTATACTCCTAGAAAACGTATTATTACCATCATTTTGTGCTTATATGAAACAATACTTCGCCAATAGATAATTTGTCATACACTTACTCTGCATAAGCATTTTCTTTATAGTTTTAATTTAATTTGAAGCTATCAAAACCTATTTATAATACTAATCATTATTTATTTTATATGCCAAAAGAAAAATTTATTTTAGTCAGCTTAAAGGAACAGGAATCAAAAAAACTAGCTCAGATAGTATCTAATGATACTGCAAGGAGGATTCTTGATTATCTGGCTGAAAAGGAAGCCACAGAAACTGAGCTAGCTGAGAAACTAAATATTCCGATTTCGACAGTACACTATAATCTTCAGGCTTTAGTGAAAGGAAAATTGGTAGAAGCTGATGAGTATCATTATTCTGAAAAAGGAAAAGAGGTTATACATTATAAACTAGCAAATAAATTCATCATAATTGCTCCTAAAAGTACATTTGGATTTAAGGAAAAGTTACGTTCAATTTTACCAGTTGCACTGTTTATTGGCGCTGCAGCTGGTTTTATCCATTTTATTTCAAGAAAATTTATACCAAAAATACCTATGGCAGCAATTCCAAGAGCAGCTGAATCAATGGCAAAGGGTGGAGGAGCCCCCTTTGCAGCTGTGTCAAACCAAACTCTTGATATTGCAGTGGAAGAAGCTGAAGCTGTAATGGCTGAAGTACCAGTACAGGAAGCTGTTCCAGAAATAGTAAATGAGACTATTGAATATATTATTGAGGCAGTTCCAAAACAGCATCTCTGGACAAGTGTTGCTTTATGGTTTTTAATAGGTGCTGTATCTGCCTTAGTGATTTATTTTATTATTGATTATTTAAGAAATAAAAAAAATAAATAATTTTTTATATTCTATTTTCTTTTTTTGAGCTATGAGAGTAATATGTATTTCAGGAACACCCTGTACTGGTAAGACGAGACTTGCAAAAAAACTCTGTAAAGAATTTAGTTATAAGCATATTGATGTGAAAAAACTAATAAAACAACATAAATTAGAAGAAGGTTATGACAAAGAAAAACAATGTGGAATTATTGATGTTAAAAAGTTAAACAGGGTTTTAGTAGATGAAATTGAAAGATTCAAAAAAGAAAATGTAAAAGTTTTGCTTATAGATTCACATCTTTCCCATTATTTGCCAAAGAATTATGTTGATTTGTGTATTATTACTAAATGTGATTTAAAGATTTTAAAGAAGAGGTTAGAAAAAAGAGGTTATAACAAGGCGAAAGTAAGGGAAAATTTAGATTGTGAAATATTTGATGTTTGTTTGAATGAGGCTAAAGAACAAGGGCACAATATCCTTATAGTAGATACTTCAAAGAAGGTTGATATGAACTCCTTAAAGAATATGTTGATATAATATTTTCTAAGCTGCTCTAAGTAATAAATAGTGCTGATTTCCGTGCCTTTCTATTTTGTACGTCCTAGACATAGCTTTGTTTATTATTTTTTTTAAGTTCAGCTCGTATTGTGCAGCAAATGACTCATTTGGGTTAGGATACTCACACCATAAATAATCGATTTTTGTTTTTATTTCTATGTTTTTATAAGCTTTTTTGAGTTGCTTCTTTAAGAAATCATCCTTGTCTGGTGATATTCCATGTTTAAATATATTTTGTTCATATTTTCTCATTAAGCGGAACTTATCATTTCTTATCTCATCAGACCCATTATGAGCATTTTTGTTATAAAAGATATTAGTTAATACATCCATGTAATCTTCTTCTGACGTAAATTTTTTGCTAATCTCAGTACTTTGATAATAATCTATAATTAGTTGATCTATATTCCCTTTGTACTTTTTCTGTATGCTTTTGTAAAAGTTATTTATTTCATTAACCAAGTATACTTCTAACTTAGAACTAGGTTGAGCAAATTGACTTTCATCAATTTTCTTCTCTAAATCTTTTGTCTTTTTTACTAAAATAGCCATATTTGTCACGTTACAATAGATATATTTCTGTATTTAAATATATTTCACTCAAAAAAACGTTTTTTTGTGTTTAAATCATAAATTTTATATATAAATTGGTATCATTAGTATTTATGAGAGATATTATTAAAGAATTAGCAACTGAATTTGATCTGAGGAGTAAACATTTACTTATTTTGGACGCTTTATATGATGAAGATTTGTCTGCGCACATAGTAAGCAAAAAAACCAAAATACCTATGGGTAGAATCTATGATTTTCTAAATGATCTCCTAGAATATGGATTAATAGAAAAAACATCAAAAAAGCCTGCTTTATATACTATGAAAAATCCTGGAGAGAAGATAACGAATTTTTTAAAATTCAAATTTGATAAATTGGTTGAAAAAGAGAATAGGATTCTTGATTTAATGCAAAAAAAGCAAACAATTGAGAGTTTAGAAATGATTCATA
>Ga0209636_10006284_pt1 | contig 12130 bp, 12 predicted proteins | sample DeeMarSWOR152_54_FD_187464 | JGI IMG/M metagenome (GOLD analysis project Ga0209636, IMG submission 187464) | Marine sediment microbial communities from White Oak River estuary, North Carolina - WOR-1-52-54 (SPAdes) (version 2) | ecosystem: Environmental > Aquatic > Marine > Intertidal zone >...
AATTATTAAACAAAAAAAGCTGATAGAAACCTTCTCCCAGCCATAAAAATAATACATAACCTATTGATTTAACCTTTATATAAATAGACAGTTCTTTCCTGTGTTTTTTCCCAAGATAATTGTTTAACTTTCTTTTGTGCTTCTTGTAAAGTAGAATAAAAACTTACATAAAAATTATTATCTTTTTCATAGCCTACATTTATCCATGTCCAACAAGTTTTCCAATCACGATATTGAACATAATAACCATAATCAATTTTGTATTTTATTCGATATTGATTCATTCTTCTTTATCCATTTTAATCTCACTTATAGGAAAGAAATAGATATATCACTTATATTTACCAACAAATTATCAATATCGCAAAATAATTTAATCAAAATTTAATTTAAGAAAAGTTATAAAAATATCAGCCTATAAACGACTAAGTTTTCATATACTCATTAAGGATAAAATTTTCATAAAATGCAGTCATTGCGAGCGAAGCGAAGCAATCTCATGATTGGCTGAAAATCAGGAGATTGCACGCCAGGTCGCATCTTCGACTTCGTCGCCCTCCAAAGGCGGACTTCCAGCTTCGCTTCTCGCAACGACTGGTGAAATACTGAATTTTCAACCCTTAACGAGTATAACTACGTAGATGGAACCTTGCCATAAAATCAAGTGCTTGTTAGGAAACCTATATAGATATCTGTTTAGCCAAGTGAAGTGGGAGTTAATCCGTAAGATTTATGGGAGTAGTGGAACTAAAAGGCTGACGCCTTACTTCCAATTAACCTTTCTCTCCAATAAAGAATAAAATTTCTTTTTATGCGAGCTGCCACTGTTTTTTATTTCCTCTGATTTGGTGTAAAGCCAAGCCAAAAGTAAATCCCTGGAGCTAAAATAATAAGTTACGGCATCGGAATGTTCGCCACTTCTGAATATCCCTCTTTGTTTTTAAATTAAGGTAGACATTATTTTTTTCAAATGTTATTTTTTCTAAATCCATTTTCTGAAAAAACCGCTTGACAATCCACTTATTTTGTGCTATATTATAATTGCATTTTGATATTCTACTCAAATGTACCCCTATTAAGCCGACTCCACTGCAATCGGAATCGTAATAATTTGCTCAAATACCCCCCGGAGTCGGCTTTTTATTTTTCTCTTGACTCATCTTTAACCTATGAATCCATTCTATCAACTGGCGCAAATGGATTCGCTGGGGCAAATCCTCAACGTCGTACTCTCATTTTCATATTATTCGCTTTCTGGAAATAGATTAATTCAATTGATTTTCTTTATCCTTCGATGAGCAGGCTGACAATCATCAAGCCGAATTGGAATCATAAAAATATCATCTTCAGGGCATCTGTCAAATATATTCAGTGCCAATCTTATTTCTTTGTGAACATACCTTCTTTCACTCATTCCCTTTGATGAAAGCAAGACCAAGAAATATTTACTGGTTTCAATTGCCTTCTCAATTTCATTTTCCCAATCCTGACCTGGTAATAAAGACTCATTATCAAACCATATATCCAAACCATACCTTTTCAAATCCTGGTAAATCCTTTTTGCCATGCCAATATCTTCATGCGCGTAGGAGAGGAAGATTTTTGGTTTTTGATCAATCATTTTTTTCTTTCAAATTATTCCTGAGATGGTTGTACGGAACGAACCGCGCGCACATAGCGGTTGTAGGTGAGGACGCTGGACCAACGGCAATAACCACTGGCGAAATAGACAACCCACGCCCACGACTCGCCTTTGACCAGGTCTGATGTCCAAATCATATGTTGCGTTTTATCAAATTTTGAATCAATATAGAAGCCATCACTATTTTCTTCTGACTCCACCAAACTCATGGCTTCCTCTAACGTCGGTAAGCGCCAATCATCGTATCCTGCAAAATCAAGTTGTTCGACCCGTGTTTTAGCTTCCTCATAAGTCATCCAATAATCTGAACCACCTCTCTGCCACATTAAACCAGAGTTGCGATCATATACGACCTGACCATTTTTTTGTAACTCATAATCATTTTCAAAACCATTTACAGTATTATTCCAATGTTTATCAAAAAAATTCTTATCCTTTAGCATCATTTTTACATTATCTTCACTCAATCTCATAGCATTATTACGTAAAGGTGGCGTATAAATAGGCTTTCTCACAGAATCGGTGGTTTCACTACGTTTTGCAATTCCTGGATCAATAACTGTTTCACCTTTATTTTCATAACTTATTTGTTCAGACTCCTGCTTACCCGTTTGCTGTATCGCCACATATCCAACAATAAACAACAAAACACAAACAACTATTATCCCAACTGGTTTATGCCATTTAGTTTTCACTCTTGTTGATGTTTTTATCTGTTTTTTGGGTTTGACTTTTTCTTTCGTTATTATCTTTGGTTCTTCTTTAACATCTGGTTTCTTCTTTTCTGGCTCTTTCTCTTTTACTTCACTGGTTCTTTCGGTTATTTCAGGCTTTTTTATTTCAGGTATAGTGGGTATTTCGAGTTTTGGCTCTTTTTCTTTAATTAACAATCCTAAATCACGAGTAAGCCTTTTGTATCCTGCTTCAAAATTTTTTAAGTTAATATAATGATAGCTGCGTAGAACAGGTGGTCTTTTGGTGTCATCAAGAATACAGGGGATAATTCTTTTATCAAGTTCAAGTGCTGCTTCCCACTCTCTGGCAACGTATTTTGAATTCACTGCCGATTTGGACCATAACAAAATTAATGTATCACACCAATCTAAAGCTTCATTCATTCTCTTGATAAAGCTGTCCCCAGCTTTAACCCCTTCGTAATCAATCCAGATTTCTGCTCCGTCACGTTTAAGATTTGCTGCCAACTTTCTGGAGACTTCATTATCTTCCCATGAATGACTTATAAAAATCTTTGGCATTCAATTGTACCTTTTTTAATCAAATTACTCAAATCATCCAATAATCAAATAATTCGAGAGATGACTTTCCCTTAGAAAAAATATAATAAATTAGTCCGATTTGTCGAATTATCCTGAACGAACCGCACGTACATAATAACCCGAATAAATTAACAAAAGATTACTGCAACTACCAGTCGAAAACAAAACGACCCACTCCCATGAGGCAAAATCTTCTTTTACTTTATCTGCTGTCCAAATAAATCTTTGATTATTATTAAATATAGAATCGATATACAAGTTATTTTTTCTCTCAGGCTTAACTAAACTCATGGCTTTTTCTAATGTTAGTAAGCGCCAATCCTTATATCCCGCATAATTCGTTTCATTAAGCTTGTAAATACATTTCTCAACATCTTTAAAAAACATAGCATTTGATAATCCACTTTGTTCCCAAATTAAATTTGTTATCTCATCAAATACAACGAATTTACCATTGATTTCCTTTAATTTATATTTATAACCGATTCCTTTGCCAACTGGATTCCTGTCACTATCATAATAACCATGCATTTTAATCATTTCGTTGACATCCGCTGAAGATAGTTCTTTTGGCTTATTTCGTATGATAAACGTTCCAGGGCTAACAACCTGTAATATCTTTTTCAAGCCGTTTTGATATTCGCTTTCTGGAAATAAATTAATCCAATTGATTTTCTTTATCCTGCGATGGGCAGGCTGACAATCATCAAGTCGAACTGGAATCATGTAAATATCATCTTCAGGGCATTTGTCAAAAAAATTAAGCGCCAATCTTATTTCTTTATGAACATACCCTCTTTCACTCATACCCTTTGATGAAGGCAATACTAAAAAATATTTACTGGTTTCAATTGCCTTTTCGATTTCATTTTCCCAATCCTGACCAGGTAACAATGACTCATTATCAAACCAGACATCTAAACCATACCTTTTCAAATCCTGGTAAATCCTTTTCGCCATGCCAATATCTTCATGGGCGTAGGAGAGGAATATTTTTGGTTTTTGGTCGGTCATTGTTTGAATCCAATCTGCTTTCTGGGCTTCATCATTTTTTCCAGTCGATTAACTTCTAAAAATAGTATCTGTGATAGCTGCTGTATTTCATCAGACAACGCTCTTTTATCCTCACGCTGTCTTTGTTCTAAATCATGGATCATCTTTTTCAATTCATCATAAGCAAAATACATTTTCTTAAAGCGATTAAATACCCTCATAATCTGTATGTTTATTTCGATAGCCCTTTCACTATTCAGTACACTGGAAAGCATTGCCACACCGTTTTCAGTATACGCATAAGGTAAATATTTTGGATATTTACCTCGTCCCTCTAAGGTCACAATTTGTGACCTTAGAGATTTAAATTCATTTTTGTCCAACTGAAACATAAAATCTTCGGGGAAACGTTTGATATTTCTTTTTACCGCTTGATTTAGCACTTTCGTCTCAACGCCATATAACTCTGCCAAATCCCGATCCAAAATAACAGATTGATCTCGTATAACCATGATCCTGTTTTCGATCTTGCTCGCTGGAATAATATCTGTCATTGGATTTTTCCTTTTTTTAAATTTTTCAACAAAGGCATAAAGAAATGAATATTTTTGGTTTTTCTTGGCTTATTGTCTACCCATTCGTTTATTTCCTTAAAAATGGCTCAAATCTCTCCTGTATCAAACGATCTCAGTTAATCTATCATTCAAAAAAAGAAATACTCACTAAAAATTCCATACAATTCATCAAAGTTCTTGAAAGCTCTTACATTATTGAATGTAATGCCTTTTCCTGGATCATAGCCCTGGATTTCTCCCGATCCGTCCACATTCAAAATCAACCGAACATTTTTAAAATCATCTTTCTTTTTGATGTTTCTCAATCCGTTCAATATTTCGATGTGTTCAGTTTCAAGAGATTCTTTTTCAATATGAACTGCCATAAAATTTTCTCAAATTTTGTTTACGATATTGTACCATCTATTAAACATAACCTACCCAATAAACAAACTTTTCAAATTATGCAAAATCGATCCCGATTTAGCTAACGTTAAAAATGAAATGTAAATCAGTAGCCCGAGCAAATATTCACCGACAATAATTCTCTTTTCCTTTAGCCCAAAGAATGTCAAAATTTCTCCCTTTAAACGAAATGTAAAAAGCAACATCGAGCTAAAATAGAAACAATTAATCAATGACTCAGTACGAGAAATCTTTCTAACTTCATCGACATCTTTTTTTCGTTTCGTACCTGATGATTCCTTCATCTCAAATTTTTTCAGGATATATCCATTAATTGAATCTCTCATTTTAAAAAAGTAAAAAATACCAAAACCGATAATTAAACCTAACACCCACCATGCCAACCGAAACGGACGATAACCCAATCCCATTGTAAGGTAATATAACGTATTTAAAAACCACTTTGGATATTTCCAGACCTGGTACCATCTATTTTCTAAATATCTGGTAGATTTGTCTTCATAAATCGTTGATTTAGCAAAAATATAATCAAGTTCAAATCTTTCTTTTGCATAGTCATTTCCTTTATAACTTTCCCTTTTTGTTCCATCAACAGTTACTTTCTTAGAAAAGTAATCCAATTTCTTCGGCAGGGAAATAAAATGAAACTTTTCATGTTGAATTTTAATTTCAACGGGATCATAAATTATAATTTTTGCACCTGGAATTAATTTAGCTAAACTAAAATCAAATCTCTGAATATTTCCAGCATTACCCACTATTACACTGTCTAAAATCACTGCTGATCTGAAATCCGCTACTGCTAAGCTATCGAATTTAACTCCTCTAAAATTTGCCCAACTATGGAATTGAGCCCTTTCAAAATCTGCCAGATTATCGAATTGAGCATCGTAAAATTCTGCCAAACTATCGAATTTAGTCCCTCTAAAATCTGCCAGACTATCGAATTTAACCACTACAAACGTGGCCCAACTATGGAATTTAGCCATTTCAAAATTTGCCAGACTATGGAATTGAGCCTCCCAAAAATATGCCAGATTATGGAATTGAGCATTGTAAAATTCTGCCAAACTATCGAAATTAGCCTCTCTAAAATTTGCAACATAATGGAATTGAACAGCTTTTTCACCAGGCAATATACCTATTTCAGTTCCTCCAAAATGTGCCAGACCATGGAATTGAGCTCCTCCAAAATCTGCCCGACTATCGAATTTAGCCCCTCCAAAATGTGCCTTTTTAAAATTCAATGGAATCCTTCTCATCCATTCTTTATTAAAGCGACTTTTATCAGGCACCCCACCATAAGGATAAACCGTTGAATTTTGTTCCTGGGCTGAACCCAACTCAAAAAACAATAGCAAGAAAACAACTAAATATTTCCCAAATTTTTTAAACATAATTTAAACCGCCACTGTTAACATGGTTGCCACTTTTCCGCCTAAATCTTCCAGGTTATCATCATAATATTTTAACGTCCTTGGATTCGCATGTCTGGAAAACTTTGCAGTCATTTGATAATTGCCGTTGGTTAGTCTCAACGCTTCGGTGATCGCTGCATGTCTCAATCCGTGAGGTCTTACCATTAAATCAACATCTTTTCCATATCGTTCAACGATGTAATAAATCGCCGTCCCTGTTAATCTTCCATCATCTTTATTGGCTCGATCTAAATTGATGAATAATGCCCCTGGCTGATCACCCCGAATGTTAATCCATTTTTTTAAATCTTTTGTTGTCGGTTCTGGCAGAGTAAAAAACTCTTTTTCGGTACGCCCTTTTCCTAATATTGAGCAAAGTGAATTAAATCCTGTCGATAAGCCATGATAGTGGTTTTCTTCCGACCTGAAAGAATAGCATTTAAAAGCTCATTAGCTTTCGATAAACTACTATCTTTTTGAATTGTTAACGCTTCCATTTTTCACCCCCGATTTTTTCAATTTATGTCATAATTCCTACTTATGACACATAGTTTTTAAAGCTATTTTTCAACTGATTTTTGACTTTTTTTAATCCTATCTAAATACTCTTGACACGCTTTTATAATCAAACTTTGCAAAGTAGTGTTTTCTTTTACAGCCTGCAATTTCATTTCCTTGTGTAAATCTTCATCATAAAATCTTAGATTCGTTACCTTCATTCTTTTTATCTCCAGTGGTTGTTATTATTATTTCAACTAATTTACTCATAACAAATATAACAATTAGAATTAAAAAGTCAAGCAAAAAATGTATTGTGAATAAATTTTTTTTAAATAAAAAAGGCTGATAGAAAAAATCCATCAGCCCTAAGACAAAAAAGACCCATATAATTACAGACAATAAAGTGTGCCGTAATTGTGCCAAATTTGTGTCAAAATAGCCTAAAAAATATCAAAATATTTTAAAAAGCATTTTTATAGTATTTGATTAATAGTTCCTAATTTTTGGGAAAGACCTGGTAAATTATCAAATGCAAAAGGATATTTAAGTTCCTATAAAAATATGATTTATTAGTGGGCGTCAAAATTAAGAATCCCAACATAGGTTGGGTCAATACTATTTAAAACTTAGTACGCCCGCCGCGACTCGAACGCGGAACCTACGGATTAGAAGTCCGTTGCTCTATCCCATTGAGCTACGGGCGCAGAACTACAATTCTACAAAATTCTAGACATTTCTACTCTCCAAGAGGGTAGAATCTTTTATTGCCTGGAAATATAGCAAAAATCAAATTAAAAGTCAACAATTTATTTTTGCTTTCACGGTTAGTGTTTCCTACTCGATTCAAATTCTTCTTCGTGTTTATACTATGTTATAAAGAAAGTAGGGTCATTAAATTATAGAGTAAGTATTAAAAAATTTTTTGGCTATGATCCTCTCGTGACGCCAGCGCAACATGTCAACTACCCACGTATTTTTCCCAATAATGATCAAATCTTGAGGTCTCTTTCGTCAGATCAATCTCAACTTTCGGCATTTTCGCTTTCCTCTAATCGCTGATTTTATACATTTGTTTTTTGAATTTTTGAAAGCGACTTGTGCCAATCATAAAAGTTAAAATACCAATCGGCACGAAAAACCAGCCGACAATCTCAATGAGCAGGTTGTCAAAGAAATTAATAAATGTTACTCCAGCGATAAAAACTGTCAACGCTGTCCTGAGATAAGCTAAAAATGTTCTTTCATTGGCAAGGATAGTGCGGTCAATAGCGAGGTAATCTCGTAAAATAAATTCTTCATCAGAAAATTTTGAATAAGGTACATCTTGCATAGTAAACCTCATTTCAATATTTTATGTCTTTTACTTTCGTTTTACAGATTAAGTTTATTTGAAAAGATTTCGTTTGACGGTTTGGGGATTTTAAATGATAAGTCTAATAGATTTGTAAACTAAGATCTAAGTATGATAAATCCAAAGGTGGATTCGCCGAGGCGAAACGAAGTAGGACACCGAAAGTTTTAAAACCTTACTGTTTTCAAATGAGTTAAATACACCAGATGTCCCTCGAACAGCAGGGTTGTAGCCTTGTTCAGACAGACTATTTAAAAAAATAATCGACTAATTTCTTAATTCCGCCTTCTGATTTCTCTCGTTTTATTTCCAACGTCTCCTCCTGTTTAGCGGATACTCTTTCTTGAAGCCGAACATAAGCCAATCGGTTCTCGATGGCAACAGATATTTGATTCGCCAAAATTTCCAGAGTTTGAATTTCTTCGTATGTAGGCAGAAGACAATCTTTTGGATCATCAAGAAAAATAAAACCAAGGACTTTACCTTCGCGACCGTGAATGGGAACCATTAATAATGCCCACCATGGCCAGTAACGTTTACCAGTTGCATCAATTTTAGTGTCGTAGTAAATATCTTTTAATCTCCTCAGAGCAGGTTCTGATTTATTGACCAGATATGATTTCCCTTTGCGATATTCTTTTTTTAATAAATTCTGTAGATCACTCCCTGGTATTGAAAGCTCTTTTAACTGGACTGTTTTTATACGGTCATCACAGGCAATAGTGTTAATCTGAAATTCTTTTGATTTTCGGTTAATAAAACCGAGCAATACGAGGTTAAAGTCCAGGGAAAATTTTATCGCCCAGACGATTTCCTTCATCATTTCTGAAATACTAAGATGCAACCGGAAAAGATTGCAGGTCACCAACAACTGTTTTAGTCTTCGATTTCGTTTCTCTAAAGAAGCAAATCGATAAAAATTCTCAATGGCTAATGAAGCTAAACCGGAAAAGATTTCCATGTTATAAAAAATCTCTCGGGGTGGAACTACTGGATATAGCGGTTCATCCAAAGAAATGTAACCAAAAGTCTTATTGTGATGGTCAACTAAATTGAAAATGATAATATCCTGTGGATGCCATTGATTATTCGTTCGACGGGTTTGAGTTCGACGCTCCGATATAATCTGTTGCAGAGCGTGCTGGTTCTTCGAATCGTGATTATGGTAAATAACCTTGATCTTAGATTGATTAACAAATACTCTATCGATAACCTCCTGAGGCACCTCAAGAATTCTTCGATCACCTGCCTTACCATTCATGTATCCAATCATAATTTGTTTAATAAAAGTCTTTCGGCGACGATCAAGTATCGCCAGTGTCGCTTTTTTGAACTGAAATAATTGACAGACGATCTGAGAAATTCGTTCAAGCAAATGATTGAAAGAAATGTCGTGGCTGTCATGAATCAACTGAACCATCTCATTGATCATACGTGTTTGATCGAAAAGACCATTGGTTGGAAACAGCGATCCATTATCAGGTCCTTTGAATTTTATTTTACCTTTATAACTAATAATTTCGTCATACCTGTCACGCATAGGGCTAATTGTTATTTCCACGGGGTGCCGATTTCCATATTTCCCAATAATTTCTGTTTTGAATATTTGTTGTTTTGAACCCATATCAACAGTCGCAAGCCATTGAAAATACTCATTTTCTCGTTCAGATAGGATAAGGTCGGCAAGAGTTAATTCTAATATTTCCTCTTCCGTGTAATTTAGTGTGTCTTCCAGCATACGATTTGAAGAAATAAATCTGCCTTTTCGATCCAATATGTAATATGCTTCTTGTTCCTGGCTATCATCATTGTTGGGGATTTCTTCTTCTACGATTTTTTCATCAACCATTGAAAAGGAAGGGGCTGATTCAGAGATAGGTTCTTCGTCAAATGTGGTTGTGATTTTCATCTTTCTTTTTTCAAGGACTTTTCCGACTGTAAAGGGTAACGCTGTCAGATAACCTCGAACCTTCATGATATAATCGTAGGCGCCTTTTTCTAATGCTTTGAAAGCAATGTCCTCTCGACCCTCATCGACTAGCATTACGACAGGAACATCTACATTCAAGCCAGTTATGCGAGAGAGAATATCCAGCCCTTTTTTTTCATCAATGTCATAATCAAGGAGGAGCAGATCATAGTTGTTTTCGTTCAATTTTTCTAGGCATTCTTTACCAGACATTGCTACATCGACTTGATAAGCGCCGTCATGAAAACGAAGCATCTTTCTGGCGATTTCCAGGTAGGATAAATTTTTATCGGCTAATAACAGATGAATATTTTCCATTGATTACGACCTATTTGGTTAAGCCAATAATTCAACTATAATTAAACAAAATATTCGTTCAAAGTCAAGCAAAATTTTTTACAAACTATAATAGGATTGTTAATACCAGATGCTTGGCAATCAGGGGGTTGGTGTTGCTTGAAGTTAAACAGGATTGGGTATATCAACAAATACGCATTTGAGTTTAAACTGCTGCTCTAATTTTTTACCCAATGCCTGAATCCCAAATTTTTCAGTATTATAATGTCCGGCATGTACAAAATTCAAACCAACCTCTTCTAATTCTCGAACAATATTTTCTCGCATATCCCCGCCGAGAAAGGTATCTGCATTATTTTTGAGGGCTAATTCATAGAAACGAGAGCTACCGCCGCTGTTCACTAACACACGATGAACCTCAGGCGGACCAAAGGGAAAAATTTGACATGTCGTTTGAAGTTCTTTATTCACAATATCTATAAACTTCTCCAATTTCAGCGGTGCTCTTAATTGACCTAAAAATCCGACTTCAACGGGCTGTATCGGTTCAATATGGAGTCGCTCCATAATCTGGGCATTGTTGCCGATTTCTGGGTGGGTATCCAGCGGGAGATGATATGCCACCAGGTTAATGTCATTTTTTAAAAGTAATGCCATTCGCTTACGATGTATTCCAGTTAGAATGTAGGGTGAGGGAGCATTCTTCCAAAAGGCGCCGTGATGAACAATAATCATATCTGCATTTTCTTGCAGTGCTGCGTGAAAAAGCCGTTCACTCACACTGACTCCAAGCCCAATTTTTTGAATTTCTTCCTTCCCTTCTACTTGCAGCCCATTGACGCTGAGATCTTCAAATTCGTTGATATTTAATAAATTGTTGATATATTGAACAATCTCATCTCTTTTTGCCACGACTCACTCCCATTGATTCATCGAATAAATTTCCGAAAGCGGTTTTCTGTTATAGCTTCCGACCACACTTTTTGTGATTTTACCAACAATGCCTTCTTTATTGGCTGGATAGCCCAGCGCCATCAACGTAACAATACGATAATTTTCCGGTATATTTAAAAGTTGTTTAATTTTACTTTCCTCAAAACCACCGATCCAGCATGTTCCTAATTCCAATGCCGTTGCTGCCAACACTAAGTGCTCCAATGCAATCGTTACATCGACCAGATAGTAATGCTGCGCGTTGCGAAATCCACTCTGCTCAGGATTCCCGCAGGCAACAATAATGGCATATTCATTCCCCAGCCAGGATTGATTAAAAACACTGGTGCAGCGGATTAAATCTTTTTTCTTTTCTATATTCGTTACCACAACAAATTTCCAGCATTGACTATTTCGCCATGATGGAGCCAATTGTGCGGCTGTCATTATTTGTTCTAATTTTTCTGGCTCCACTGGTTTGTTAATATATTTTCGCACGCTTTTCCTGGCTTTAATGACATCAAATAAATCCATCGTGATCTCCTCAGTCGATATAAAAATCTTTAAAACATGATGGTTACTTAAACATACTAATTTAATTGAAAAAAAACAAACGAAATTTTATAATCAATTATTTTTAAATCAGGGAGGGATTATCCTTTTAGCGGATGTTCACCCCTCTATAATAGCGTAACCTATTAATTTGAAAGCAAATTAGCGATTATTTTAAATTACAAATGTAGTCACTAATAATTATTATCAAATGTTA
>Ga0209636_10006285_pt1 | contig 12130 bp, 10 predicted proteins | sample DeeMarSWOR152_54_FD_187464 | JGI IMG/M metagenome (GOLD analysis project Ga0209636, IMG submission 187464) | Marine sediment microbial communities from White Oak River estuary, North Carolina - WOR-1-52-54 (SPAdes) (version 2) | ecosystem: Environmental > Aquatic > Marine > Intertidal zone >...
ACTAAAGGAATCACTAACCCGAATGATGATTGGTAATCATAAGAAGTTAATCCAGTTAGCTGACCGTTATCTGACCTTAGATGCTCTGCTACATGTAAGAGACCGTCTCATTGGTTCAGGACGAATCGGTGGTAAAGCAGCTGGGATGTTGCTAGCAAGGAGTGTTTTGCTTGCAGACAAGGGCCCCATTGACTTTTCACAGGTTTTGGAAGAGCACGACTCCTTCTACATAGGCTCAGACGTATTCTTTACCTTTTTAGTTAACAACGACTTGTTTCAGGTCAGGCTGGAGTTATCGAAAACAGGCAAGCTCTCACGGGATGGGTTCGCCAAATTGGAACAGAGGTTTCTTGAAGGGAAGTTCCCAGAGGAAACAATGGAACAGTTCCGTGGCATGATTGATTATTACGGACAGGCACCTATAATTGTACGCTCATCAAGCCTTCTCGAGGATGGATTCACTGATGCCTTTGCCGGAAAGTATCGCAGTGAGTTCTGTGCCAATCAGGGTAGCCCTGAGGAACGCCTTGAGGCCTTTTTAAGGGCGGTCAAACTGGTTTATGCGAGCGCCCTGAACCCTGATGCCCTTGCCTATCGCCACCGGCGTGGTCTTGGCGAAGGCGATGAGCAGATGGCAATCCTCGTACAACGTGTCTCTGGAATGCCTTACAAGCAATACTTCTTTCCAAGCCTGGCCGGGGTAGCTTTTTCGCGGAACCTCTTTGCTTGGACAAATCGTATCGACCCAAAGAAGGGGATGATACGGCTGGTGTTTGGCCTGGGTACTCGTGCTGTTAACCGTGTAAGCGGCGATTATCCGAGAATGATTGCGGTCAGCCATCCAAAAATCAGGCCAGAGATTGGCATGGAGGTAGCCAAGTATTCCCAGCGCATGGTAGACCTTCTTAACCTCGAAGAAAAGACTTTTGAGACTAGACCTTTTGATGAAGTAATTAAGGGAGACAGATACCCCACCCTGAATTTGCTTATATCTGAGATAGCTGATGGTTACCTGCGTGACTGGTTCGCAACTTCAACTGATGGCTCTGGGAAAAAACTAGTCTTGACCTTTAACGGTCTGATAGACCGAACCAAGATTGTCAACATAATCGGGGAGATATTAGTCAAGTTGGAAAAAACATGGGGGCAGCCGGTAGATATTGAATTCACAGCTTATGTTGACGTCGAGGGTAATGTAAGGGTCAACTTGCTGCAATGTCGGTCATTGCGCGTGCCCACGCTAGCTGGCACAAAAGTCAGCATACCCGAAGAACTGCCTAGAGAGCAAATACTTTTCCGCTCTAATCGCGCGATAAATGCCGGGATGGTCAGCGACATTCGCTACATCATCTACATTGATCCCAGGAAATATGCCGAAGTAGCCACAATAGATACCAGGAAGTCTCTTGGGCGAGTGATTGGCAAGCTGAATGACGAGTTGCGTCACAAGGAAGGCAAGATCATGTCAATGGGACCAGGCCGGTGGGGCAGTAATAACATTGAGCTTGGTGTGAATGTGGGCTATGCAGACATCGACGCCACAGCTGTTCTAGTAGAGATTGCTCGCGAGGAGGCAGGACATGTCCCAGAAGTCTCTTACGGGACCCACTTCTTCCAAGACTTGGTAGAGTCTGACATACTCTATCTTCCGATTTATCCCGATGACGCTACCACTGATTTTAATACCGGATTTTTTTCCCATTCACCCAATATACTGAAGGACTTACTGCCGGAATTAAGCGACCTCGAGAACATTGTACATGTGATTGACGTGGCAATGGCAACCGATGGCGCTTCAGCCAAAGTTGTTGCTGACCCGGAGACTCGCAATGCTGTCTGTTTTTTAGATAGAAGCAAAATGGCAAATACCAATTATCAGTAGGAGGAAAGAAAATGAACTTACAGAGACCAAATGCCAATGATGCCACCAGAACAGCCAATCGCTCTAGAAGCGTTGTGCCAATGAGCGGGCTTTGCAGTCGGTGTATTGACGGCTGCGCCGGAAACTGTGAGGTTTTCAAAGCATCCTTTCGCAGCCGAGAGCTAATCTATCCCGGACCTTTTGGGGAAATCATTGCAGGGGGAGACAAGGATTATCCTGTTGACTACTCACATCTCAATATCCAAGGATATGCGGTTGGAGCCAAGGGGCTACCATATGATGTTATCGCTAACTCAGATACAGCTATCTTCCCTGTGGTGAACACGGAGACTGAATATGGCTGGGATGGAAAGGTTAAGATGCGCCTGCCTATATTCACCGGGGCACTAGGTTCTACCGAGATTGCTCGTAAGAACTGGGAGCATTTTGCTGTTGGCGCTGCCCTGACTGGAATTACCCTCGTTTGCGGCGAAAATGTTTGCGGCATTGACCCCAGGCTTGAACTCGATAGTCACGGAAAGATCATTTCTGCACCGGATATGGACCGTCGAATTGAAATATACCGTCGCTACCATAATAACTATGGTGAAATCCTGGTACAGATGAACGTTGAGGATACTAGGCTGGGTGTTGCCGAGTACATAATCCAGAAACACGGACTGGACACCATTGAGTTGAAATGGGGGCAGGGTGCCAAATGTATTGGCGGCGAGATAAAGGTTGACAGCCTTGAGCGTGCTCTAGAACTTCAGAGGCGAGGCTACATTATAACTCCCGACCCCTCACACCCACTCAGCCAGGCAAGCTTCAGAGACGGCTCACTAAAGGAATTTGAGCGCCACAGTCGCCTCGGCTTTATTAATGAAGAAAGCTTCTATAATGAAGTTGAACGATTACGGAACCTGGGCTTCAAGCGAATCACCCTGAAAACGGGTGCGTATAGTCTGCGTGAACTGGCGATGGCAATTAAGTGGGGAGCAGAAGCCCAAATAGACCTGTTGACCATAGATGGCGCTGGCGGTGGCACCGGGATGAGTCCCTGGCGCATGATGGAGGAATGGGGTATACCCAGTCTGTATCTGCATTCTGCAGCCTATGAATTCTCTCAAAGGTTAGCCAGGAAAGGCGAGCGGGTACCCGATATCGCCTTTGGTGGTGGCTTCAGTAGTGAAGACGGTGTCTTTAAAGCATTGGCTCTGGGGGCACCATTTACCAAAGCGGTATGCATGGGACGGGCGCTGATGATCCCGGGTATAGTAGGCAAAAATATTGCAATGTGGCTTAATGAAGGTAAGCTACCCCATACCGTTAGTCAGTTCGGCTCGACTCCAGAAGAAATATTTGTCTGCTACGAGGAGGTCAAAGATTTGGTCGGTGCTGATGAGATGAAGAATATTCCACTTGGTGCGCTGGGAATATACAGTTACGCTGAAAAGATAAGAGTAGGGTTACAGCAACTAATGGCGGGTGCCAGGTGTTTTAGTATTCCCGTAATAAGCCGTAGTGACCTGATGTCACTCACTGAAGAATGTGCTAAAGTCACGGGCATACCTTACCTGATGAGCGCTTACCGGGATGAGGCCATGGAGATTCTCGATGGGCGTCATAATGAGCTTGGTGAAGATTATATTCTTGGTTCACTAGTTAGCTATGTGGGGGCTTCTCGGAGATTCAGAACCTACGAATAATTGATGTAGCATTATAGCAAAAACAGAGGAGAGACTCTCGGAACTGGACGTGGATATACTTATCCCGGCGGCTATAGAAAACGTGATAACCGCTTCTTAAGGGCTATCGAACGTATAGTAGAAGCAATGAAGCTGCGGGGCTGGGTTTAACAACCTGAACTAATTGTTAATTCGGGTAACAAACGTCTGGAATATCATTCTTACGCATCACATTTGGAAGTTGATATTCTCAAGTCAAATTCAGTGTTCTCTTCAAAGCCTTTTTAGCTGTCTGATCCTTAGTGTGAGTCTGATGATGATATACGTAAAAAGCAGCCATATTAAAAGAGTGAATACTTGAGTAGCTTGAATAGCACTCCACCATGGATAGGGATTATCGATCAATATGCCTCTTGCAGGGAAGACTGCAATCAAAATAACCCAGAAAAACCACAAGAAGGCCAGTATTCTTTTGTACTTAGCTATTTTCGACTCAGCATCGGTGAAGATTTCTAGAGGCTCTTCTTCCTTAACCTCCTTGCGGAAGTATTGCCAAGCAGACATCTCTCCAATATGCTCCCAACCGGCATCGCGGAATAACTGTTGATATTCTTGTTTATCTTTCTTTGGAAACGTCTGATAATCCAGGCGGTAGACGTAATCCCGTGGCTCACCAGCCCGAAATCTGTAGATACCTAGTAACCCTACTGAAGATAGGTGCCAACCCTTTTGGGACATGCTCCTAAGCCATGCCTCTTCCTGTTCATCCTGCCAAGCCCAAAACCATTTGATTTTTCGGATTGTATTTTCTGCCATCACTTCCTCCTTACAATAAGGTCTAGCTCATAACATATCTATGACGGATAGACCGTTTTGGGTCATTATTTCTAGCCGCTTCATCTGGTTCATTAGCACATTCTTCCCTTTTGGCGTTAAAACGTAGCTCTTTCGTCGATTCTCTTCCTTGACCTTAATAATCAGCTCCTCTTTCTCAAGCGATGTGAACGCACCGTATAGGGTTCCAGGGCCGACCTTGACTGTGCCTTTGCTTATTTCTTCTACCTTCTTCATGACCGCATATCCGTGGAGAGGTTCGACTAGAGTCAGCATGATATAACATGTGGATTCAGTAAGAGGAAGGTATTTGTTAGTATCGTCACGTAACATTGAACTCATCCTTTATATTAGCTACTGATATATCGTATGCCGCTATACCGTCTACCGATATAATACCATGCCAGGTTGATTCTGTCAATAGCCCAGAATGTAATATTTAGCATCACATTTGGAAGGTGATATTCTCAAGTCAAACGCTGTCTATATAAATAAGTCGACTCATAAGGTATAATACTGTATCCGATTACAGAATCGAGGCATTTCTAAGTGTTTGCGGTACATGTCGAGAATCTAATCAAGACATATGATAGCCGACGTGTACTTGACGGAGTTAACCTTGATGTGCCAGAAGGCGAGTTCTATGCTCTGATGGGGCCAAACGGTTCGGGCAAAACTACACTGGCTTCAATAATTGCTGCGGTGAAGATGCAAGATAGCGGTATTGTTGAAGTCTATGGAAAGAAGCCGGCACAGGCTAAGGAATTAATAGGCTACGTACCGCAAGAGAGTTTCTCCTCGCCAAAGCTCTCAGGAAAAGAAAACCTGGTGTATTTCGCTAATCTTCTGGGATATTCTCGGAGCCAGGCAAATCAGCTGGCGGTTGAAGTGCTAAAAAATGTTGGGCTTTCTGAAGAAGCGGATAAGAGAGTCGCCAAGTACTCTGGTGGGATGAGAAAAAGGTTAGAAGTTGCGACAGCGATTTTCCCTGATATAAAGGTCCTTATCCTGGATGAACCGACGACGGGACTCGACCCCGCTGCCAGAAGGTCCTTTTTCAGTATGGTTCAGGATATTATGGACAGGAAAACCAGTATTATCTTGATTACTCATATCGGGAGCGATGCCGAGCTAGCCTCAAGAGTGGGTCTCATAGACAATGGCAAAATGATAGCCGAAGGCACTCCCGATGAGCTCAAGAGGAAACATGCTGTCGAGGATATGATAACCGTGGAGACGGCTGTGAAGACCGATAGTGTGCTCTCAGTTTTAAAGGGTTATAGCATAAATGGAAAGGTAGCGGAATCTGAGACTGGCTACAAGATTTACTCAAAAAATGGCGACAGAGTACTGGCCGATGTGGTAAGGAGCCTTGACCAGGCCGGGCATAAGGTTATGCGTATCGAAATGGCGAGGCCCACCCTCGAAGACGTCTTCTTCAGACTTACCGAAAGGCACTTGCAGGAGGCAACCGGATAATTGAGGCAGATATCTGCAGCCTATATCAAGGCAGTCAAGGAGCTACTCAGGGAGAAGACGGCACTGTTTTGGACTATAGCCTGGCCGATAATCTGGTTAATCATGGGAAGCTTCATATTTACAGGCAGCGCCCCTCAACAAGTGATCCCCTATGTCAAGGGTTCTATTGCCATCTCAATGATGGTTTTCGCGCTGATGATAGCCGGCATGTCCAACCTTCCCGCCAGTATTGCTGGAGATAGGGCGAATGGACTGCTTGCCAAGCTGAAATCAATGCCCATTAAACCTTACAAGGATTTCATTGGTAGAATCTCTGCTGTTATTACCTTTTCCTTGCTGGCAGCAGCTCTAGTTATAGTAATCGGTACCATAGTCGGCGCACGCTTCACAGGAGCTGGAGTCGAGATTCTACAGGCGATTGGCTTCGTCTTTCTGGTAATCTGTGCCTCTGCTGGAGTGGGGCTTATAGCCGGCACATTGATTAAGAACCTTCAGGGCGCAATTATGACAGGGGTCGCCATTGCAGTAATAACATCCTTCATATCAGGCCTATTTGTTTCGTACGAGGTTCTGCCGGTGCCGCTTCAGACATTTGCTCGAGTCTATCCCATTTCCTCAGCACAAGCATCGATCGCATACTTACTGGCCGGACCAGATATGATTGCGTATAATCCTTTAACTTCCGGCCAGATAACCCTCACTATAGCTCTTTCTTTTGCACTTCTCCTTGTCGGTACGGTCTTATACTCAAGACTCGGTTGGAAGCTCGAGTAATTAATCAACCTCTGTAAAAGCGGACTATTATGGCGCAAGAGACGTGGAAAAATTACAGGGAAAATAAATCTTCCAAACCATCCCCCCTAAATGGTATACGCGTACTCGAGGCTTGCACTATTTTACTTGGTCCGGCAGGGCCAGCTTTTCTCGGAGCGATGGGCGCTGAGGTCATTAAGTGCGAATTACCACCCACGGGTGACACAGTCCGCCAGATGGTTCCCTTTGGCCACTTTTTCAGGGATCAGGCACCAGCAGCAGTGCATATCAACACCAACAAGTACTGGCTGGGGCTAGATTTACATAAACCAGAAGCGCAGAAGATTTTCTGCGAACTGGCAGCTAAATCTGACATTGTAGAGGATAATATGAGACCGGGTACGATGGAAAAATGGAACGTAGGCTACCGACAGCTCAAGGAAATTAATCCCAGTATTATTTATATCGCAAAGAATGGCTTTGGGCAGTGGGGGCAATATGCTGAAGAGAACAGGCCTTCCAACGATGGTGCCGCCCAAGCACTTTCCGGCTATGCTTGGATGTCGAGTTTTCCCGGTCGGCCACCTCTAAAGAGTCGGTTGTATGTCTGTGACACTTACGGTGCCTTGATGGGCGAATTGGCAGTGCTGGCAGCCCTTCATTATCGGGACAGGACAGGCAAAGGACAGTACATCGAATTGTCACAAACTGAAAATATCATGCGCACAATGTCTTGGGTCTGGCCTTACCAGCAAATTACCGGCAAAGTGGCCATGCCCGCAGGAAACAGGGATGTATCCCTCTGTCCTGCCGATACATTCCGCTGCGCTGATGATACTTTCGTGGCTATTGCAGCACCGGCTCCGGAGGAGTTTAAAGGCCTGTGTACCGCTATGGGCAAGCCGGAACTGGCTGAAGACCCCAGATTTAAAGACCACTTGACCCGGCTAAAGGAAGAAAACGCCACTGCCATCCTCAAGATTATTGCCGCTTGGGTCAGAACCAAGAAACCTGAGGAAATCGAGGAACTGGCTGAGACCTATGGATTCGCTGCATCTCGCGTGTACACTAGCAAGGATGTCGTGGAGGATGCTCACTTCCGGGAGCGAGGCTTCATGACCAACATCGATGATCCTTTTCTTGGTCCCTACGATGAATATGAATTTCCTGTGATGATGTCCAAGAGCCCGCCGAAGGTTAAGTGGTCCGTGCGAGCAGTCGGCTTTGACAACGAATATATAATGAAACACTTTCTAGGTAAGAATGAAGACGAGATTAAGGAGTTGTATCGGTGTGGCGCCCTAGGCAAATGGGCGGATGTACCAGGATGCCGACCGCCATCTCAATGGGATGGCAAGGCTGGGGTAATTACGGCTGAGGATTGAGCTTTATTTCGCTAGCGGCAATGAAAAAGGCGGCAAGAATATCCAAGATAAAACAGCAGAGTTGGCCAGACTGGATAAGGGAAAGAGATGATCCCCGGATTGCTCATACAAAGCGCGAAGCTTTGGATGATATAACCGTGTTGGATCTAAGCTATAAAAGCTTCGCCGGCTGCCAGTGTTCTTCGCTTCTAGCCGAGTTTGGTGCTGCAGTTTTGAGAATAGAACCTCCAGAGGGCGATTTCCTTAGAATCTGCACCCCTTACGGCATGCTGTATAAGGGTGAAGGCCTTAATTACTTGACCGAGGGCAGGAACAAATTTCATATAACCCTTGACCTTAGTAGACCAGAAGGGAGGAGGATACTTAAAGGTTTAGTTACACAGGTTGATGTGCTCATAGAGACCTATAAACCAGGCACTATGGATGAGTGGGGTATTGGTTATGAGCAACTGAAAGAAATCAACCCAGGGCTGATATTTGCTTCCATGACAGGCTACGGACAGTTTGGACCTATGAGCCAGAGCCAAATGCCGGACTACGATAATATAGCTCAGGCCAGGTCGGGGATACAGTCAGGTACAGGAGAGGTTATGCCCGAGGGCAAGAGCTACAATGAATGCCCTTGGGCGGTTCCCACCAAGGCAGGCCCCTGGATAGCCTGGTCTGTAGCGGGGACATTTATGGCGGTTGGCATTCTGGCTGCTTTGTACTGGAGAGGAATAACTGGAGAGGGGCAAGCCTTGGATGTAGCCAGTGGTGAGGCTTATGCCCGTTTAGATGACTATGCGGCGCTGTGGTATTACGACACGGGAATTATTAGTGAGCGGTTTGGCAACCTGGACGTCTGCGCCTTTCTTTACTGCTTCGCACCAACCAAGGATGGTGCCGTTTTCTTGGGTGGCTTGAGATTGGAGATGTGGCAAGCCTTTGCCGACATGGTGGGAAAATGGAATGAGTGGAGTGCTGCGAGCTGGACCAGCCTTGCACCTTTTATGCAGAGAGAGGAGCAATTGAAATGGTCATCTTTGATCTTTGAGGAGACGCGCAAGTATACCAACGAAGAACTTGTAAGAATGTCCATCGAATATGCCCAGAATGGGCGCTTAGCGCCCATTACTCCAGTGGTGGCCCCGGTGTGTTCCCCTGAGGAGGCCATGAAAGATGCCAACTGGTTGGATAGAGGCATCTTTATCCCGATTCAAGACCCTCTCTACGGAGAGCTTATTGTAGCTCAGGCGCAACACAAGATGTCAGAAAGTCCAATACGCACAAAGTGGGTATGCCGACCGGTAGGCTATGATAATGAGCATATCTATCTCAAGTATCTAGGGTGGGAACCGTCCAAGCTAAAGGAACTGAAACAGAAGGGGATAATTTAGAGGTTGCTTTGCAAGTTAAATTCTTGGCCAAAGATAATATTTAAATCTTATCAGCACCTCCTCTATCCAGTAGTATCCTCAGCCATTAAACCTCTGAACTCTGCCATCTCACTCTCCCTCCAAGCCTATCTTATATTGGAAAGGACTCTGGTTTTCCTAAATCAGGTATTTTAAATTATAATTGGTGGAAACCGAAAGGAAATGAACTCATCATTAAACAGCCTTATAACCAACATAGGGGGAAGGCAATAGTATTATGCTGCGCTATTTTATTTGGACAATTGGCTGCCAGATGAATAAGGCAGAATCCAGACAAATAGCTGGCTACTTAGATTCTGTTGGCCATCAGGCAGCGACTTCTTTTTCCAATGCCGATTTAGTGATTCTCAATACATGCGTAGTAAGACAAAGCGCTGAGAATAAGGTTTTAGGCACGCTGGGTTTATTGAAAGGCCTAAAAAATAAACATCCCAATCTCCAGATACTTGTTACTGGATGTTTGGTCGATTCCGACACCCAAGAATTGAAGAGACGATTTCCTCATGTTGACTTACTATTTAAGCCTGGTGATTACCCTGAGCTAATTGCCTGGAATGAGAGGCAGGGCGTATTTATCGAGCAAGAAGCAAGGCTTTCCACAATTTCCCCGCCATGCGCTTTTATCCCCATCATCCAAGGCTGTGATAATTTTTGCTCATATTGCATTGTCCCCTACAGGAGGGGAAGGGAGATGAGTCGCCCTCTGGGGGAAATAGTCTGTGAAGTGGAGAAGCTAGTAAGACGAGGCATAAAAGAGGTAACTTTGCTGGGGCAGAACGTTGATTCTTACGGGCACGATTTGCCCGGGCATCCTGACCTTGCTGATTTACTGAACGAATTAAGCAGCATAGATGACCTTGCCAGGATTCGCTTTCTGACAAATCATCCCAAGGATATAAGCCTGAAGCTCATTGACACTGTAGCTTCTCTAAACAAAGTTTGTGAGCATCTGGAGTTGCCTGTTCAATCTGGTGATGATGATATACTGAGAGCTATGAGGCGCGGGTATACTGTGGAACGATATAGAGATCTTGTTCACACCATTCGTCGCAAGGTCCCTCAAATATCTCTGAGCACAGATATAATTGTCGGCTTTCCTGGAGAAACAGGGGAGCAATTTGAGCACAGCTTATCTCTGGTCAAGGAAATGAGGTTTGATGTTATCCATGTGGCAGCTTATTCTCCTCGCCTTGGCACCATTGCCTGGCAGGAATACCAAGATAACATCCCTTCGGAGCTGAAGAAGGAAAGGCTCAATAAGATTGAAGAGCTTCAAGCAGCTATAGCTAGCGAGATTAATTCACAACTTCAAGGCAGTCAGGTGGAGGTGCTGGTAGAAGGCAGGAAGAAGGGGAAATGGTTTGGGCGCACCCGGAGTAATAAGCTGGTATTCTTTGAAGATGCTGGCGACTGGCTGGGCCAATTAGCAAGAATCCAGATTGAGAAAACAAGTCCCTGGTCGCTGAGAGGCAAGGTTAAAAATAATTAATTAAAGGAGGGTACATGCCAGAACAAGGTATAGAAACATGGGGAATGGTTATCTTTTTGGTGGCAATTTTTGCCGCGATGTATTTCTTGATGATCAGGCCGAGGCAGAAGCAACAAAAAGAACACGAAGAAATGACGAAGCAACTAAGAGCGGGAGACAAGGTGATTATAGCTGGCGGGATTTATGGACAAATTGAAAGTCTTGGTGAAGATACTATAATTCTGAAGATAGAGTCAGGAGCAACAATGAGGGTTGCTAGAAGCAGTATACTTGGCAAACAAGAAGTTGAGGAAAGTGGTGGGGGAGTATTCTGACATCAGGAGCTTGAGGCATCAGGTGGTCACCATCAGACAAGTTGGGAATGTGATGCGTTTTTGAAACCTGTTCAGTCTTTGTGAGCCTCTGCACTTGTGTTTCCCTCTTGACGAAGGGGAGGAAGAATAAATGAATCACTACGACTATATTATAGTTGGCAGTGGCATCGCGGGGCTTTATATTGCCCTGCTTGCTATAGAACGGGGCAGCGTCCTTATCCTGACTAAAGGGAGCATAGATGACTGCAACACCAAATATGCTCAAGGTGGCATTGCTGTTGCCATGGCCAAGGATGATTCTCCCGAGCTTCACTTCAAAGACACTATGGCTGCCGGAGATATTGCATTGCTGATTTAATCAAATCCGGAGTGCCCTTTGACACTTTGGACGGTGAAATTACCTTGACCAGAGAAGCAGCTCATAGTGTGCCGCGCATTATGCATGCCGGCGGAGATGCCACCGGGGAGCATATCGAGGTTACCTTAAGTCGCCGTGTGCGCTCCACTCCCACCAAAATCTTGGAAAATTGCCTGGCTGGCCTTAAGTCGCCGTGTGCGCTCCACTCCCACCAAAATCTTGGAAAATTGCCTGGCTGGCGAAATTTTAGTCCAGAATGGCAAGGTAACTGGCGTAAGGTCTCTCGATTGCCGAACTGGCTCTGTGGAAGAGTATGGCTGCCAGTTTCTCATCTTAGCTACTGGTGGTGCCGGGAAGTTGTTCAAATATACCACTAACTCCGATGTGGTTACTGGCGACGGGATAGCTTTGGCTTTTGAAGCCGGTGCCGAAATAAGCGATATAGAATTTTTCCAGTTTCATCCCACTGTTCTTCGCCTGCCCGGAGTAGCTCCTTTCCTCATCTCCGAAGCGGTCAGGGGAGAGGGTGGCATACTCAGAAATGTGGAAGG
>Ga0209636_10006289_pt1 | contig 12120 bp, 6 predicted proteins | sample DeeMarSWOR152_54_FD_187464 | JGI IMG/M metagenome (GOLD analysis project Ga0209636, IMG submission 187464) | Marine sediment microbial communities from White Oak River estuary, North Carolina - WOR-1-52-54 (SPAdes) (version 2) | ecosystem: Environmental > Aquatic > Marine > Intertidal zone >...
ATACTTCAAGCAGCCCCTTGAGGAATCTCAGTCCCTCCTCAATTGAGGTATACAGCTTTAAGGAGTTCTCATATACCTTGCCCTTTTCTTTGACAGTGTGGGTTCTGAGGACTTCATTGATAGATGACTGCATGACCATACTTAAAAGTCTGTTTTCTTCTTTAAAAGAAAGAATCTGGGTATCAATTATTTCAAGTTCATTTTTTATCGCTGATTCGGTGTCGGTGGAGTGCAGATCAATGAGTTTCTTGCTCAAAACCTTTCCTGAGATACTGAGGCCCATCATTGAAGAAAGGGAGTGCAAGAGGGAGTCAAGATATTCTTTAAAGGCTTTGATTTTATGGGGTTGCACCTTTTCTTCTGCAAGCACATCCAGGAGTCTCTTCCTAATTATTTTCCTGTTGATTTTCGATTTTTTAACATCATCTATCAGTGACATTAGCGGGATATTCTTGAACCCTTCAATGCTCAAACCGCTATGCGCTGCATTGATGACGGTGCTTCCGCTGTCTCCTGCCTGACTCTCGAACCATTTTTTATACAGGAGAAGCCTTCTATCGGTGAATACCCTTTTCCCTGTTTTATCGTTGATAAGTACAGGATTGCCATTTTTTAGGTATTTAACGTAATAGTTTGCAGATGGTTCGAGTCTATGTATGCGTGAGAGAATGAACTCTCCGACAAAGGAGCCGTCCAGATGGGTTTTTCCTCCGCTGTAAGAAAGATCAAGACCGAGAAGAATGATGGGATCTGACCCGAGAATCCTCACCACATCAAAGGCAGCAACAGCCACCGACCCACCTGCTGCTATTAGCCCTTTTGCGCCTGAAAACCCTTCGATTATTTTGCCAGGACTAAAAACTGAGGAGGTGATTATTCTGATACCGGGATAGCTTCGCAGGATCGATGGGTATACGGCAGGGTCTGCAATGAGTACCGGCAGAGAGTACTTAGTGGGCAGCAAATTCTCAAGATGGGCCATGAAAAAGCAGTTTATGTACTGAGGGTCGACGGTGACCACGAAATCGGGTGTAATACCTCTTTTCAATAGAGGCTTGAGAGTTGTATCAACTGCGATGAGAATTACATGCTCTTTCATTTCAGAAAGAGTTTTTACATCCTCGTCAAAGGATGGACCCGCGCATATTACCGCTGCAGGAATACCTGTCAGCAGGTTTGCCAGTTTCCGGACTCCGGGAAGCTGGAAAAAGTAAGGAGAGTTTTTAAAGGTGTTTTTAGTCCACAATCTGTCGAATCTCTGCAAGGTTGCGATATTTATTTCTGTTTTATTAAGAAGCGAGTTAATCTGTTCTTTGATATTTGCTATCCTCTGACCGAATAATTCATAATAAGGTCTAAGAATGAGCAGTTTCACCTGAGAGAGAGAATAGGAGCTGAGTATTTCATCGAAGGGGATGTGCGTTTCATCATGAAAGAGAAATACTCTGTGTGCCAGAAGTATACCCGATATGTCTCTTGCATTCAAGGTTTCTCTGAAAATACTGACCCCAGGTTCTATGATCAGCACTACTGAGGTTGGGTTTCTTTTCAGCAGAGATTCGATGTGATAACCAAGACCGAACCCCACGATAATGACGAGCTGCTCACTCCCATCAATATGAGAGAGAATGAAGCGTTCTGCCTCGGCTTTCGGGTCCTTTTTTGAATGAATGAGAATACATTTTTGTCCGTCGGATACCTGAAGTGTCAGGTCTTTTTTTTCCGATTTGAGTAATTTGCTGGTAAGGGTATCACTGGGTTGTTCGCGGATTTTATGATAGAGAGCGGGGAAACTCTTTTTGATTATATCGATATTATTCTGGTAGAATGTGTTACAATTCATCTTTTAGAACGTATATGTCAGAAAATGATGGGAGGATATTGAGGTAAGGTGCGATTCTTTCAACAATATTTTTAAATACAGGTGCTGCAGTTTGACCACCTCCATATACCTCACCCCTTGGACGGTCGAGGGTAACCAGCACAACAATCCTTGGCTTGGTCACAGGTATAAATCCGACGAAAGATGAATAGAATTGCCCCGCCAAATAGCCTCCATTCTCTATATCAGCAATCTGGGCAGTCCCCGTCTTGCCGCCGATCTCATAGCCATCAATATACGCTTTGTATCCTGTCCCCCTTTCAGTGATAACTCCCTTTAGAATAGAGAGGATGAGCTCAGAAGTTTCCTTACTTATTACTGATCTAATTTTCATGGGAGTATAGGATTTTATAATCGTTCCATCGGGTTTTTCAATCTGCTTAATGATCCGGGGCTGCATCAGATCTCCTCCATTGGCGAGTGCAGAGGCAGCAGCAATCAGCTGAAGAGGAGTTGCTGAAACTTCTTGTCCTATGGCTATTGCATATTTGGAAACTCCACTCCAGTCACCCGGGTTTCGCAGGATCCCCTTTGCCTCTCCAGGGAGGTTGATTCCTGTGGGTGTACCGAAACCGAAATCCCTTAATTTTTCATACAACTGGGTAGTATCTATTCTTTTTACTGAACTGACCATACCAACATTGCAGGATCTCTCCAGCACCTGTCTGAAGTCGACCCTTCCGTGAACTCCTGTGTCGTGGATGACAAGATCACCGACATCGATCCATCCGTTGCAGTAGAAAGTGTCTTTTTCACTGATGAGACTGTTGTCAATTAAAGCTGCGGCTATGAAAATTTTAAAAGTGGAGCCTGGCTCGAATGTGTCGGTAATTGTTTTGTTTCTTTTAATACTATCAGAATATTTACTGAAATTGTTGAGATCATAATCAGGTTTGTTTGCCAGAGCCAGGATTTCTCCTGTTGAAGGGTCCATGACAGCTCCGGTGACAAGCCGCGCCCCGGTACGTTCTCGGGCCCGCTCGATTTCTTCTTCGACGATCTCCTGAATATAATTATCAATGGTAAGAACGACCGTATACCCACGTGAGTAGGTGAAGTAATCGATTCCTTTGTTATCTGCTCTTTTTGGGAGAAGAAAGTCATCAAAGTAGTATTCAATTCCCTCAAGACCTTGATTATCTATTCCAGAAAAACCTATCACATGGGAGCAGAGGTTTCCATATGGGTAGTAGCGTTTATACTCTTTTTCTAAATAGATACCTTTCAGGTCCAGTTCCTCCAGAGCTTTTATATATTTAATGTCAACCTGTCTTGCAATCCAAATAAAGGGACTATTTCTTCCTAGAAGCTTCAGTATATCCTGATATTTCATATTCAGTATTGCAGCAAGTTTTTTTGCTGTCAACTTTTTTTGTTCGATTTCATAGGGTCGGGCATAAACGGAGTAGGTTTCAAGACTGAGTGCCATTTTTTCCCTATTTCTGTCAAGGACGAAGCCACGCTCTCTATAATTTTGCATCTGAGGTGTTGAGGCGAGTAGCTCTTTCTGGAAAAACATTAGCTGTATTACCCTCACCACGAGAATACTGAAGACAAAGGCAATGACAATGATAATAAGCTTGAATCTTCGCGAAAGTTTCTTTTCTACCACACTGTATCCCCTTCTACTGCTGTTTTCGGCGTGTTTGCGGATTTTTAAAATGAAAGTTACTCAAGCTGTTAAAATACTTAAGGAAACGAAAATCTTGACGTGAGGGGAACGAATGAATATATTTTTGGAAATTTGTTTTTTCGATCCCAGATAGAGAGGGTTATGACACTACAGGAAATCATTTTTCATCTAAACGACTTCTGGAGTAAAAGAGGATCTATCGTTGTCCAGCCCTACGACATTGAAAAAGGCGCAGGCACTTTTAACCCTGCAACTTTTCTGCGTGCACTTGGACCGGAACCATGGAATGTTGCCTATGTAGAACCTTCCCGGAGGCCCACAGATGGAAGATATGGGGAAAATCCTAACCGCCTCCAGCTATTCTATCAGTATCAGGTTTTAATCAAGCCCTCTCCTTTTAATATTCAGGATCTCTACCTGCAGAGTATAGGTGAAATGGGAATAGATTATACCGAACACGATGTACGTTTTGTGCATGATGATTGGGAATCACCCACATTGGGTGCTACCGGATTGGGCTGGGAAGTCTGGCTCGATGGCATGGAGATAACTCAGTTTACCTATTTTCAACAGGTAGGCGGGATAGAACTTGACCCGATTTCAGTTGAGCTTACCTATGGACTCGAACGCATTGCAATGTTTATTCAACAAAAGGATGATGTTTTCGATATTCTATGGAATGACACGCTTACCTATGGAGATATAAGAAGAAGGGAAGAGTTTGAATTTTCCACCTTTAACTTTAAAGTTGCAACTGTAGAGAAACATGTGATGCTCTTTAATGAGTATGAGAAGGAGGCAGAACTCCTCCTTGAGAAAGATCTTGTGCTTCCTGCTTACGATATGGTTATGAAGTGCTCACATATCTTCAATATTATCGAAGCAAGGGGAGCTTTGAGCGTGACAGAGCGTACATCATACATTCAGCGAGTCAGGAATATGGCAAAATCAGTTGCAGAAGCGTATATAAAATCGAGGGAAAAGCTGGGCTTCCCGCTCCTCAGGAAGGCGAATAACCCTCACCTGTAGAATACCAAGCAGCGTATCAGATTCATATCAGTATAGAGATGGGGACCTAAATGAGAAGGAAAACAGACCTGTTGATTGAGATTGGATTGGAGGAACTGCCTCATTCCTTTATAGAAGATGCGGTGAGAGGTTTTAGAGACAGGTTTACGGGACTTTTGTCTGGACAGAAGGTTCAATTCGGCAGGGTGAGAGAGTTTTCAACCCCGAGGAGAATCGCACTCCATATCCAGGAAGTCTCCGAGAGGCAGGACGATTACTTTGAAGAGAAGAGAGGTCCCTCGGTGGAAGCCTCCTATCTTCCAAACGGTTTTCCATCAAAGGCCATCGAAGGATTTCTGAAGGCACATAATATCACTGTTGATGATATCGTTACAAAAACCCTTGATAACAAGGAGTACGTTTTTCTTCTGAGAGAAATTAAAGGAAAGGCCACGTTTGGCCTTCTTCCTGAAGTTCTGGACCAGACGTTGAAATCCATCTCATTCCCAAAAAATATGCGCTGGGAGCGCTCTGGGTTTCAATTTATACGACCAATTCGGTGGATTTTGTACCTGTTTGGGAACAAGCTCGTTCCTTACAGCATAGCAGATATCAGCAGCTCTAATTTTACCTACGGGCATAGATCCTATCACCAAGATCCGATAGTGATAAGCAAAGCCGGTGAATACGAAGAGAAACTGGGTGCCTACTGTGTGATCCCTGACAGAGAACGGAGGAAAATGGAAGTTGAAGAACAGGTTGACAGCATATGTAACCAGCAGGGACTGCAGGTACCGGAAATTGCCCGTGCTCTATACGATAACAACACCGATCTTACAGAGTTTCCCCATGCTGTTCTGTGTGAATACGACAGCTCTTTTCTGGAGCTTCCTATTGAGGTGCTCACATCGGAGATGATTGAGCATCAGTATTACTTCCCTCTTATTAAGGCAGACAGTGGCGCTCTCTCTCCGTTTTTTATAGTAATTTCTAACATAAAGAAAAACGAGAAGAGTATACCAGGTTATCAGAAGGTGCTGCATGCGCGCCTTGATGATGGCAGGTTTTTTTATAATGAAGACAAAAAGAGGGATTTTGCCACCTACGGTGAGAAGCTTCGCACGGTTACCTTTCATGAGGAACTCGGGAGCATGCATCAGAAAGTTGAACACATCAGTACAATTTGCGATATTCTCTCTGATCAGCTTGGTCTTGGCAGCAAGGAGAAAGAGTCCGTGTTGATGACGGCACGGCTCTGCAAAAATGACCTGGTCACTCTCATGGTGGGTGAGTTTCCAGCTCTTCAAGGTATAATGGGATACTACTATGCACAGGAGTCAGGTTATCCAGAGGAAGTAGCACTGGGTATAAAGGAGCACTATTACCCGCGCTTTGCGGGTGATATTCTTCCTTCACACATCGAAGGCACTATCGTGGGCATCGCAGACCGGCTCGATACAATCCTGGGAATATTCTCCATAGGCGCAAAACCCAGTGGATCGAAGGATCCTTTTGCATTGAGAAGGAAGGTCTTCGGGGTAGTACGGATTCTTATAGCGCAGGAACTGAATTTTTCGATGAGGGGTTTGATTGAAGAAGTGAGCGGTCTGTACACAAATAGCAGCAAGAAATCTGCACTCATGGATGATGTGCACGGCTTCTTCATTGAAAGGATAAGGTCCATATTTTCTGATATGGGCTTTGCATATGATGAGATCAATGCATCCCTCGAAGGTGTAATGGATGATATATATGAAGCGTACAGAAGGCTCGATGCGCTTCACCGCTACAGAAGCCGTAGAGATTTTGAGGACCTGCTTACATCGTTCAAAAGGATGAGTAATATCCTTAAGGATTATATCCTTCAGGATAATATCCTTAAAGATGAGGAAGCATCATCTTTTTCAGAAGATCTTTTAACCGAACATGAAGAGAAAGAACTCTACAGGTATTTTATGAGCGTAAAGGCCAGAATCGTTGAGAATATACGTACCAAAGACTATGACAACGTATACAGCATACTCTCTACTTTCAAACCCTATGTGGATGGTTTTTTCGATAATGTTCTGGTCATGGATGAAGATTTAAAGCTCCGGGCCAACAGGATTGGTTTACTAAATATAATTATTAATGTGTTTTCTGATATTATTGATATATCAAAGATTGTTTCTGATTAAGAGTAATTCTTGACTGAAAAACCCCTTAGCAATATATTAGTCGCAAAATAATTAATGGAGCGGAGGAATATTAAATGGTACAGAAGAAATTTGTATACTTCTTTAGCGGTGGAAAAGCAGAAGGAAGTGCAGGTATGAAGGAGACTCTCGGAGGAAAGGGTGCAAATCTTGCTGAGATGACTAATCTTGGTGTTCCGGTACCACCAGGTTTTACAATCGGTGCAGAAGTCTGCGATGTGTATTATAAGAACAACAAGCAGTATCCCAAGGGTCTGAAGGAAGAGGTGGAGGAAAATCTGAAAAAGCTTGAGCACACACTGGGAAAGGAGTTTGGTAACCAGAAAAATCCCCTGCTCGTCTCTGTCCGGTCAGGAGCGGCGGTATCAATGCCCGGTATGATGGATACCGTGTTGAACCTGGGAATGAATGACGAGGTGATAAAAGGAATGGAGGAAATATCCGGTAATAAGCGGTTTGCATGGGACTCATACCGCAGGTTCATACAGATGTTTGGTGATGTGGTTATGGGTGTCGAGCATGAGGAGTATGAACGCATACTCGATGCTCAGAAAAACAATAAGGGTGTAAAGCTCGATACAGAATTGACAGCCGAAGACCTTGTTGAGGTTGTTACTTCCTACAAGAAGCTGTTCAAGGAGAAGACTGGGGAAGATTTTCCACAGGATCCGCGAACGCAGCTCTGGAAAGCAATTGATGCAGTATTTGGGTCATGGAACAATGAACGTGCCATAAAGTACCGCCAGATCCATGAGATTAAAGGCCTTCTCGGCACCGCGGTTAATGTGCAGACAATGGTGTTTGGGAACTACGGCGAAACATCAGGAACAGGTGTATGTTTCACCCGTGATCCTTCCACTGGTGAAAATAAATTCTATGGTGAGTATTTAATGAATGCACAGGGTGAAGATGTGGTTGCCGGGATCAGGACTCCTGAGTCACTCGAAGAGATGAAAAAGCACATCCCTGATATATATCAGCAGCTGGTTGAAATCAGAGACAAGCTGGAAAAGCACTACAAGGATATGCAGGATATGGAGTTCACCATTGAAAACGGTATACTGTACATGCTGCAGACTAGGACCGGGAAACGTACAGCACAATCAGCAGTCAAGATTGCTGTTGATATGGTGAAGGAAGGTCTGATCAATAAGGAAACTGCCGTGATGAGGGTGAGCCCTGCACAGCTTGATCAGCTCCTGCATCCAATGATCGATCCAAAAGAGAAAGCACAGGTTATTGCAAAGGGCCTGCCGGCTTCCCCGGGTGCGGCGGTAGGAGAAATTGTATTTACTGCAAAACAGGCGGAAGAGGAAGCAGCAAAGGGAAAAGCCGTGATACTCGTTCGGGTGGAAACATCTCCTGAGGACATTGGAGGAATGAATGTAGCTAAAGGTATTCTTACTGCGCGCGGCGGCATGACTTCCCATGCTGCGGTGGTGGCCCGTGGAATGGGGAAGTGCTGCGTTGCAGGGTGCTCTGCGGTTCACGTTTTAAATGAATCAGAGTGTGAGATTGGCGGTATCCATTTTAAAGCCGGGGATTCCATAACCCTTAACGGCACAACAGGTGAGGTGATAGAGGGAAAGGTGACACTGGTGGAGCCAGAGCCTACTGGAGATTTCGCAGAGTTCATGCGCTGGGCCGATGAAATACGACGCCTCAAAGTACGAACGAATGCAGATACTCCCCATGATGCTCAAAATGCGCGAAGACTCGGTGCTGAGGGGATCGGGCTGTGCCGTACAGAGCACATGTTTTTTGAGGGGAACCGAATCGATACCGTGCGCGAGATGATCCTTGCTGAGGAAGAAGCGGGGAGGAGAAAGGCTTTGCAGAAACTCCTGCCCATGCAGCAGGGTGATTTTGAAGAAATATTCGAAGTTATGGACGGTCTTCCCGTTACCATTCGGCTCCTTGACCCGCCACTTCACGAATTTTTACCCCAGAAAGAGGAAGAAATAGGTGCACTTGCAAAGTCAATGGGAGTACCTCTGGATAAATTGAAACAGAAAGTGGAGTCTCTCAAAGAGTTTAACCCAATGCTCGGCCACAGGGGTTGCCGGCTTGGAGTTACCTATCCGGAAATCTATGAAATGCAGGTTGAGGCGATATTCCGTGCAGCCTGTGCCGTATATAAAAAGGGAATAAAGATAGAACCTGAGGTGATGATACCGCTTATAGGAACGGTAAAGGAGCTTTCGATACTGCGAGAACTTACAGTAAAAACTGCAGAGAAAATCCTGAAGGAGAACAACATAGAAATGAAATACATGGTCGGGACAATGATAGAAATCCCCAGGGCTGCTCTTGTTGCAGATAAGATTGCAGAAGTAGCGGAGTTTTTCTCATTCGGGACCAATGACCTTACCCAGATGACGTTCGGTTATTCAAGGGACGATGCGGGTGTCTTCCTCCCCGAATATATTAATAAAGGAATCCTTGAGAAAGATCCTTTCCAGGTGCTCGATCGGGAGGGAGTGGGCCAGCTGGTGAGAGTAGGAATTGAGCGTGGAAGAAGTACGAGAAAGGAGCTGAAGGTCGGTATCTGCGGTGAGCATGGAGGTGAGCCGTCATCCGTTGAATTCTGCCATGAAGTTGGCATGAACTATGTGAGCTGTTCTCCCTTCAGAGTACCGATTGCCCGGCTTGCTGCAGCGCAGGCTGTGGTGAAAAATAAATAACAATCTGGTCACTGACACTAACTGGAAATCGGACAAGGGCTCAGCTTTCTCTTTTAGAGTCACACTGTATGTCTGATAATATATAAAACGGATGGGGATTTCTCCTATCCGTTTTTTCAATATTATTTGGATTATTTTACCCTCTGGTTCTCAAGGATAGATAGTTCTTGATAGTTAATTTGAATTTTATTAACTTAACTAGAAAATTATTCAAGAGGGAGGTTATTAGATGGCTGTTAAGGTGGGTATTAACGGTTTTGGACGAATTGGAAGAAATGTTTTCAGAATTGCTGAGAAGAATCCTGACATTGAAATTGTCGCTATAAACGATATGTTTGATCCGAGTCAGCTCGGTATCCTTCTCAAGTACGATTCTGTGTATAGCAGATTTGAGGGAATGGTCGAGGTAACCGGTGAGGGTTTTAAAGTGAATGGAAAAAACATCAAAGTTCTAAAAGAAAAAGATCCCTCAAAGCTTCCCTGGAAGGACCTTGGTGTTGATCTCGTTATTGAATCGACAGGTGTTTTCAGAAAAAGAGAGCAGTGTGCCATGCATCTAGAAGCAGGAGCAAAAAAGGTGATCCTTACAGTTCCAGCAAAAGATGAGATTGATAGAACAATTGTGCTTGGTGTAAACGATGAAATGCTCAAACCAGAGGATAAAATTGTTTCAAATGCCTCTTGTACGACAAACTGTCTCGCACCTGTTGCTAAGGTTTTAAACGACAACTTTAAAATCGTGTACGGATTTATGACCACTATACACGCTTACACAAACGATCAGAGGCTTTTGGACCTGCCTCACAGCGATCCGAGAAGGGCCCGATCTGCAGCAATTAATGTAATTCCTACTACTACAGGCGCTGCAAAGGCAATCGGCAAGGTGATCCCGGATCTTAATGGGAAGCTCGATGGGTGTGCGCTGAGGGTGCCTCTTCCCACAGGATCGATTGTAGACCTTGTAGCTGAGCTTGAAACGGATGTCACAAAGGAAGACGTAAGCAGCGCAATGAAAAAGGCTGCGGAGGGTCCAATGAAAGGCATTCTTGAGTATACCGAGGACCCAATTGTCTCTTCAGATATAGTCAAGAATCCCGCTTCTTCGATTTTTGATTCCCTTGCAACCATGGTCATATCGAAGCGTCTTGTGAAGGTGATATCTTGGTATGACAATGAGTGGGGATATTCTAACAGGGTTGTTGATCTAATTGGCAGATTATTCTAATTCAGGAGATACTGAGCATGATCATGAAAAAAAGTGTAAGAGATATTGATCTAAAGGGAAAATCCGTTATCATGCGGGTTGACTTCAATGTGCCCCTTGATAAAGATGGCAATATCACCGATGATACCCGAATCCAGGCAGCACTTCCGACCATTCAGTACGTACTGGAGCAGGCTACAAAGCTCATCCTTATGAGCCATTTAGGGCGTCCGAAAGGGCAGGTAAAGGATGAGCTCAGACTCACACCGGTCAGTAAAAGACTCTCAGAGCTTCTGGGGAAAGAAGTCATACAGTGCAAGGATTCCATTGGAGAGGAAACACGCAAGATTATTTCCGGAATGCAAGTTGGTGACGTTGCACTCCTCGAGAATCTGCGCTTTCATAAGGAGGAAGAGGCAAACGATCCAGAGTTTGCCAAGACCCTTGCTGGATACGCCGATGTCTATGTAAACGACGCGTTTGGTACCGCGCATCGAGCTCATGCTTCAACGGAGGGAATCGCTCACAATCTGCCAGCTGTTGCAGGTTTTCTTATGGAAAAGGAGATCGATTTTCTGGGAAGGCTCCTTTATCAGCCCGAGCAGCCATACATTGCAATTGTCGGCGGTGCAAAAGTATCGACAAAAATTGCCGTGCTGGAGAAGCTTCTGGAAAAGGTGAACATCCTCATGATCGGGGGTGGAATGAGCTATACATTTTTAAAGGCAAAGGGATTTGAGATTGGACGTTCACTGATTGAAACCGACAAGGTGAGTCTTGCCTTCGAGTTGATGAAAAAGGCAGAAGAAAAGGGAGTGAAGTTCATGCTCCCCCTCGATCATGTCGTTGCAGAAAAGGTTGATGAATCTGCAAAAACACGCACCGTTGAAACCAATTCAATGCCTCAGCAAATGATCGGTCTAGACATTGGACCAAAAACCATTCGTGTCTATAAAAAAGAAATCAAGCAGGGTAAGACCATACTGTGGAACGGACCTATGGGTGTCTTTGAGGTTGAAAAGTTTGCGAGAGGAACCGCCCAGATTGCAAAAGCCCTTGCCTCGTGCAGAGGAACAACAGTTATTGGAGGGGGTGACTCAGTTGCAGCGGTAAACAAAATCGGAGTTGCGAATAAGATTGATCATGTGTCTACTGGTGGTGGAGCCTCCCTCGAATTTTTAGAGGGCAAAGAACTGCCTGGTATTCAGGCTCTGCAGAATAAATAGTTCTTGGTTAATAATTCCTATATTCAAAAAAATATATAGTGCGAAAAATAATAAGTTATAAATGTATAAAGAGTTAAAGAACTATTTAGTCGCCGGTAAACCGGCTCAAAGTTGTTGAGTTGGTGCACCCTCCTGCGAAGCAGGCTTTTGTTCACCAACGACTTAATAAAAAGATAGGTGTCATATACTGTAATACAGCCTCATAGAGAGGCTGTATTTTTTCAGATAGGGAGAAGAAGATGAGAAGAGCATTTATCGGTGGAAACTGGAAGATGTTTCTCGACAGGA
>Ga0209636_10006290_pt1 | contig 12120 bp, 11 predicted proteins | sample DeeMarSWOR152_54_FD_187464 | JGI IMG/M metagenome (GOLD analysis project Ga0209636, IMG submission 187464) | Marine sediment microbial communities from White Oak River estuary, North Carolina - WOR-1-52-54 (SPAdes) (version 2) | ecosystem: Environmental > Aquatic > Marine > Intertidal zone >...
GTGACCCAGAGAATAGCACTGTCTGCCGGTCCACCGGAATGGGAGGTGTTTAGTTGTCTGTTAATGCCGCTGATACAGCTTGGCTTCTAATTTCAGCAGCACTGGTCATGCTAATGACACCAGGCGTGGCTCTATTCTACGGTGGCATGGTGAGAAGAAAGAGTGTTCTTTCCACCATAACGATGAGCTTCGCTGCTCTGGCCGTCGTTGCTCTAATTTGGGTGCTTTATGGCTATAGTCTGAGCTTCGCTCCTGATATAGCGGGCATTATCGGTGGACTTGACTGGGTGGGGCTCAGGCAGGTAGGGCAGACACCATCTTCTGTCTATGCCAGTACCGTTCCCCATCTGGCCTTCATGATATTTCAGGCTATGTTTGCCATAATTACCGTAGCTTTAATTACTGGGGCAGTAGTCGAGCGAATGAAGTTTAGTGCTATCCTAGTCTTTTCCGTTTTGTGGCTGACCGTCGTTTATTGCCCTGTGGCACACTGGGTTTGGGGTTCAGGTAGCTGGATGGCCAGATTGGGTGTACTCGACTTTGCCGGCGGCATCGTGGTTCACATAAGCGCTGGCGTTTCTGCGCTAGTGTTGGCAAGTCTGGTTGGTCCTCGCAAGGGCTTTCGTGAGAAGGAGCCAATGGAACCTAACAATATTCCTATGGTAGCGCTTGGTGCCGGGCTCCTCTGGTTTGGCTGGTTTGGCTTCAATGCTGGTAGTGCTCTGACTTCGGGAGGGTTAGCCAGTAGTGCCTTTGTCACCACCAATATCTCAGCAGCCGCGGCTGCCTTCACCTGGATGATGCTCAGTTGGCGGCAACAACGTCCCAGTCTCCTTGGTACGGCTACTGGAGCGATTGCTGGGCTGGCGGCGATAACCCCGGCCGCTGGCTTCGTGCCGCCATTGTCAGGAATACCAATAGGTATTGTGGCAGCATTAATATGCTACTACTGCATGCTCTTCAGGATGAAGCGTGGTATAGACGAGTCCTTAGACGTATGGGCAGTTCATGGTATGGGAGGCACCTGGGGCGCCCTGGCCACCGGCATTTTTGCTAGCGCAGCTATTAACTCGGCTGGCGCCAATGGTCTAATTCTGGGCAATGCATTACAGCTTGCCAAGCAGTTTGCCGGAGTTGCTTCAGTCTGGGCTTTTGCCTTCATAGCTACCTGGATTTTGGGGAAGGTGATTGACGTCACCATTGGGCTGAGAGTTACGAGGACTGAGGAAACAGTAGGTTTAGACATCTCACAACATGGCGAAAGGGCATATGGAGGAGTGCTGAGATGAAAAAGATAGAGGCCATCATCAGGGAAGAAAAACTGGAATGTGTCAAAAGGGTTCTCGAAGAAAATAGTTATTTCGGCATGACTGTTAGTGAGGTAAGTGGCAGAGGCAGACAAAAAGGATTATCATTGCAATGGCGAGTAGGAGAATATCGGGTAGATTTCCTGCCTAAGCTCAAAATCGAGGTTGTTGTCCTGGATGAGGATGTGTCTAAAATTTTGCATGCTATTGCTAACAGCGCCAGAATTGACGAGATGGGAGATGGTAAAATATTTGTCGTCCCCCTTGATAACGCAGTGCGTATAAGGACAGGGGAGGATGGTGACAACGCTATATAAAAGGAGATCAAAGATGAAAAATAGAGACAATAAGGAAAGCAAAGAGTATGTACTCAAGATGGCTAAGGAACAGGATGTTAAGTTCATCAGGCTGTGGTTTACCGATATTTTGGGGTTTTTAAAAAGCTTTGCTATCACTGTGGAGGAACTAGAAGGTGCTCTGGAGCAAGGAATGGGCTTTGATGGCTCTTCTATTCAAGGCTTTGCTCGAATCGACGAGAGTGATATGGTAGCTATGCCTGACCCTGACACTTGGCAGTTACTACCCTGGAGACCCAGGGTACATCATGCCGTAGCCAGGATGTTCTGCGACATCCAGAAACCCGGGGGTGCGGTTTTCGAGGGAGACCCCAGATATGTGCTAAAGAGAAACTTGAAGCGAGCGGCTGACATGGGCTACACCTTCTATGTAGGCCCGGAGTTGGAGTACTTCTACTTTCAGGATTCAAAGGGAACTCAGAGATTAGACGAAGGAGGCTACTTCGACATGACGCCCCTAGATGTCGCCTCTGATCTAAGACGAGAGACAGTTCTTACCTTGGAGGAGATGGGCATAGCCGTCGAGTATTCCCACCACGAGGTCGCCGCCAGCCAGCATGAGATAGACATGAGATATACTGATGCCCTTACCATGGCTGACAATGTGATGACCTACCGCCTGGTAGTCAAGCAAATAGCTTTACAGCAGGGGGTTTACGCTACCTTTATGCCCAAGCCAGTCTTTGGCATCAATGGCAGCGGCATGCATGTCCATCAGTCGCTGTTCAAAGGTGATACCAACGCCTTCTTTGACAAGAATGATAAATACCACCTCTCTAAGGTAGCCAAGTGCTATATCGCGGGACTATTAAGACATGCCCCCGAAATCACTGCAGTCAACAATCAGTGGGTCAATTCTTACAAGCGCTTGGTTCCGGGATATGAGGCACCCGTATACCTTTCATGGGCAGTGCGAAACCGGGCTGACCTAATAAGAGTTCCAGAATATATGCCGGGTAAAGAACGGTCTACTAGAATTGAATTCAGGTCCCCTGACCCAGCTTGCAACCCCTACCTTGCCTTCAGCGTGATGCTGGCTGCCGGACTGGAGGGAATCGAGAAGGAATACGAGGTACCAGACCCTGTTGAAGAAAATGTTTATGAAATGACTGAAGAGGAGAGAAAGAAGCGAGGGATAGGCACTTTACCCGGCAGCCTTTGGGAGGCGATTCAACTCACAGAAAAAAGTGAACTGGTGCGAAAATCCCTTGGCGACCATGTTTTTGACGCTTTCATCAAGAATAAGAAGATCGAATGGGATCAATACCGGAGCCAGGTAACCGACTACGAGCTTAATAAATATTTACCAATCCTCTGAATGCAATGTGAATGTTTATTATACACGGTAAGTTGAATGAGTTATATTGATGTCACATTCATTACCGTCCCCTACACTACCATCTCAGCAAGTTTTTTTATTTCTTTTCAGCCTGGCTGTTTGATGTTCTTTTGGTCGCCAAGGAAACATTTGTAAAGCTTTGGGAACAGGCAAATCCACCGTGTGGGGGGACAATAGCGCTCAGTGCTACATATGTCCCGCTACGTGGTTATCTGCATGCCATCGTAGGCAAACTTGATGCCGTCCGATTCCAGGGCACGATAGTCATCGTAGCTTCGGTTCCAGTACTCTTCGAGATGGACAAACAGGACTTTTCTCGCCTTGATTCGTGCTGCCAGTTCGAGCGTTTGTTCGAAGGTATACAGAGTAGTCCTTGAGATATGGTTATCAGGGTATGTGAAGTGATGCTTCAGACCGCTCTCGAATATCCCTGGCTGGATGACAAGGAGGTCGGGCTGTTGAACCTCGTTTCGATGTTCGGGGAATGGTTTGAAATCGCAGGGAGCATAGACGACCCTGCGCCCTTCTCTCGCAAAAACATACACAAATGCTACCTGGGAACCTCGGTCCACCGGGATGGCATCAATGCTTACTGGCCCTATTTTTATATTGTCTTGGAACGACATGAGACGGATAAATTTACTCTTCACATAGAAATCCACCAGAGGGCCATACTGAGATTGGATGCTGCGTAAGTTCTCTTTCAATTCTTCGGGAAGCAGGAGACAAATTTGTTTTTCTGGATAGGCACGCCAAGTGCGAAAATCCAACGTAATCTGCTCCACAACGCGCAATCCTTCCACATGGTCCGGGTCCAGATGAGTTAATATCAGGTAATCAATACGACGGATATGCGAACGATTCAATTGGCTCGCGATTTCTGCAGGTGTATCAATCAGGAGGTTGATATCGTGAAGGAAAGCAGCAGGTCCTGTTCTGGCGTAAGGAATACCCTTTTTCCTGGCTTCCTGACAGACTCGGCACCGGCACAGGGGTTTGGGAATAATCATGCACCCCCCAGAGCCCAAGATAGTCAATTTCATGGAATACGCGAAAGCAAGCCCTGCTTAGCCTTGCCCTATTCCTCCTTTTTTTAGCGCGTGTGCTTCAGGTCACCATCCATGGTGCCACGAACTCGCTCTCTTTCCTCGGCAAAATCAAACCCAGTCCAGATTCCAATAGAACCGAGTATCGAATCCTGGGGGTGAAACTGCCGAAAGATTTTGAAGTAATAGGCCGCCTCTCTGCTATTTATAGTCGCCTTGGGATTCTCTGCCTTGATGCGTTGAAACTCGTCTTCGCTTATCTCACTCTCAGCCAGCTTTTCTCCCAGGTCCTCGCAGCCAGCTCCTTGAGTGTACTGGACTTTGTAACGCCACAGTATCTCGTCGGGGAGATAATTTGTGTCTTCAAAAGCCATGCGTAGAATCCACTTTTCGATCCTATCTCCTACCTTTTCGGACTCGCGAATCTTGAGCTCGGGAGGAATCTTCATGGAAAGGTCAACCATAGCTACATCCAGGAAAGGCACCCTCAACTCCAGACTGAAGTACATTCCCATCCGGTCGGCGCGCTGCAGGTTGATATTATGGAGATTGCCTATGCAGCGCCTGGCCTCCTTATTGAGCACATCCATCGGATAATGCTTCATATAGTGATAGCCAGTGAATAGCTCATCAGCCCCCTCTCCGGTGAGTACTACTGTTACATACTCTGCAGCACACTTGCAGGTGAAGTAACAGGGAACCGCACAACGTACAAGGGAAGGATCATAGCTTTCTAGCTTCTTGATTACGATTGGCAGCGCTTCATAATACTCATCCTCGGTAAAAATCAACTCGTGGTGCGTCGACCCGATGTGCGCTGCTGCAATGCGAGAAGCCTTAAGGTCATCACTCTCATCCCCAGATTCATCCTTCATGCCCACTACGAAGGTATGGAGATGGGGGATTTCGTCAGCGGCGATGGCAGCCACCAGACTGCTGTCTACCCCGCCGCTGCAGAAGGAACCTACGTGGATTTCCTTATCTGCCAAAAGCCTTTTCTTAACTGCCTGAATAAAGGTTTCTCGAATGAGCTTGCAGGTCTCTTCTACATCCGTCAGCAGGTGATCTTCAATCGGCGGTATCTCATAATATTGCACGAACCCGTCTTTGGGAGTGTAGTAGTACCCGGCAGGAAATTCATGAACTTCCTCCACACCAGCCAGAGTCATAGCTCCCAGTTCTGAGGTAAAGTAAAGCTTGTCTCCAACATACCCATAATAGAGCGGTTTTATTCCAATGGGGTCGCGGGCCAGCATGAAATTGTCACCATCAAAGAGAGCAAAAGCGAACATTCCATCCAAGTCCTTCACACATTCTGGCCCTTTTTCCCGGTAGAGATGAAGAATGGTTTCCGTATCGGACAATGTCTTAAACTGGTATTTGGGAGTGAGTTTCTGCCTAAGATCCCAAAAATTATAGATTTCGCCATTGCAGATGATGCCTGTTCTACCACCATTGGCTAAAATCGGCTGATGCCCTCCAACTACATCGACAATAGACAATCTAGTGTGCCCAAAAACGGTACTGTTGAAAGTGTGGAGTCCTCGGTCATTCGGTCCTCGATGGGGCAGTGCATCCAACATCCGATTTATGGTCTTTGTATCCTGTATTCCAAAACAGCCTGCTATACCACACATAAATATTAACCTCTCTTTCTTTTAACTTTGGCTATCTCAAACCTTTCAAGTACTTTAACAGCTTGAAAACCGTCCACGCAATAGGCATCGGCCCCTATCTCCTCGGCAAACTCCTCGGAGACAGCGGCGCCACCGATGAGCACTTTTACACTGCTCCGGAGTTTGTTTTCCTCAAGAGCCTTGATCACCACACCCATTTCAATCATGGTCGTGGTAAGCAAGGCTGATAGTCCCAGGTATCCTGGTTGTTCTTCCTTCACAAACTCGACCAATTTTTCCGTGGGCACGTCTGTTCCCAAGTCATGCACCTCGTAACCAGCGCCTTTCAGTAAGATAGCAACGATGTTCTTGCCGATATCGTGGATATCCCCCTTTACCGTGGCTATGGCAAATTTCCCTTTGGTCTCCACACTTGCTAACTCCAGCACCGGTTTCAGGATATCCATCGCCGCTCCCACTGCCTCAGCGGAGGCAAGCATGTCCGGAATAAAGTACTCTTTGGTAGAATACTTCTCACCGACCACCTGCATTCCAGCAGTCAAGCCCTCGGTTATTATCACCTGCGTGGAGATATTTCTCTCAAGAGCTTGTTGCGTGAGTTCCACCACGCCGGGTGTCTCGGCAAGACTGTCATCTATCCCTATATCATCCTGCGTCTTTCTTCCCTGTATTACATTCTCTTTAATTATGGTAATTATGTCCTTGCTCATACTAACTTCCCCTTTCATAAACGTTAAGTCGTGGTAGTAGGCCAGGAATTTCCTCAAATATTTTGGCAGTTGTTTCTCGGTCTATGTGTTCCACCGGTCTTGCCAGCAAGTCCTTCATCTGCTCATAGGCAAGCTCAAAAACATCGTCCTTTTCACCACTCCCCTCAAAGGGATATATCCCGGATATTTCTCCACTGCGTAAAACAGGGCGAATATAGCTTATGTACAACTTTTGTGGTGTAGCTACTACAGCGCGCATCTGCTTCAACGCTGCTTCCATCTCCGGCTGGTCAATGCGCGGTTGTCGCAAGAAAAATTTTATCATCTTGAAGTGGGCATCATCCAAGACCGCCTGGAGGAGACAGAAGACAGAATTACAGTCCAGAAGACCAAAAGCGCAGTGCAGGTATTGAGGTCCTGACATGGCCACCACTATATCCGAGAACAGCCTCTCTATTGATGATTGCTGGCCAGGTATCTTCGTGTCACAAACGCCAGAGGTAGAATAGTTGGGGATCCCGTAGAAACGTGCCATCTGGGCGCAGTCAATGTTGTACTGACTGGTCTCAACAGAGCCATAGGAATCACTGAGGGTATCCATCCTAGCTCTCACCGGCACGCTACCGTAGAGCACTGGAGTCCCCGGTTTTACCAGTTGCCCCAAAGTTATGCCTGCCAGCACTTCCGCATTTATCTGAGCCATAATACCAGCTTCCTTGATAGGTGCAGTGGTGCCTGCTTGTGGTGATGATGACACGGCAACCGGTAATTCTCGGCGGCATACTTCAATGAAAGTATCTGTGGTATCCTCGACGAACTGGAGCGGGCTCTTCACAAGGCACGTGATAAACGAGATTATGGGGTTATCCTCAAGTGCCTTTTTACCTCCAGCGATGAGTTCTGCCATTCTCACCACGTTGTTAAGCTGCTTCAAACTGGTCAACCCGCTCATGAAGTGCTTGGTATTGTTATTGAGCGAGGCAAAGAATTTATTGACGTCTTTGTTCTCCTCGGTTATGTCGCGATCCTGTATATTCACGGTGCGAATATAGCCATCAACCATATCTAGATGCTCACAGACATGGGCTGACTGGCATAGGTCATCAACTGTACCTCGCCTGGGCTTAAACTCGGGTACCCTAATCTCCCTGGTAGGGTCATCCTTATTCACATAGGCAGGAAAATCTACATCCAGCCAGATATTAGTCTCCGACCCCGTAATGAAATATACCCTGGGCTCATCACCATGCATGATGAGGGTATTACCCGGGTTCCGAGCCCCCAGTTTCACAGTCTTGGGAGCATTATCCAGCGCATTTAATACCAATTGCTCTGGAATCTTCACCTGCCAGCTCTGATGGTCACCAGCGATAGGCTCAACTGCCGCACCGTGACCGTGAAGTATATCCACCGCTTCCCTGTTGAAGCTTATTAGCCCGGGGTCAGTCAGTATCTGCATGGAAACCTGGTGAATTAGCTCCACCTGTTCCTTGGTCAACCTTTCGTATGGTTTATCAACAAGTATTCCTTCTCTCGGCACTAAATTCCTCCCTCTTTTTATAGTTTCCTGATTTATCAGGTTCACTTGCCCAGCAAACTGGTCAACTACAATCAGATTATTGCTATTTTAGCTCTCTATGTCAGAAGCGAGAGCTTCCACCACAGCTACAGCCTGAAAGCCGTCTGCACCGTAGCCATCGGCGCCAATGCTTTGGGCAAATTCCTCAGAAACGGGGGCTCCGCCCACAATAACCTTCACTTGCTCCCTGAGTCCACTTTCCTCCAGCATTTGTATCACATCCGCCATGCGTGCCATAGTGCTCGTGAGCAGAGCGGACAAACCCAGGAACTGTGGTTTTTCCTCCCTTACCGCATCTACAATTACCTGAGCATCAATGTTATTCCCCAGGTCTTTTACGATGTATCCCGCCCCGCGCAGCAACATGGACACTATGTTCTTCCCAATATCGTGGAGGTCGTCCTTTACTGTAGCAACAACTATAGTGCCTTTGGTCTTAATGCCACTCGTGGCAAGACGGGGCTGCAATATCTGCATGGCCGCACCCACTGCTTCAGCAGAGGCTAGCATATCAGGAATAAAATACTCGCCCGCTTCAAATTTTTGCCCGACAACATTCATGCCGCCAGAAAGACCCTTAGTAATTATGTCTCGAATGTGCACGCCAGAGGCAAGAGCCTGTTCAACAAGCTCGGTAACGCCGGGCTGACCTACCATCCCTTCATCCATGCCTTCATCATCCTTGGTTATCCTACCCTGGATAACATTCTCCTTGATTAAATTGATTACGTCCTCTTGCATTGTCATCCTCCGGTTTCAATAATTCACTAAGTTACCTGGCTTGTTGGACATCAGTTAGAGCATTGTGTATGTTCACTTAAATATATTGAATCTTCCAGTCTCTATCGGTAGTTTCGAAATCTGCTGTGGGTTCAATCAACAATATCACCTCTTCTGTGCGCCCTCAGATATGCCCTGCATGAAGTGTCTTTTCCTAGGAGCATATCAGCCACCTTGATAAGGCTCATCGCCTTATTATCAAGCGGGTCAACAATCACTGCATCTAAGCCAGCATAAGCAGCCATCAGCAAGAAGGCACGGTTTATCAACTTTCTCTTGGGTAGACCATATGAAATGTTACTTAGTCCCATCACTATCCTGGCATCAGGATAGCGTGATTTGATTTGCTCTATGGTCTTTAATGTGACCAATCCTTGGCGCGTATCTACAGCGATAGGTAATACAAGCGGGTCAAATAATACTTGCTCTGACTTTATTCCCAAACCAGCTAAGTATGCCATTATCTGTTCGCAAGCCGCCAAACGCTCTTCGACACGGTCAGGTATTCCGTCTGTTCCCATTGCCAGTGCTACCACCCAGGCTTGTCGCTCGGCTACCAACGGGCCGATAGATTCCAGCCTCGCTGGCTCCGCAGTAACCGAGTTAATTATCAATTTTTCACCATGGTATTCCTCTAATGCAGCCTTGATAACTTCAGGAGCATCACTATCAATAGCCAATGGTTGTTCAACGGCAGCCTGTATTATTCCCACCAGCCACCTGATAGCTGTAGTTGCTTCCTGTAGTGAGCCATAACCGCCGCCGGCGTTTACATCGATAAAATCGGCCCCCGATAGCGCTTGTGCTTTAGCCAGGTTTATCAGGAATTCCTCGTCTCTTTTAGCAATAGCCTCAGCGACTGCCTTGTTTGATGCGTTTATGTTTTCTCCGATTACAAGCATGTTTTAAGCAATTATCCCCTTGATTTGTGATAATACTTGCTGTCTTAGTGGTGAAGGAAGACTATATTTAGGCTCAGCCAGAATCTCTTTTACAATCTTTGAAGCTCTTTCCCATGTCGCCTTCCCGCCTTTAGCCAGCCATTCCTCTTGACTATTCCTGTCGCTCAATGTAGGCTGGTAGTGCTCGCTGCGCATGAAGTGCCTTGTATGCCTGGCAGCTACGAAATTACCCCCCGGTCCTACCTGCTTTATGAGGTCCAAGGCCAGAGTGTCATCATTTACTTTGATTCCCTCTACGGCTCTCATCACCATGCCCAGTATCTCGTTGTCTATGACATATTTTTCATAGGACACGGTCATTGCGAATTCCATAAGTCCGGCAGCATCATGGATGAAGTTAGCTCCTGAAAGAGCACATAACAGCCCAGTCAAAGCAGATTCATAGCCACTCTGGGCATCTATTGTTTTCGAATCAGTCATACCACCGGTAGCATAGAAAGGAAGCCGATAGAATTGTGCCATCTGGGCGCCAGCTGCATTGATCAAGCCCATCTCAACCGAACCTGCCAGGTACTTCAGGTCTCTTAGATCAGTATTTGTGGCAACCGAACCAAAAAGGACTGGTGTGCCCGGGTTTACGATCTGGGTAAGCATTACACCCAGTAATGAGTCTGCGGTCTGGACTACCAGATTTCCGGCGAGCGTAACCGGCGAAGTGGCACCACACAACGGTTCAGCGGGGCAAGCCACAGGTATGCCATTCTTGGCAATGGTCACGATCAAATCGCCATATGTCTTGTCCATTCTTAATGGGCTTATGATGCATGCTATCATGGATATCAAAGGGCGCTGGCGCAGTCGTTCAGCAGAGCCAGCAACGATTTCTGCCATATGTATCACCTGTTTCGCCCCATCAGGTGTATAGACACCTCCCATAACATGCTTGGTGGTATTGTCCAGTCCGGCGAAAAACCGGTTCACATCTACCTGTTCCAAGGGCAGTTCATTGGGATATGTCGGTAGTAGATAAAAGTGGATGTTATCCAGCTTATCAACCAATCTGGCGATGCATCTCAGGTCTTCTATGCTCGCCAGTCTTTTCTGGTTAACACCAGGATCATAAACATGGAGTGCCGTGCCGCCAGTTCCAGCATATACTCGCCGCCCGCCCAAAACAATATCATGTGCTTCATCCTGTCCATAAAGTCTAATTTCCGATGGTGCCGATTCAATAAGCTCCTTCACTTTGCTCTCACTCAGTCGCAACAAGTGCTTTTCCCTATCCACCCTGGCTCCAGCTCGTCCGAAAAGCTCCAGTGCCTTGTCTGACTGCACCTCAAAGCCCACCTCTTCAATCACTTGCATCACAGTCTGATGCACCTTCAATATGGATTCTTCAGACAGAACCTTAAAACTGCCCCCATCCAGTCCTTTTCGGGTCATTATCCTTGACTTTACCTCCTTCCTGGACAATCTTGTTTATTGCAAAACTTGCAGGGGTTGTAGTTCTCTACATTGTCTTTTGAGGGTCCGATACCAACAATGCCTGAAATTGACTTCTGGGGAATCATCAGGCACTCCCCAGTCAGGCGCACCCCCACCATATTACCGATTAGAGCATGGAAAATCATCCGTTGTTGACCTATATTCCAGTCGCAATAGCCGGGGCTAAAGCGTCGGCTGATGAAAAGTCCCTTAGCCTCGGCTATCTCTTTTATTCTGCCCTCGACAAAGTCCGCTACCTTCTCCACAGCATCTGACCCTATTGCATCTAAAACAGTCGCCTGGAGCATGAGCCCGTCTCTGGCTAGCTTAGATGTTGTCTCCTCCAGGTATTTGCCTATTGTCACCAATAATATTGCAACCTGGTTGCAATGCTCCAACAACTGGGCAATAACCTGGCTTTTGAAGATAATCGAATCTTCAATAAGGGTCATAGAGCCTCTAGCCCACTCTACATTCTTGATAATATATGAATACAGGGGATTAATGAGGTAATGAGCGTGCTCGGCATAATCATCAATCAAAGAGGAAATACGTGCTGACAGCTCATGGTTATCATCATATCCTATGTAGCGACATACTTGATTTTTATCGATTTCAATATTGATATTGACACTATCATCAGTAACCAACATACTACTTTAGCCTCCTTTCGTTTGGCTTGCCACGAGCAGATGTTCTTGTCTTGCACAAGACGAAATCCGGGGAATAGTGCATGGTCAGTCAGGGGTAATTTTGAGGGGTTTGGTGAAGGTTACCTCTTGGTAATCTGGAAAAACTCGAAAAATCGGGACATAAACAAAACTAACTTTACATTATGAACAAGGCAAATAAGCTATTATCTATTTATAGAGGAAAAGCAGATAGATAACCCCAGATTAATCTCATCCTGCTCACTTCACAACATGCAACATCCTCCTTCTGAGCTTTTGTCTCTCCTTTCCTGGTCGTAAGCTGAGGT
>Ga0209636_10006291_pt1 | contig 12119 bp, 8 predicted proteins | sample DeeMarSWOR152_54_FD_187464 | JGI IMG/M metagenome (GOLD analysis project Ga0209636, IMG submission 187464) | Marine sediment microbial communities from White Oak River estuary, North Carolina - WOR-1-52-54 (SPAdes) (version 2) | ecosystem: Environmental > Aquatic > Marine > Intertidal zone >...
TTGGAGATCAGTATGTCCTTAATCCCCGATTCAAAAAAGATCTTCGCCTCGCCGAGTTTGGCGCACGTTATTCCGACTGCTCCCGCCTCTATCTGTTTGTGGGCGATCAAGGGGAGCTTATGCGTCTTGATATGCGGCCTGAGCTTACACTCCTTATCGGAAAAGAATTGAGCCATTGCGGCGATATTTCTCTCCACGGCATCCATGGAAAGCAGAAGGGCAGGAGTGTCGATTTCCGACCTATGTCTTCCGATGAGATCTTCATAAGACATACCTTGTTCTCCTCTCTCTTGAAATCCGGGTTGGTGAGAAAACCTAGGATGGGGCTAATGTTCCTGCATCCGGTATATGGAGTTTCATCTTTTCCTGAAGGCCTTTCACCGGGACTTCAAAGGATTGAATGATTTTCAAATACCCCTCTGCGTGACGGTAAATGGAATCCGAAATAACCACCTCTCCGCCCTTGGCAGCCTCTTGGATACGTTGAGTGAGATTTACCGCTGATCCGACAATCCCATACTTGGCCCTGGTTTCAGAGCCGATATTGCCGACGACGACCTGGCCCGCGTTCAGGCCAATTCCCATCTCGAGCTGGGGAAGACCCTCTTTCTTCATTTCCGCGTTGAATGTGACCATCTCCTGTTGCATCTCCAGTGCGCAACGAATGGCCCGCCGGATTGTGAGTTCTATGGATTCGTCCAATGGGTCGAAGAAGACCAGAATCCCATCCCCAAAGAAATCAACGATAATGCCTTTGTGTTTCCTTATGACGTCGATCATGTGGGAAAAATAGTGATTCAGAATACTTACAACCGCCTCCGGACTCAAGGATTCGGATAAGGGGGTGAAGCCACGGATATCCGAGATCAAAATCGCCACTTCACGCTTCTTGCCCCCCAACCTTATCGCTTCGGGCTGTCGCAGAAGTTCCGTTGCGATTTCCTGGTCCACGTAACGTCCGAAGGTGTTGCTTATAAAGTCCCTTTCCTTGAGACCTCGCACCATGGCGTTAAAACTTCCGATGAGCTGCCCGATTTCATCTTGGCTGCGTTGAGACAGGGGATCTCCGTAATTACCCTGGGCAACGTTTTCAGCGGCCTGGGAAATGCCCCTGATGGAACGGACCATTTTCCCCGCAACGGATCGGATCAAAAGGATGATAAAGATAATGGAAAGGCCGCCCCCCAGGGCATAATAGTGTCGAAACCGAATAATGGGAGCCAGGACTTTTCTGCCCGGGGCGAAGAGTACAATGGTCCAGGGAGTATGCTCGATCCTGTGAAAACCCGCGACCCTATCGGGGGGGTGGCCTGGCCCCCGCAACGTCCCGAAGGGCTTTTCTTTCATCGCCTTCAGGAGTGCGACCTCCAACGAATCATTCGTTTCTCCGAGCTGAGCACGTCCCTCCATCATCGAGTCGGCGAGGCATGTTCCCAAATCATCCAGCAGACAGGCCATCTCAGTCTGCCACCACCCGAGTTTAATGATGTCCTCCAGGAGATAGTCAAAACGCACCGCCACCTCAAGGTTGCCGACTTCCTTATCGGATTCGTCTTTAAGAATCGAAACGAGTGATACGGTTTCATGTCCGGCCTGGGTATCGTATTTGGGCCGAGTAACTTCAGCGATGCGCCCACGGTGAAAGCGCATCATGAATTGGCGGTCCATCGAGGGGAGCATCCGAGGCATCATTGTCGTGTAGAGTTCACGGTCCGACCACGTGAGGTCAACTTTAGTGATTCCATCGAGCTCTCGCAATTGGCTGAGAATCCATGTCCGTACGGCGTATTCACCTCGCTCTCCCCCAGTACTGTTAAACATCTCTATCCATTGGATCGGCCTACTCAGGTGCATGTCGATGGTATGGGCGGCCCGCTGAAGCTTGAGAACGGCGGCCTCGTTCCACTCATTCAGCAGGACCTTTCTCGCGTAGAAAAACCCGAGAAGACCCACCAAAAAGAGAAGACACGCGACGGGGATCAGGAGGAAGAATATGAGCCGTTGCTGGAGGCTTCTCACCCTAAAGAACCTCATCTGAATATTCCTTTTCACTTCTTAGAGGGTTCTTGGGATGGCCGAGCCCATCCCTTCGTAAAGGATACCTTCTCTTTTCATTTTGGCAATATACCTTCGCAGAAAGGAACGTCTTTTTCCTATGTCCCTCAATTACCGAGTTGCTTCGATTCGCACGAAGCGCGATTGCGGAAATCCTACGTATATTTTCATGGGCCTCTTAGGTAGGACCTACCGCTACCGATGTTCGTCATGTGGAAGGTTATTGCGGTTACGAGACGAGCGCGACCGGAACACTCAGGCCCGGACTTCCCCCATTACGTATGCAACCTTATCGCACCACCCAAGGAATCATGTTCGCACAATTACGAGGAAACTCCAAAGTTAATTCTTTGTGGTTGAAATATGGGGGAGATTGCGATGAGCGAGGCAGAAGGCAGTATTATCCCTCGCCCCGCACCGCCGATGCCACACGTCGGTAGATGGTGTTGGCGGTCGGCGGGCACTCATCGACGCTCACGTCCGCGTTCCCACGGTTGGCCGCACACTGACCAATGGCAAATTTCATCTCTTCCTTCTCTGAGAGAGCTCCCGCCTTTTGCCCCACGAAGAAGCGTTGCCCTTTCGACAAAAGGCCTTTTTCATGCAGTCGCTCGAGGGCGAAAACGAGATTTCCCAGGCACGTACAGCAGGCCCCTTCTGCGTCAATGGCACAGGGAAATCGTTTCGTGTAGGGGAGGGCCTGCCTCAGATGAGTATCCCTGGATGGGTGGTTCAAGCGGCGGATCGTGATCTCTCCGAGGTCGCATACGCCGAGACCGGCATCCGCAGTGTGGGCAATATGACCAATAGCACGTGGAGCATATCCGAGGATATCGGCGACGACACTATCCACCTCAACGGGGTTCGTCCCAAGGAGCATCGTTTCCAAGGGTACGGGATCTCGGCCCGTTTCGGACGAGACGTTGCCCCAGAGGCCATCTACCAGGATCAAATCCGGGGATAGGACGCTGGCCAACTGGGCGATGGACCTGTGTAGGCCCTCTCTGTGGAAAGCAGTTTTTATTTGCCTGGACATAACGCCCTTGAGATTTTTTAAGCTACAGGTGATCAACGTTTCAAAATGGGCTTTTGTCAAGGGAACATTGATCAGAAAGTCGCATTCAAGAACCGTTTGGGCAATTTCCAGGCTATCGAAAGGGCCGTCGAGGGACGCCTCTTTTCTGACGAAGCGATCCCGCTCGAGGTCCACCAAACGGAGACCGTAGCGCTTGGCAAGCTCCACGTACCCGCAGATCTGAAGGGCCTTTGTTGCGCTGTAACCCATTCCGCTTCCATCGCCGACCGTGATGCGGGTGAGTCCCCTGTCCTTCAAGACTTTAACCAGAGCCTCTACCACCCGCGGGTCCGTATTGACCCCTGTCCACTCCCTCTTCGAGGCTACAAGATTCGGCTTTATCACGACGGTATCGTCGGAGCGAAGCGAGTCCAGGGCATCGGTGGATGCGAGGAGGCTCCGCACCATACCTTCAACCTCATTACCGTAGATGAGGGTTACCGTCCCCATGAGCAACCTCTCTCAGTCAAGCTATAATCTTATAGATAGCACATGTCGCTCGGGGAAATCCACCCGACCTCACCACGCTGTCCGCTTGGCCAACGGGGGAGCAGCGTCAACGGGGATTAAAGGGGTTCTCAAGGGATGCGGATGAGAATTGCTTTACCTTGAGATCAGACCCGGCAACCACATGGAAATCTGCGGGATGTAGGTGATTAACATCAGGGTGATGAACATGGTGAGGTAGAACGGAATCAGGGGACGCACCATATCCTCAATGCGGACTCTGCCAATGGCACACCCCACAAACAGAGTTGAGCCAACAGGCGGTGTCAATAACCCCATTCCGAGGTTGAGCATCATGATGATGCCAAAATGATGGGGGTCCATACCGAAATGGGCTACCACGGGTAGGAGGATAGGTGTCGTGATCAGGATTAACGGCGCCATGTCCATAATCATGCCGAGCATCAGGAGAACAGCGTTCACGATAAGGAAGACCACGTAGCGGTTGTCGGTCAGGCTGATGAGCGATTCGGTGGCAAGCCGGGGAACATCCAATCGGGTCATCAGATACCCGAAGGCGCTGGAGGTGGTGATCAGTGCAGCCACAATGGCCAGGGTTTTCAGTGATTCGGAGAGGATCATTCGGAGACTTCGCCAGTTGATCTCCCGGTAAACCAACGAGGTAACGAAAAAGGCGTAAGCCACCGCTATGGCGGCCGATTCGGTGGCGGTGAAAACTCCTGATATCACGCCCCCTATGATGATTACGGCTGTCAGGAGTCCGAAGAATCCGGCAACGATTCTCCGCACCCCCTCCCGAAATCCAACCGGTTGCTCTTTGGGATAATTGCGTTTGATGGCCAGATAGAAGGAGATAATCATCAGCATAATTCCCAAGAAGACCCCTGGAATGACCCCTGCAAGAAAGAGCTTGCCAATGGAGAGGGAGAATTGCTTGGACACGCCGTCTATCGTAACGGTTACCCAGCCGGCCGCAAGGGCATAGATGATCACGTTGTGACTGGGGGGAATGATGACTCCCTGTACGGACGAGGTAATGGTCACCGCGACGGAGTAATCACCGTCGTACCCATTTCTTTTCATCATGGGAATCAGAATAGAGCCGATGGACGAGGTGTCGGCCACGGAGGATCCGGAGATCCCACCGAAGAACATGGAGGCCAGGATATTAACCATGGCCAGCCCGCCCCGGATTCTGCCAACGATAACATTGGACATGGCAATCATCCTCTCGGAAATCCCGCCAATGCCCATGATCTGGCCCGCGAGGATGAAGAATGGGATCGCCATGAGGGAAAAGGAGTCAAGCCCCCGGGTCATCTGCTGTACGACGATCATCAAGGGAAGGTCGAGATACCAGGCCGTTATTACAGAGGAAGCCCCGAGGGCGAAGGCCACCGGCACCCGGATCGCCAGGAGAGCAAAAAATGACCCCACGAGAAGGGTTATTCCCAGAACATCAGCCTGCATAACTCGCTCACCGAGGCTTGTCAGAAGTCTCCCGGGAGGTTTCTCGGGCCCGGCTCAGAAACTCACCGTAAGGCACGAATAGCAGTTCCATGGCGGTGAAGATCAGCATCAACCCGGAAATCGGGATCACGACATACTCGACCGCACTGGGGAGCTTGGTGGCGGGAAGAGTGGACATGGTCATAAAATTCACGAGTTCAGCACCGGAAAACAGCATAACGACCCCAAAGCCCCCGATCAGCAAGAAGATGAAGCGAGACAACATCCACTGCATACGCAGGGGGAAAAGGTTGTAAATGAACTCGATGCCAATATGGATATTCAACCTTACACCGATGGGGATGCTCAGCATGCCGAACCAGATCATGAGCACAATGGCAACTTCCTCGGACCACGAGGGCGAATGGTTGAAGACATAACGGAGCACTACTTGATAACAGATGATCGCCGTCATGGCCAGAAGCATTCCCATGGCCAAATATTCCAGGAAGCGTTCAATGGAATGAAACACTCTACGAATGATTCGTAACATCTGCCATCCCGGTACAGGGCCCGTTCCCCGAACTGGCCCCAGAGATCAGCGGCGCTCCCGGGGAACGGACCCTCGATCCGCCATCTTTTACCGCTTACTGCGCCGCGCGGATTTCCTTGATGATGGCTTTGTGCTTCTCGCCATACTTGTCATACAGAGGCTGCACGGCTTTGACAAATCCCTCCCGGGCGTCAGGGGTCAACTCGGTAATGATATTCTTCCCTGTCGCCATAACCTTCTTCTTTGAAGCTTCCACCCGTTCGTTCCACTTCTTGATGACGTAGTCCTGGGTGTCGATCGCAGCCTTTTTGACCAGTGCTATCTGGTCCTTTTTCAACTTCTTGTCGAAGGAGATTTTGGATGCGACCGTAATTTCCGGGACCCTGGTGTGGGTATCGAGGGTGTAGTACTTTGCAACCTCGTAATGACCGGTGGACTCATAGGAGGGCCAGTTGTTTTCCGCGCCATGGATAACGCCCTTGCTGATCGCGTCATACACCTCGCCGAAGGCTATAGGCGTTGCGTTGGCACCCATGGTATTCACGAGATCGAGCATGAGCTGGCTCTTCTGGACACGGATCTTCAGGCCTTTCAGATCGGCAACGGTTTTGATCTCCCTCTTGGAATTATAGAAGGAACGTGCCCCCGCCTCGTAGTAGTTAAGCCCATAGAATTTGTATTTTTCCACTGCCGTGAGGAGCCGTTTACCGATCTCACCGTTGAGCACTTTCCACATGCTCTCCTGGCTCTTCCAGATATAGGGGAGGCCAAAGGCTTCCAACGCGGGCACGAATTCGGTCACCGGGGAAACACTAATCCGAGCCATGTCCAGGGCACCAATCTGTACCTGCTCAACTACCTTTTTCTCGCCTTTGCCTAGCTGCCCGCCGTACTTGACATCGATGAGAATTTGCCCACCGGATCGTTGTTTGACCAGTTCCGCGAATTTAAATAGCCCCTGGGTGGTGGGATAATCCTGGGGGTGGATCTCCGCAACGGTGAGCTGAATTGGTCCGGCAGTAACTGCAATGGGCATGACCAATAGGACCGCCACCAACGCAATGATGAAACTTCTCTTTTTCATAGCAGTTTCCTTTCTTTGTGTGAGATTGGATTGAAACGCTGGCGTCACAATCCAATCTACAATCTGTGTTTTCTTCCTCTTCCTACATTGTTGCACTCTTAAACAATCCTCTCTATCACCTCCCTTCCCTGATGGACATTAGTGTTATCCATAACGAGAGCTTCATGAGGATTCAATAGGAGACTTCCATGCGTGCGTGGGATTTCGGGGAAGACATTGGGGCCTAGACTCAAAATGATGTGATGCTCAAATACTGAGGTCTGGCCCGAGGTGGTCCGATGAGTCGACCCGGTTCTCAGGGTGTCCACACCGATATTCATGGCAACCACGTGGTGAGAGGATTATGGGGAAAGCGATGATCGTCCCCTTGACTTGCCCTCGCCGAGCCGGATTATAAAGAGAAAGTGGCCCAGTTGTCAAGTGAAAAACGGCCCGAGGTACATTGAGGGTTTCGGGGTTTCAACCGCGAGTTACAGCCACGAGCAGATAACGAAATTGGTTGGGTTGCGGATCCCGTCTCTCCTTGAAGGAATCGCCCTCGTTAAGCCGGATGATCAGGTTTTTCGCCTTTGTTCTTGAGATAACGGTCAAACCATCTCAGGATGTGTTTCAATCTTTCGATGCGGCGATCTGTTCGCCCCCCTCGTGAGAGGCCGTGGGGTTCGTCCGGAAAGCGCACCATTTCAGTTTCAACCCCCAACTTCTTGAGGGCCACGAAGACCTGCTCGCCCTGCTCAACGGCACAACGGAGGTCCTGTTCGCTGTGGATCACGAGGGTCGGTGTCCTGGCATTACCGATGTATTTCATGGGGGATTGTCGCCAGTAGTTCTCCGTATTTTCCCAAGGTGATTCATCTCCGAACACCTCTTGAAACACCCAATTGAAGTCGCTGGATCCCCACATGCTCATCAGATTACTGACACATCGCTGTGTGACCGCGGCCTTGAATCGGTCCGTGTGTCCGATGATCCAGTTGGTCATATACCCGCCATAGCTGCCCCCGGTAACTCCCATTCGGTCCCCGTCAATGTAGGGTTTCTTTTGAACGAAATCAGCCCAGGCCATCACATCCTCATAGTCCACCGTGCCCCAATTATTGGAGATGGCCTTTACGTGCTCTTCCCCGTATCCCTGACTGCCCCGTGGATTGCAAAAATAAACGACGTATCCGTGGGCGGCCAAGAAATAGAATTCGTGCATGAAGACATTACCGTACTGGACCATGGGACCACCGTGAATTTCCAGGATGGATGGATATTGCTTCGATTCATCAAAGCCCGGCGGTTTGAGAATCCATCCCTGGAGATCATTGTTCGACTTACCCTTGAACCAGACTTCCTCTACCTCGCCCAGATCGAGAGTCCGCAGGATATTCTCGTTAACATGGGTCAATTTCCGGGATTTACCGGTAACCACCTCCCGGATCCAAACCTGTCCCGGATCGACCATATCAGCATGGAAATAGGCGAGTTTCTCCTCGTCCCTGCTGAACCTAAAGGAACCGACAACCCCCAAATCCCCGATAACGGATCGTAAACTCCTTCTATCGCCGTGAAGAAAAATCGAGTTGAGGACGGTATTGCCGTGGTGCGCAACCTGAAAATAGAGGGTCTTCCCGTCATTGGACCAGGTGGGAGGCATCATTGGGGGGCTTCCCCCCATGTCGTTGATCGTCCAGCTGGAGACGTTGAAATCGAAGGGTTCGGTCACATTTTCTGCGCTTCCCTCGCCATCGGCGGGGACGACCCACAGGCAGGTTTGTTTCCACCACTGGCCCTTCCCCTCTCGCCCGTAGTAGGCTAGCCACTTTCCATCGGCGGAGAAACGCGGATTTCCCTTCGGGCCGGGGGGCGTTTCTATTCCACGGGGTTTTCCACCAGCCGCGCTTATCACGAACAGGTCTATGGCATCAGGATCGAGATCTGGATTGTCGCTGCGGTTAGAACAGAAGGTGATCTCCTTTCCGTCGGGCGACCACGAGGGGTCATACTCATCGAAGACATCGCTTTCCGTCAACTGTTTTGCCCGGCCGGTTTTGCTGTCAACCATCCATATATGCCAGCGTTCTCTCGGCAAAAACCCCACCCCATCCTCTTTGAAGAATACGCGGGTGATATGGCGTGAGACCGCGCCTAATTTCCTCTTTTGCTCGTCTTTTTCCCGCGCGATCTCCTCCTTATCCTTTTTGCGAAGCGTGAAGACCAACTGCCTGCCGTCGGGAGACCATTCAAAGTCCCCGATGTTACCCTTTACATCGGTCAACTTCCGCGCTTCCCCGCCGTAGCAGGGGATTATGTAAATCTGGTCCTGTTTTTCATTGCGCCGATTGGAGAGAAAGGCGATCTCGGTGCCGTCGGGAGACCACTTGGGTTGGCTATCGAGTTGATCGCCATGGGTAAATTGCCGGGGGCGGCCTGTTTCCACGGGGACAATCCATATGTTCGAGAACTTCTTCTCGGTTTTTCTATCCACCCGCTGTAAGCAGAAGACTATGTGATTCCCGTCGGGTGAAATCGCACAGGAAGAAATGAGTTGAAAACGGTACAAATCCTCAGCAGTAATGTGGTGTTTCTTCCGCGGAGACATAGGCACCTCCCTTGACGATCCTCTTTACATCTCATCAGGTCCGAGCATTTCCCCTTGGGTTTCTCAACCGTATCTACCCTATCCGTCTTCACAGACTGGGTATAACCTTTCCGAAACCCGAAGACTCATGGACCTCTATTAAAACAGATACCCAAAGGGAATATCAAGGAGTTCCGGCCATCGCTAAAGAAGATGAGGTGAGAGGAATGGTTTTGTTTGGCTTTTTTCTGTGATACAATTTGGGCATTTCCATGGCGTGACGCTCCTCGTTGGTATCTCAATCGGGGGAGGGAAAAATGAAGAAGCGAAGGTTTTTCCCATTGGTCTTTTTCGCAATAGCCTTAGCGGCTATTGGCTTCCTGTCGGTGTTCCCGTTCAGCACGTTACCGGCCCAGGAGGAAGAAGGGGCCTGTCCCAGGCCGTACATAAAAACAATCTATCTCAAGACGGCAACACCGGGGTATCAGGTAAAAATCCGGGGACGCAGATTCGGGACCGAAGAAGGCGAGGTCCTTTTTAGCCCTCAGGTAAGGGCCGAGGTTGTGAAATGGACGAATAGCCAGATCTGGGTAATTGTTCCCCAGGCGGCGACTACTGGCCCCGTCACCGTCACAAAACCGTGTGGGACGGTGAGCAACGAGTCTTATTTCAAGGTAATAAAGTAGTTATAGAGCTCTCTGGATTCCCCCCTGGGGTATCGGCGTCCTGGAGGGGGAGGGTCTGTCTGCGTACGGGTTTTCCGTCCGAGAAGATAATCCTGCCTTCCTTTCGTCTCTTTGCGTTGTGGAAGGACAACGGTTGCTTCCCGAATGGAATCAAGCGGGGGAAAACCGAGGTGCCGAGATTACCCTTGCCTCCCAGATCAGCCCGTGATAGTGAAGCGCGTGAGCTGGCAACCAGGAAAACCGTTAGCGAGGAGGGAACAAGAGATGGGCATTCGGTTGATTGATTTGAGTCAGGAGATCTATACCGGTGCTCCGGTGTGGCCCGGTCACCCGGAGACCAAGGTTACCGTCGTTGATACCCACGAGTCGGTTCTCAAATCCGGTCGCTTCGAGGAGAACTATAGCTACACCGCCGAGAAGATCGAGATGAGCACCCACGGGACTACCCACGTTGATTCCATCAGCCACATCGATCCCCGGCCCGGGGCTCCCTCGATTGACAGGATTCCCCTTGAGTGGTTCTACACGGAGGCCATCTGCATTGATTTATCTCACGTTCCGCCCAAGACATACTATACGGTGGAGATGATCAGGGAGGCGTTGGCGAAACACGATTTGGAGATCTGGAAGGGGGATACGGTGTTGCTCTATTCGGGTCATTATGTACGGACGTGGGGTACGCCTGCGTGGCTTACGGACTATCCTGGCTTGAGCCGGGAGGCGGCTGAGTGGATTTATGATCAGGGAGTGATCAACATCGGCCAGGATGCGCCGAGTCATGATTGTTCGCAGACCAAGAGTTATCCTGCGCACCAGGTATGTCGGGAGAAGCAGACGTTGAACACGGAGAATTTGGGGGATTTGCGGCCGGTGGTGGGCAGGCGGTTTCGGTTTATTGGGTTTCCGCTGAAGATTCGCGATGGGAGCGGTTCGCCCATTCGGGCTGTGGCCCTTCTGGAGGACGGGGACGAGGGCTAGTCCTACCGGCGGAAATTCTCCTCTGTTTGGGATCGATAACTGCAAGGGTTCACTGGAGGAGGGTTAAGACGCGGACCTCATCGTCTTCAATCCGGATTGGAGCATTGACAGGGTTTATTCATCGGGTAAGCTCATGGTGTCGGGAGGACAACCCACGGCGGTGGGAACCTTCGAATGAACCGCTGCCCTTCAGGAGGTCTCGGTTGGAAAGGGTTATTCACCTGCCCCCTGCGTATTGGATAGGCCGGAAAGGGGGTTTGTTACGGGTATTTCCAATGGGCAAATACAACCCGTGCCTTACCTTATCCCTGCGTTCGAAAAAGGATCTACCAAAGACCAAGTGGCAGGAAATGGGCGAGGGAGGTCAGTGATGTTCGTGCAACAGCTTTTCGTCAAGGGATTGGCTCATAGCTCATATTTACTGGGTGGCACCCAAACATGCGCAATTGTCGATCCACGGCGTGACGTCCAGATATATGTGGATGCAGCAGGGGAAATGAAAATGACGATCACGCACATCCTGGAGACGCACTTGCATGCGGACTTTATATCCGGACATCTCGATCTGGCAGCACAGACCGGGGCGAAGATTTACGCGCCAAAAGCGGGAAAATGCGCATTCGACCATGTAGGGCTTTCTGAGGGCGATAGTTTTCAGATAGAGGAGATGGTGTTGGAGGTCCTTGAAACCCCGGGGCATACACCCGAACACATCTCATATGTGGTGACGGACAGAGCACGGGGAGATGAACCGGTGGCCGTTTTCTGCGGGGATACGCTCTTCGTGGGGGATGTGGGACGTCCCGATCTCTTTCCTGGTAGGGCAGAAGAACTGGCATCGAACCTTTTCGACAGCCTGCACGCGAAGTTGCTCGAACTCCCCGATTTCTGTGAGGTTTTCCCCGCTCATGGGGCCGGTTCGCTCTGCGGAAGGGCCATGGGAGCGAAGAGGACGAGTACGATCGGTTATGAGGAAAAGTACAATGCGGCCCTCCAGATCAAGGAAAGGGAACAATTCATCGAATCGCTGACAACGAATATGCCCGGAGCACCGGATCATTTCAGTCGCTGTAGCGCCATCAACGGGAGAGGTCCGACCCTGGTGGGGGACCTCCCTGCTCCGGAGGGGCTGGACCCGGAGGGTTTTAGTAAGAGGGCCAAGGATGGGAACACCATAGTACTCGATGCGCGCAGCTATGAGTCCT
>Ga0209636_10006292_pt1 | contig 12118 bp, 9 predicted proteins | sample DeeMarSWOR152_54_FD_187464 | JGI IMG/M metagenome (GOLD analysis project Ga0209636, IMG submission 187464) | Marine sediment microbial communities from White Oak River estuary, North Carolina - WOR-1-52-54 (SPAdes) (version 2) | ecosystem: Environmental > Aquatic > Marine > Intertidal zone >...
ATTTCAGCTTCCAAGGCTACCCTCTCTAGTTTTAGGATTCTGTCTCGGATATAAAGGTTTACAAACGTAAACTTTTACTCTGGACTGTAAACTTTTACTCAGGTGATGTCACTTCCGCTTGCGGAAGAGTTTCTTCTGGTCCACGTCTGTCACGTATTCGAAGCCCACTTCCACCAGCTCGCACGCCTCTTCCACCGTTTCGGCGACCTTGACGGTGAATTGGTCGTGATCGTGGCTATTGAAGACGGCCTGTTCGATGTCGATGTAGGTCATCGTGTTCTGGATGTTCCGGTGCCCGAGGACCTTTTTGACGTCGATGATATCTTTGGTCTGGTGGTATTCCATGGTGGCTTTCCAGTGGCGTAAGCTGTGGAAGGTTATTTTGTCGAATCGTGGGTTGCTGAGTTTCTGGGCGATTCTCTTTCGGCTCTTCCAGAGATTCACTCTCAGGGTGCGTGGGCTGGTGTCCCCGAAGACCTTTACTGAACCTTTGGGCAGTTTGCTGAGCATACTGACAAGTTCATGGGATATTGGTAGGATTCTTGGATTGCTGCCTTTCTTCGGGGTGATGTTGACGGTGCGATTCTCGAGGTCAAAGTCTGCCTGTTCCAGATGGAACGCCTCGCTAAATCTGGCGCCTGTCTCCTTCAGGAGCTGGAGGAACGTGCCCAGCTTGGGTCCTACACCAGCAATCAGCTGGTTGATCTCTGTCTCAGTGGGTACGAAGGGAAGGTTGCTGACTCTGCGGTAATTCGGTGGCTCCCAACGTATTCCAGCCATCTCAAGGAAGTTGTCGTAGGCGACGACCACCTGGAATTTGGAGTTGGCCTTCCATGATTGCTCCGCCAGGACTTTTTTCACGGACTCGGGATCGAAGATGTCTGCGCCAAGCCTTACTAGCCTCTTCAGCAGCTTCAGCCGGGTTTTGACGGTGTCTTCCGCGTAACCCTGCTTCTTGAGGTGCCAGAGAAATTCGACGAGTTTGCCTTTGATGCCTGCCTCTGTTGTGGCTCTCGCAGCCTGCTTCTCGGTTGCATGCATCCTCGAATCTTCCGCCAGCGGTACAGATTCTGAACAAGTGGAACGTCCGCTGATGGGGGTATAACCACATGTATAAGGCTACAAATAGGAAGCAATTCTGCTAGATCGCTTTGCTCGAATGAAGAGGTGGGCCAGTTCGAGGTGGCGTCACTATTGGGACACGCATCTATAAAGGATGCTTACAGGATACTAGCGGTGAAACGGAAGATGTGGAGGTTCGTAGATTGAAATTGCGCCTTTTCAGTCATCCAGAAATCTTTGAGAGCAGGATACTGACTCTGCACGCATGCATGCAGCTTGAGAAATGTGACAAAATGAATGCATAGAGGTATCTTCCATAAAGCTAATAGTGGCAATCTGCAATACCTAGTTCCAGTTGATTTTGGTTGTGGAGGGTAGAATCCTGCATAGGAAATCTGTTTCTGGAATCGTTTTGATGCTGATGTTAACCAGCATGTTTTCATCGGCATTCATAACTCAACCAGTGAAGGCGGAGCCTGGAACAATCTACATCAGGGCAGATGGTGAAATTGACCCACCAACAGCGCCAATCCAACGAGACGGAGATCTATACACTTTCACTGCCAACATTTATGACTCGCTCGTCGTGCAGAAAAACAACATTGCCATTGATGGAATAGGTTGCACTCTTCAAGCAACTGGAAGTCGAGGAATGGACCTATCCAATAGGAACAATGTCACGGTCAGAAACGTCAGAATCTCAACTGAGCAACTCTCGTGGACCGGCATATTCCTCAACTATTCTTCATACATTACCGTAGTGGGAAACAGCATAACTGGAGAAGGACACAGCTGGCTCGCATGCGATGGCATAGATGTTCGACACTCTTCGCACATCACTATAGTCGAAAACCATATAACAAACAGCAGTCTTGGCATCCAGTTTCTGGACTCATCAGACTATAACGTAGTGTCTGGAAACAACATCGAAAATAGCGGAAGGGGGATCTATCTCTACGAGTCATCACATAACAGACTGCAGGCAAACCACATAGCAAACTGTGATGAGGTTGGCATTTGCATCGAATACTCGTCACACAACACGGTGTCAGGCAACAACATAGACAACTTACTCGGTCGGGATATCGCGTGGGGCATTAATCTCTATTCCTCTGCAAACAGCACCGTGTCCGGAAACAACATAGCAAACAATGAAGTGGGCATCTATCTGTATAGTGCTTCAAGCAACACCGTGTCCAGAAACAACATAGCAAACAATGACTGGGGCATCGTGCTCCTCGCCCCGTATCAATATCCATCTTCAGACAATCTGATCTACCATAACAACTTCATAGAGAACTCCCTCCAAGTCGAAGATTGGGGATCGTCAGGGGTCAGCTTTTGGGATGATGGTTATCCTTCAGGAGGGAACTACTGGAGCGACTATGAGGAGAGGTACCCTGAGGCTGAGGAACTGAATGACTCAGGCATATGGAATACGCCATACATTGTCAATGAGAACAACCAAGATAATTATCCGTTGACGGAGCCTTGGACACTGACTTCACCTTGGCCTATGTTTCAGCATGACGCTCAACACACAGGTAGGAGTCCATATGTGGGACCAAGCGCAAATCCCCAAGCTGAGATTTTCCTCGGAAACCAAACTGTCAACGAGTTCTTTGGGTCCCCAATCATTGACTCCGAAGGTACCCTTTACTTCGGAAAAGTATTCATAGGAGGCGACGGGGGACTTTGTGCACATCACCCTAATAGTGTTCAAAAATGGTTTTGTGAAATTCCGCCAGCTGGAAGTAGCGCATCCCTACTTAATCCCCCTGCTCTTTTCGAGCCCGCAAAGACAGTCTATGCGCACTCAGACTCTGAGATATTTGCTGTCAACACGGAGAACGGAAGTCTGAAATGGAATAGGTCTTTTGCCTCCATTTACGGTTATCTGGTCGTCGCAGACAGCGGAGTACTATACTTCACAGCTTTGCAGCATTTGCCTGATGATTCCTATCGAACCCGCCTCATTGGCTTGGGTGAAAATGGAGTGGAGGTCTTGTCTTATGATATTGGAGAATCGGGTCCGGAGCCTTCATCTCCAACAATTGGCGGAGGAGGTACGATCTACATCGGTTACAATGACACGCTCTTCGCCCTCAATCCCAATGGAACAGAGAAGTGGCGGAGAACGTTTGAGGCTGACATTAAGTATCACCCTCCCAGACCGCCTACTGTTACTACTCCTACGATTGCTGACGATGGAACAATATACCTAGTGGTTAGGTGTGAAAGTGACTGGAGATCACCAACTGATCAAGGCTGGACCAACATTCTTCACGCTATTGACCCAGAAGATCCAACGGAAGATCGTTGGACTCGTAGTCTCAGAAGCAATTGGCCGCAGAACCCCGTCATAGACTTTGACGGAAACGTGTACGTAACCAACAATTATTATGGCGTGGGAGGTGGAGGGCGAATAACACTTGTCGCTTATACCCCCCAAGGAGATGTAAAAGCATCGCAAGACTTCATTGAACACGGTATTCCCTGTTTGCCCCTAATCGACGCAGAAAACACTGTTTATGCCCTTCGTAGGTCTGTTCACGGCTCAGCTACGTTGAATGTTTTTGGCAGTGAAGGCGGTCAGACATCAATCAACTTGCCATTTCAAGAAGGTCACAGGCAGCCTCTTCTTTCTCTCGGCTCTGATGGCGCTCTCTACATAGGAGGCCACAAAAACCTTTACGTCATCAAATCGTCTGCAACACCTCCTCCGCCCACATTCAAGATTGGTGATTGGGTTCGAACAACAGCTAACCTCAACGTCAGAGAAGGCCCAGGACTTGGCTACGGAGTAATCGACACCATGCCTGAGGGAGCTTTGGGTCAAATAATGGGTGGATCTGTCGAAGCTGACGGCTACGTCTGGTGGGACGTAAACTATGACATGGGCATCAGAGGCTGGTCAGCAGAAAACTGGCTTGGACTGGCACCCCCAAATCAGCTTCCTGTTGCTCTCTTCAACTACTACCCAGTAGAGCCAGAAGCTGGTGAGCAAGTGACTTTTGACGCATCGGCTTCCTGTGACCCCGATGGGACAGTTGTCTTCTATGAATGGGACTGGAATGGCGATGGAGACTATGATGACTATACGACATCTCCAACAATAACCTTCTTGTGGATTGAAGAGGGACTTTACAATGTTACACTGAAAGTTATTGATGATAAGGGCACTTTGAACGTCACAAGCAAGGAAGTAACCATCAGCAGCTCTTCCACAAGCGAAACTGTTATCGTCCTTGCTTCAATTTGGGATTATTTCATGTATAATTGGGATGATGTAGCAGCCATTAATCAAATTGATAGATGGATAAGAGGTGGCGAAGGGCAACCCTTCGACTGGCTTAAGCCCTATGAAAAGGCAGATCTGATTCATTTACTTAATAAAGAAATAGACTCTGATCAAGCACCGAGACTCACCTACAAGACTTTCGCTCGTAGTAAAATTAGCGAAGAGGAACTAATGCACGAAGCATTTAGGTTCTACATCTCGCCAAGCGCTCATGTAATGAAGAAAGTTTTCAAACATGTCTTTGACAGCGTTTGGAAGTTTGGCATATCAATATCTATAGCAGGCGTCACAGCTCTGAATCCAATAGTAGGCGCAGGATTGAGGACTATCTACTTGGCTTATCAAATGCACAGTTTACGTCAAATATTCAGCAAAATCAACAAAGAAAATTATATTACTGCGCTGGCTGAATACATTTTAAGTCGCGGTAACTTCTACGAATCCCCAGAAACTGCGTGGGAAGCTGCCTCTGCATCGGTAGATAGAGCGATAAGTGCACGAGCAGTTCCACTAGCTGAAGGAGAACGGAGGGAAAAGATACGTGAAGAGACATGGTCTTATTTTGAAGAACTATGGCGAGAATACGGCGACGAAGGTGATTTTGGAGTTGGATTAAGTGAAGATTTTCAACAGGAGAACAAAAACAAACTCAAGAATCTGCTGCTTTCCGCACTGAAGGATCCATATGGCGGTGAGCTGGTTTCTAGAAAGGTGGCACATGTTGCCAGTCCAGTCGAACTCAGAGTTTATGATTCTGAAGGAGGACTCACAGGAGTCATAAATGGAGAAGAAAAGGCTGAAATTCCATACTCGGTATATGATATCGAAACTGACACAGCCACAATATTCCTTGCAAACGACTCCTTGAAGTATGACGTGGCAGGTATAAGCGCAGGAACATATACATTGGAAATCACTTCTATTGAAAATGGTCAAATCATCAACTTCACTGCTGCTAACATCCAAATATCAACTGCTGCGATCCATCAGTACACTATTGATTGGGTTGCTCTTTCTCAGGATGAAGATGGCGTTACTGTTATGGTGGATTCTGACGGCGATGGTTCTTTTGAGCACACTTTCGTTTCGGATAACGAGCTTACCCAAAGCGAATACGTGATTGGTACGGATGATGCTTCGCCACAGACTTGGCTAAACATTGGGGAACCAAAATATATCGTCAGCGACTTAACATGCTTGACTTCTGCCACTTCTATCGAGTTGATTGCTGAAGATAATCCTGGCGGCTCTGGTGTTGCTTCATCAGCTTACACAATATACAATGCCACATATGATAGCGGCTGGACAATCTATACCGAATCGTTCTATCTAATCGGACTGGGCGACGGCACCTACCAAATTGACTATAACAGCACAGACATTGCTGGCAACGTTGAACTATCAAACACTGTCACCGTCATTCTTGATAACGCTGGGCCGTCATTAACGGTTGAGAATCCACCAGCTGAGTGGGCTCTGCAAGACGGAGTGACTTTTATGATCTCGGCTATAGATGCGAGTGGAACGTCCTCCATGAACGTCTCTATCCGTGAAGCAGACGATGGCGACGGCACACCTGTAGGGTTCGAGGACCTTCCAGTTATCTATGATGCAGTCACAGGCAGATGGACGTTGTTCTTTGATACGCTTCAGCTTCCAGACGGCTACTACGTCATCATTCTCGAAGCCAAAGACAACCTTGGGCATACAAGCTCAACCACAATCTCGTACAGCATCAGAAACTGGGCTGTGCTGGAGTTGTTGCCAGCCTCAAAGAATAACAAGGCGGGAAGAACCATGCCGACTAAATTCGCCCTGAGGGTCGCCGCCTCAGTTGATCCAGATCAGCCGTTCGTCTACAATGAGGACCTCACAATCCAGATATACGCCACAGCGAACCCAAGTAACATTCTGCAGACATCGACATTCGGAGACACCGCACGAGACTACCGCATAAACACAGCGAATGAACTATACATCACGAACTTCCGTACCTCGGAAACGCCTACGCAGTACACAGTGACAATCTATAGAGACACATTCATCGTCGGCAGCTTCGAATTCAACACTATTTGAACAGCCTAGAGCCGTCACCATCCTTGGGCTTCCCGAAAATGATGTGGTATGTCTTGCCGTTGTGTTTGCGCTCGTCACTCCCCACATTGTCTGAGCCTTCAGGATTCCGCAGCCGACAGCTATGCTCATTTGGAAAAGGCAACGATGAGAACAGCTCTATTTCAGCAACAGAGTATTATTTGGCAGCGAAAGAGAAAAAGGGGTAAGAAGCTGGCTAGTCAGCTACAGAGTTATATGCTATGGCTTCCAAATGTTTAGTAGAATGCCCAGCATCCCCATTTACATCCGCAAAGCCAGCTATGAAAAGATCAGACGCCGAGCAGAAGCCACAGGAAAATCAATAGGCAAGATCATAAACGAACTCATACAACAAATGAAGTAGGGGCTTGCAGGGTTATCGAGCGATTGTCGCTGTCTTCTTTTTCCGCCTCGACAAAAGGACGTACGATGTCAGTGCAACGATAATTACAGCAGAAGTTGCAGCTGCTATCAGCAGCGTTCCTGGAAAGCCACCTGATGAATCTCCATTCAGACCGTCTTCTTCTGAGAGTTGAATGCTATGTGACTGAAGCTCACCAGCCGAGATTTCACCAGTCCAGGTTATTGGCTCCATTATGGAGCCATCTTGCGCGGTGGACATGGCGGTGATCGTATATGATCCTAGTCCAGTCCCAAAGACATGGATTGTGTAATTGCCAGGCGATGGTGATGGAATCAGAATGGTCTGAGGCTCCGTTCCAGCTCCAGAGTATGTTGCTCCAGATATCTCATTGATTTCAGATTCCGTTGAAGAATCATAGCCAACTCTCAATCCATCTGGAGCCGTAACCAGTATATTTACAGGAGACTCCGCCTCAAACGCCAGAAAGTCATCACACGATGAAGTGGCTAATTCATACACAAGCTGGACGAGTTCATCAACGTATCCCGAGATGGTGGACCAGCTGATGTCATAGAATTCCCCAGCTGCGATTTGAGTGACCTCGTATTCGCTCACCACATTTCCACCTAGGATTTCATAACTCCCGTGACCATCCGTTGAAAGGACTATGTAGCGAGTGGCTCCTTGATGATTAGGATCATAGATATACAATCTAACCTGATCTCCAACCAGTTCATAATCATAGACCAATACAGAGTGAAAGGTATGCACAATGCCTGACTCTGGATTAGGTCGAGCCAGAGACAGTTGGACTACGTTATAGCTGTCCAATTGACTCAGAATCCATGGAACCTCCTCATCTAGAGAGGTCAATCCTAAGGAAACAAGAGCGTTATCGATCAAAGAGGGTGGAATTATCAACTGACCTGGAAACTGGTTAGTCAAGATCTCCGGAGACGCGGTAGTCATGTCAACTTCGTACATGTACGCGAAACTGGGATAATTTGAGTCGAACAGCAACGAGTGTTCATAGTAGTACTTCGCTGTATACGACATGCCGAAGCAGTTTCCTAATTGCAGGTTGTGAACTGCAGTTGATAGCCACGCAAGAGCAGGCAAGTAATTGACCGGAACGGTTGAACTCCATGAAACTGTGCTTATAGCCTCCAGGGCATCCCAAAATGAGACGCTTTCCTTTGGAATCTGGTTGTTAAACGAGTAACCGTCGATAAGTGGAGAAAAGCGTTTCTTCTCATCTATAAGATATTCAGGATTCATTAGAGGATAGTTGTCCTGATTGATATCGTCGATTATGTATGGAGTGTCACCTATACCATCCTTGTCAAGGTCCTGACCAGTGTAGTCACTCCAGTAATTTCCTTCTCTCCCGTTGTCCCATGCCATGGCGACAGGTGAGATCGAGGACAAACGCACCTGTGGAGTGTTATCTAGAAATGTGTTCCAGTATGCCGAATTGTCTGGACTGCCACAAACCAAAATGCCTTGCCCGAAGCACTTCAGAAATGTGTTAGCGGTTATGCTGTTGTATCTTGTATTCCCGTCTTCAAGGGTTATTCCAGTCTGCGATTCCGATATGAAGTTCCAACTTACATTGTTCCATGTACTACCACTGTCAAGCCGGATGCCCGGATTTTCATAGCCGGATATTTCATTGTGACCCACGAAATTGTGAGTTGATCCAAACAGGCGTATTCCATCATTGTCACCATTTATGAGTTTATTCCATCCGATTGTATTGTTTCGTGACCAGAACAAATCTATTCCATAAGTGTTGTTACGAGAGGTCATGTTTTTGACAGTGGAATCCGTGACTCCAGCAAGAAGTAAACCCTGCCAGTTATCAGAGACTGAAATGTCCTGAACGGTGATGTTAGTTGAGTCAATTATTCCCAAGTATCCAATGCTTGGGAAGGTTTCCGGACTAACAACAAGATCCTTTCTATTGACCAGATACCAGATTGGTTTTCCGTCAACGGTATTTGTAGAATCAATGTCTATGAAGTAGTCGTCAACATAGGTGCGTCCCTCTACGAGGAAAGAGCTTCGCGAAGACCCCCTTATTGTATTGTTTCTGAAGAAGCTCCTACCAGAGCTGTAAACAAGGATTCCCACAGATTCCCCAGTTATTGTGTTGTTTATAAGCCGACTTCGTTCGGCATCACGGAGAAGGACACTACCTTCTATCAGATTTCCAATAAGGTAGAAGTAACCGGCGCGATCAACCTGGACGATCATGTTGATCCCGCTGTTCTGCAAAGTGAATCCAGTAATGTTCACATTGCTGGAAGTTACGTATAAGACTGGGCCGCTTCCACTCCCATCTATGATCGTAGCGCTTCTGTATTCCCCAAACAATGCAATGCTTTTGTTCACGACAATATGCTCATAGTATATATCGGGATTTACTATCACCGTGTCTCCATGGTTTGCTGCATTTATAGCTGCCTGTATTGTCGGATAATCGTCTGGAACAACAATGTTTACTGCCCCCACTGCTCTGACTTGTGTTGCTGACATCATTGAAATGAAGAGAAGTAGAATTCCGGTCCAAATTGCGATTTCTTTGTTCATCTTTTAGACATCCATGGCGTGCCAAATCTATCGATTACTTTGGGAAGAAAGAATAATAAGCTTGTTGCAGTAGTCTCTTGGCGTAAGAAGGGACGGAGAATGAGCCTTCGAGAATTGTGCAAGAGGCAAGAGAAATCGACCGTGCTGGTAACCTTGTCAGTCAGTGGTAACTCCACTTTGGATTCAATCGCTGAGCAGCTGAGAAAAGAATACGCCACTGCCTCCAATATCAAAGATAAATGAACGAGAAAGAAGATCCAGAAAGCTCTTTCTAAAATCTTGAATTGGGTGTCCAAAGCCAAGCTTCTTGGATCTGGTTTCATTCTATTTGGCGCTTATGATGGAGTTTGAATAGTAGTTCCAGACCGGCCTGTAACTAGAGATTTCTACATCTGTGGCAAGAGATTCGAAACAGAATATCTTAGAGAGTTAACGGAGCCCCAAGAGCGAATAGGCAAGATAAGGATCAGTTCGAAGAAGGCAGTGATCTCCCTCGTTGAGGGAGAATATGAAGAAGTGAAGTTCAAACTGACTTCCGGCATCCCTGGAAGGCATAGTAAAGGCGGATGCTATGCCAAGACGGCTCAGAACAAGAGAGATGAAGAAGTGAATGCGTTCCTCAGAAAGATTCAGTCATACGCCAACAAGGTGAAAGCAGAGAGATGGATATTCGAAGGAGATAAAGAACTAGTGAAAAAGTTCAAAAGAGTCAACTAAAAAGAGATAACACGCACGCTTGTCTTGGATGGCTAGACTCCCTCTTCAATCTCGGCCATTTCAGTGCTCCAAACATCAACCATAAAGTTCGTGAGCACCCATTTATGACCAAGCTTCTCAGCAGCGTTATAGCCAAGTTCGCCCTGCAATCTTCGATTCATAGCCCGAATGCGTCGGCTCACTCTAAACCGGTCTACGCCATAAGTTCTCAGCTGATATGCAATCTTGCTCGGCAAAGCTCCTCTGGGTCCCGCCTCGCGAAGCACCTGCAAGATAGCATGATCTAATCGAGTTTCAGCTATTACATTAAGAATGTAATCCTCTGGAAAAACAAAGTAATGCTGAAGACCCTTCAAAACAAGCCGTTGACGCTTCTCCATCCTATCAACCCTATCCAAAATCCGTCTTTGAAGCATCTCCATCCACCTATACTTGCCATATTTCTCTGCTGGAGAGCGCCATTTCCCACTCATTTGTGATGACCTCTCGCTGCAAGCCTTAACAGAATGCCCAGATACGGCAGATCAGTATGTTGCAGGACGTCAAAACCAGAGGCAGTTAGTGTAGACCATTTCGCAAAGAAATCGACTAACTTACCAGATACGCCCAAATCTCGCTTATTAGGAAGAAATACGCACGGAGCAAGCCTCTTCAAAACAATGTTAGAAAAGGAAACTGTGCACCCAGACACGGCTTACACCACAAACCTCTCTTGCTTTGACAATTCAGGTCTTCGAGACGGTGAAGATGCAAGCCTATTCAGAACATCTAGCAGCTGAGTGCCTAGGTGTTCGTTCCGTTCAGCCCAATCCATGTACTCCGCAATCACCTCAACACCAGTCGGATGACTCCGATCACCAACCTTAATGACCACCCCATTACTCCGCCGAAACAGATCAATGACCAGATACGGCAACCGCTCCTTCACATCAAAGACAAAATGCGCCCCCTTAAACCGAACACTCTCCAAAATCCGCTCCAGCGCCTTCAGGTCTGTGATGAGCCCGGTGAAGCTGAAGCCATTACAAACCAGCTGATACGCCCGTCCCAGATGCGCAGGCTTCTGCACATGCAAGTTCACGCGATCCGTCTCAAACCACTGCAACCGCCCAAGCCGATCCTTCCACAACAACCAGCGATTCCGCGCCCGAGTCACATGCCAGCCAGCACCCGCAGCCGCCTCCCTATCCAGCCCCGCAGGCACGTGGCACCAGCCACGCCAGCTATGCACACTTGAACACTTTGAACCTCGTTCATTTTGATAGTGATATTTCCACAGGTAACGAAGAGTAGAGATGTAGTGACCATGTTGTTTGTAATGGAGACCCAGTAGCTTGCATAGTGGTTTGGCTGTTAGCAATGGATTTTTGTCGAGCATAGAGAACACGCGTTCTCGCATGCTGCGAGTATCACTATGCTCATAGTGAGAATCTTGACGCCGAGAACCGCTGGTGCGAGCCAATGGAAAAGTCCTCTAGAAAGTCTGACTTGTTAAGGGGCAATCAGCCGGCGGCTTCTGCCGAGGATACTTCCTCTTCCAAGGATGAGCACCCTCTTCGCCCCGCATCATAATGTACCTTTTGAACGATGCAGCATCATCATGGAAGAAAGGGCAATCCTTCTTCCTGCAGATATCAGGGCAGTCACAGATTCCATCAACAATCTTAGGCAATAGAACATTCCTCTAGAAGACTACTCTAGTTTTTCCAGTTCCCGGGTGCGCATATAGTGCAGCATGCATTCCATCAGCGACAACATGTCAAAGAAGCATGTGCTGCCGCCTTTGATGGTGATCTCCAGCTGGAGCTCTGGAATCCTGAAGATGAGCTTCATCCCGAGGCCTCACAGAAAAAGAGGGGTGTTACGGGAGATGTCTCCAGGCGCCGCTGCTTACAAACGTAAACCTCTACTCTGGACTGCAACCTTTTACTCAAGCCAGTCACTTCCGCTTGCGGAAGAGCTTCTTTTCAGCAATGTCCGTCACATAC
>Ga0209636_10006293_pt1 | contig 12118 bp, 8 predicted proteins | sample DeeMarSWOR152_54_FD_187464 | JGI IMG/M metagenome (GOLD analysis project Ga0209636, IMG submission 187464) | Marine sediment microbial communities from White Oak River estuary, North Carolina - WOR-1-52-54 (SPAdes) (version 2) | ecosystem: Environmental > Aquatic > Marine > Intertidal zone >...
TTGACTCAAGTCACAGACCGTGGGCAGGATGTCCCAAAAAGCGGAGACATGGTGGCTTACTCCGCCCGCTTGAATATGTCCTGGCCAGCGCACGATCAGAGGCACACGAATTCCACCCTCATGCAAACTACCCTTCAATCCACGAAATGGCCCGGCGCTGTGGAAAAATTCCGAATCCGATCCTCCGAGACGGTCATAGGTGGGGCCGTTATCACTGGAGAAAAAGACGATGGTGTTTTGATCCAGTCCAAGTTCCTGTAGCAAATCCATAATCTGGCCGATTCCTTTATCCATATGTGTGACCATCGCAGCATAGCCGGCCCTAGGATATGGATGCTTCAGATACCCGCGATGAGTATACTCGGCCTCTGGAATTATCCCCTTATAAATATTTAATGTTTCATCGGGAACCTGAATGGACAAGTGAGGAATGATAAAGGGGAGGTAAAGGAAGAACGGCCGCTCTTTGTTTTCCTGAATGAATCTCTTTGCTTCTTTTATGAACAGATCCTGTGAGTATTGGCTGCCGGTCAAGGTGCGGTCATTTCCGGGAAGCATCTCCTTCTGGTGGTTCCGCAGCAGGAATCTAGGATAATGATTATGGGCATGAACCTGGCAGTTGTATCCGTAAAACAGATCAAAACCCTGGCGGTTAGGATCTCCGGGCGTGTCGACCTGTCCCAACCCCCATTTTCCCATGGCTCCGGTTGCATACCCCTGGTTGTGGAGCAATTCCGCAAGGGTGATCTCAGAGTCAGGAATAGGATGTTGTCCTGAGAACTGGCCCTCATCAGGGTCGAGTATTCGTCCTTGGGGATTCCCATTGTCACGGATATAAGCATGGCCGGTATGTTTTCCTGTGAGCAGCACACACCTCGAGGGTGCACAAACCGGACTTCCAGAATAGAATTTGGTGAAACGCATACCCTCCTCTGCCAGCTTGTCGATATTCGGCGTTCGTATAATGTTTTGACCGTAACAGCCCAATTCCCCATAACCAAGGTCGTCAGCGAGAATAAAAATGATATTGGGTCTTTGGCGCAATCTTCTCTGACAAAATTGGAACTGTGACAGAGCGAGGCCGGCTGTGCTCATGCCGAACGTTTTGACAAAATCTCGTCGTTTCATGCTGGTACCTTTCTTTTTTAAATTTTCTGGCACGGGCTGGGGGATCGCAGCGACTCGTGATTGTTTCCCCTTTAGAATCTTCTTCTTCCTAATCACTCCGGGCATTAGAAAAAACAATTATATAACGAAACAGACTATAAAAATAAAGACTTCGAGAGCTCACTGCGCCTCATAATATCTAACAATAATATCTCTTAAAGAAATAAACATTGCATAACATCTCTCAATATATAAAATAAATTGGGGAAAATGATTTTCCTGGAAACCATTCAATATACGGATAAACTCTGGGAGCTCAAAGTTTGGAAATGTCTTTGGGCAGACACTTTTAAAAAGAAAAATGCTGCGGATATCGGGTATGCGACGATCTGCTATGCTGACTTTTCTGGCGCTAAAGCATTCAGTCCTAAGCTGACACTCAAACGGCCTAAGCCATCTATCATGGAAGGAGGCGAATGCTGTCATGAGTTTGACATCTGGGAGGGATAATCGCTTGAATACTTACAATCTCTGATATGAGGAACTTGTGACCTTTTTTCTTTGTTGTGTAGGATAACATTTGATCTTTACGAGAGATTTTTAATTTCTATCTTAATCCGGGTCGCGGTTAGCGATACGCTCAAAGGGTTTTTCCATTCGTTCCCGTGCATAAGGACTCAGCGAGTACTTTAAATCATACTGGCCGTGCATCCAGGTATCATCCAGGTTCATGCCTGCGGCCTGGCTGTATCGCTCCACCGCCTCTTCCCTCCTTCCCAGAAGGTCAAGCATATGTCCCTGCCAGATTAAGGCTTCCGCTTTGAGAGTTGGTTCCTCCAGCTCGTCAGCAGCCTTCTGCATCCTTTGGAACACAAACAATGCCTCCTCATAGCTTTCCACATCGTACAAGGCAAAACCAACCCTCATAAAACTCCTGAGCTGGTCGAACATCTCGAGCCATTCCCTCGAGTATCTTTTCGCTATCTTCTGGCTGGAACTCCAGCCCCAGCCAAAGGATATAAGGATTCTATCCGGGGAAGCCTGGACCTTTTTTTCCCAGGTCCCGAGTGTTGATTTGTAGGCAGAAATTTCATCTTTCGAGACCTCAGGCAGGTTTTTGACAAAGTCCTCAAGGACAGTGAAGAATCTTTCGGGCTCTTCGTCATATATTCCATGTCCTGCATTTTCGAAAAGAATCATTTGAGCATTCGGATGATTACTCTTCAATATTCCCGGCTTCTTCTCACCCCAGGTCAAATCCCATTTGCCCTCTAGAATGAGTGTGGGAATCGGATTGTTTTCGAAGGCTCCCTTCAGATCGATAGTTCCCATGCTGCGGTTCATGATGCCATTGAAATCCACATCGTGAACCCACTCGTATAAGGCTATCTGAGAGAGACGTTCCGGAGATGGCTTATAAAAGTGCTGGCGTTTCCAATCGCCGTTCAGAAAATTATTGTAGAGCAGGAACTGTATGTATTTTTCCCGCGGCAATTGTTTTCCTTGGACAATTGCTGCAGTTCGCTTCGAATTTCCTTCAATCGTGCTCTCTCTCGCTCCGACATGAATTGGTTCTGACGGGAACGGCCGGTTTTGACATGCATTCCTGGGGATGCACCCAGTAAAATCAAACCCGCCACATTCTCCGGATGATTGACTGTATAGAACTGGGCAAGAAATCCGCCATAGGAATACCCCAACAACACCCACTCGTCGATATCCAGGGCTTTCCGGATCGTGTCCAGGTCTTCAACTGCTTGATGAACCGAGTACCCATCTTCTCCAGGCTTTAAATCCGATAAGCCGCATCCACGCTGGTCATAATAGATCACCCGCGCGTACTGTTTGGCTTGGGAAAACCAGGGGTGAAAATAGTGATGGGTTCCGCCCGGCCCCCCGTTGATGAGGACAAGCGGAGTGCCTTTTCCCTCTTCTTCTACATACAGTTCAGCTCCGCCCACATCGATGCGGTATTTTCTCAGCTTCAGGCGGTCGCACCAACGGTCGACCACAGGGATTTCTGTTATGATCTCTGGTTCGATATGGACCACTCTATCCAGAATGGACTCCCTGTTTTCTACCTTCATCTCTGGCAGGCTTTCCTGTTTGGAGCAGGATGCTAACAGGGTAAGCATGCCGGCAGCTATCGCTAAAATCGTATGGCGCTTTCGAATCATCTCAATACCTCCTCAATACATTTGATGCATTCTGGATAACAAAAGTTTACTTTATTTCTTTATACATTTCTTTATACGAGAATAAAAACATCTCAGTTGCAGCTGAGCAATGACTTCCTTTGTATTTAGTAGTCGTGTATACTCTCCTCGAATTATAAGGCCCCTAATTATAAGGCCATCGCGTATCCTGTTCAGTTTCTGTGAGTTTTGCCAACAAATTTGCAATTATTTCAGTTATATATATAGAAATCCTTTGCTTTAGTTATTCTCACTTACAACTAGAGGACAAAAAAGGTAATAAATACTATGCAAGGAAGAACAATGAGAAAAACATCAGTCCATTTCTTGGTCTGTTTACAGGCTCTATTGGCCGCTTGTTGCATTCAATCGTCCACTTCAAAACTGAATGTCACGATCGATCCCAGGATGGAACTTTTGGCTGCAGTCCAATGGCTTTCCGACTATGGTGAAAAGTTTTCTCTTCTCACCTCATTGGATTTCGACTACAAAAAGGATATGCTCCAAACATTCAAGCCCTATGCAGAGCATGATGCGGTCAAATTATTCCAGGAAATGAGTCACAGTGGATTCACTTTTGACGCTCCCCCTACAGTGATGCTTCATCTCAGTCCTCCTCCTGATTTGGCTATCAAAATTCCTCTCACAGACTACCTTTTCGTCCGGGCAGGAGGAAGGGAAAAACTGCTGCGGTTTATCGAACAGCTCAAAGATTTTGCCGAGAAATCCAATTTTATGTCTTTTTTTCGAGCCAATCAGGAGTTTTACAAAGAAACGATTGACAGCACTAAAAAGAATTTCGAGGACGTTGATTTCGTCGGAGTTTTAGAAGAATATTATGGTCAGAAGCAGCACAGTTATAACATTATTCTCGCCCCCACATTCAAAGGGAACTACGGCCCTCGGCTCGCCCGAAAAGATGGAACCTTGGATATATCCAATATCGTAAGCCCGTGGCAAATCAAAGATGGGACCCTGTATTTTGGGAGCAAAGATAATTTCGAACATCTGGCGTGGCATGAGTTTAGCCATTCTTTCGTCAATCCCCTTGGAGAACAGCACAAAAAAGATTTAAATAAATACGAATCTTTGTTCGAGCCCATCCGAAGCAAGATGACGGCGAGCGCATACGGAGATTGGCTGACAGTCGTGAATGAACATGTCGTCAGAGCGGTTACCACCCGGCTCAACTACATACACAAAGGGAATAAAGAGGGCGACTGTTCCCTCCAAGCGGAAAAAACATACGGATTTGCCTACCTTGAGGCTCTCTGCAAAGAACTGGAAAATTACGAGAAACGAAGAGATGAATTCCCCACCTTCGCCTCCTTCTATCCCCAGCTTGTTGAGACATTCAAGGAGCTTTCTGAAAGGGATTTGGGATCCGAATTTTACCTCATTCCATTCACCGGAACGATAAATGCTGTATCCGTCAACAAAGATGATGTCATCCTTATCGTGCCCACCAACGAAAAGGATAAAACAGCACAAGAAAAAATTCAGGAATACGTTGCCTTGATAAAAGACAGGTTTTACAAAAACAATCCATTGATGACCGACAAAGAAGCCTTGGCCCGGGACCTTTCTAAACATGCTGTTGTGATGTATGGGACCAAAGAAGGTAATTTACTTCTGGCAAAATTTATTGGAGAACTGCCCGTTACCATCGAGCAGGATAAGATTTTAGCGGACAAAGTATACGAGGGGGAAAATCTAAGATTCATCACCGCATGGCCCAATCCCTATAATCAAAACAGAGGATTCCTCATCTATTCCGCTCAGAAGGCCATAGATATCCCCGGGATTAACAGCGTTTTCCACGGCCCGACTGATTACGTCATCGCCCAAGAACGCAAAGTCCTGCATTCTGGGGACTATAAAAAAGATAAAGAGGGTTGGAAATTTTGAATCTTTCCCCTTGAATTAAGTAATCGCGTATACTGTCCCTGAATTAATGGTCCCCGAATTAATGGGATGAACGGTTATTCGTAGCGGAGGGAGTCGGCAGGGTTGGAGACGGCTGCCTTTATGGCTTTTGCCCCTACTGTCAGAAGTGCAATAACCAGCGCGATCAATCCCGATACAACGAACACCCAGAATTCTGTGCTGATCCGGTAAGCGAAATTCTGGAGCCATCTGGTCATCGCAAAATAAGCGATAGGCCAGGCAATGACATTGGCTAGAACCACCCATTTGGTGAATTCTCGAGTCAGAAGCATCACGACACTCCCGACAGAAGCGCCAAGCACCTTGCGAATACCGATTTCTTTAGTCCTTTGTTCAGCCATAAAGGAGGCCAATCCAAACAACCCCAAACAAGCGATGGATATGGCAAAAGCAGAAAAAAAGAAAAAAAGCTTCTCAAACTTCAGTTCCCTTTGATACAGAGCTTCAAAGCTTTCGTCAAAAAAATGATATTCGAACGGAGAGCCTGGCACCAGTTCATTACATGTCTCTCTTATAAAGGCAATGACTTGACCCACATTCTGTGTGGATAGACGCACATTGACGATCGGATTGGCATCCATCTGGTAGGCAAGAAGTAGTGGCCCTATCTCGTGATGAAGAGACCGGAAATGAAAATCTTTGACCACTCCCACTATAGTATTGCGGCTGACTGTCTGACCAACCGGGGAATCCATGCCAAATTCCTGGACTGCAGATTCATTCAGAATATAGGCCCGGTTTCTGTCGCTTCCTTTTAAAAAATTCCTCCCTTCAACGATCTCAAGACCCATGGTCTCTATATAGTCAGGATCCGCCAAAAACACGTCTATGTCCATCTTTTTTTCATTCCAGGTTTGCCCCCACATGCTGCGCACGCCCGGCTTTGTATAATTTGATGTAGCAACACTTTGGATGTTGGGATGCTCTCGAAGTTTTGTTTTCAACACCTCTGTTTTTTTCCGTAAAGAATCGCTCATATCGAACCACAGAACTTGATTTTTATCGAAACCCAAGTCTCGATTCCGAATATAATTCATCTGGCGACCGACCATTAAGGTCCCTGCAATCAGAACGATGGAAACAGTGAACTGGACAATGATCAATGCTTTTCTGAATAAACCTCCTTTGCTTCCTTTTTGACTCCTCCCATGAAGCACATTGGCTGCCTGGAAGGAAGAGAGATAAAGAGCCGGATAGATTCCTGAGATCAATCCGATAAAAACTGCACAAACAACAAATAAAAAAAGGACAGCAGGATTGAATATATAAGCGAATTCGATTCTCTTTCCTATGAGCTCAAAAAATCTGGATCTCAGCAGGTTCACAAGAATACAGGCAAGAAGCGTCCCCCCGAAAACCAAGAATACAGATTCGGATAAAAACTGTTTGAGGAGCTGGGCTCTGGAAGAACCGAGGACCTTGCGCATGCCCACCTCTTTTGCCCGAACAGAGGCTGTGGCAGTGGAAAGATTGATGAAATTGATAACAGCTATGCACAGAACAAACAGGGCCACCGCTGAAAATATGTAGACATTCTGAATATTGCCATGGATCATGCTACCGCCCCGGTCTCTATCAAAGTACAGTGATTCAAAAACCCGCAGGCTGAATTTGACCCTGTCTCGCAGGGACTGGGACCATTGATCGTATCCATCGTATTGGCTGTACAGAAATTGGCTCAATTTCAACTCGATCTCGGCTGGATCATGGTTTTCTGGAAACAGGAGATAGGTTTGAAAGAGCATACTGTTCACATTATTGATAAGACCTGGAGATATCCGGTCCAAAGTTTGAAAGGAAATGAGCGCACGAAATTGTATCGTCGAATTCTGAGGCACATCATCGATGACAGCTTTGACTTCAAGATCCTGCCCCTCGACATGGAGGACTTTGCCGATGGGATCCTGATTTCCAAATATTTTTTCTGCTTCTGATTTGGTCAGAACTATGGAAAATGGAGAACCTAGCGCCGTCTCCGGATTGCCCTGAAGGACTGGAAAACTGAACACTCCGAAGACTGCTGGATCGACAAAATAAGCCCGTTCGATCTTGTAATTCTTACCCTGGTATTTGAAGTTCTTCTCTCCATAGTTAAACCTGAACCGCACCGTACTCAAGATTTCAGGAAATTGGCTTTTCAACAGCTCTGCCATCGGACCGGGGGTTCCATTATGCCATCCCGTTCCAATCTGGTAGATCCGGTTTTTGTTCTCATGGAATCCGTCGTGGTTGACTTCATTCAGAACATAGGAGGTGATGAAGATGAAGACTACCAGTCCGATTGATAAGCCTGTGATGTTTATGAAATAATGGATTTTATTTTTTTGGATGCTCCGGAGTGTGATCTTCAAATAATTTTTAAGCATACTCAATCTCCAATAAACCGAATCATACAGAAAGGAGGGCAGAGACTCTAGGACCTGGCCCCAATACCAGAATTTCGCCTGTAAGGGACCATTTTCCTCAGCCATCCCAAAATAGATCTCATCGAAATCGCCCAAGGCTTCATCCCGGACCTTTTTTGAGATCGTTCGTCTGAGGATCCAGTTGGCGATTCTGGGAAGCTTGACCTGTCCCTCTCTGTTTTTCATCAGACTTCTTTTAATTCGACAGCTCTTACTTTTTTCCAGAGGTTTTCGTTGACGTGTTTCAATTTCAATAGAGCCTCTCTCCCTTCCTGGGTGACCTGGTAATAGATTCTGCTTCTTCCTCCCCGTTCCTTAATAGGCTTGCCCTTTACAGCCGCCACATACCTTTTCTCTTCCAGTCTGTGGAGAGGGGCATAGACAGCCCCGATTGACCATTTAAAACCGGTTGCTTTTGATACATACTGCCTGATGGCTATCCCGTAGGCGTTGTCTTTAAGGTTCACGATGGCCATCAAGATGATTTCTTCTGCTCGAGATAAAAGATGCATGTTCTTTTATCCTTTATTTGTATTCGGAAATAGAATAAATCACTAGAGACCCAATGTCAAGCATTTATTTCATTTCCGAAGACATATCTTTATCCTTTAATTTGCTTTAATTAGGGGACAGTATACGCGATAACTTAATTCATCAAAGTAGTTGTTAAATATCATCTCCTCAATAATCAGATATCATGTATACTCTAACCATAACCATATAGGCTGTCTCCAAATAAGAATATTTTCCAGTCAACCATTCACTCATCAAAAGCGTCTTTTCTTATGACATCCTTAAAAAAAGATTCCTATAAGAGAGATATTCATGTTTGGAAATTATTTCAAGAGCGCTCTTCGAAACATGATTAAGCAAAAGTGGTATTCTCTAATCAACTTGGCTGGTGTCACGATCGGCATAACCTGTTTTATTTTGATATCCCTGTATGTCCGGTACGAGTTCAGTTATGACCGGTTCCATGAAAATGCCAAGAACATCTACAGAGTCCTGGTCGATACCCGTGAGACCTACATGGGAAGATCCCAGGTCACCGTCACTCCAGGCCCTCTCGCCACAGCTATGCAGGAAGAGTTTCCTGAGGTATTGAAGGCCACAAAAATGAAGGCCGATGGCGTAGTGATGAAATACAAGGAAAATCGGCTGGCTGAGAATCGGATTTATTATGCTGATAACGCCTTTCTCGAGATTTTCGATTTTCCTCTGCTGATCGGAAATCCTGAGACCGCTCTTATTGAGCCCTACTGTCTCTTGATCACTGAAGACATGGCCGAAAAATACTTCGGCCAGGAAAATCCGGTGGAGAAAATTGTCAATATCGATAAAAAAAATTACCAAATAACAGGCGTATTGGCAAATATCCCCGGCAATACCCATTTCCGGTTCGATTTCCTGGCCTCGTTTTCTTCTTTGGTCGATCACCATGGTAAAGAACAGACATACAGATGGAACAGCTGGAGCTACCAAACCTATGTTCTTCTTCACGAACAGGCCGCTCCCCTTTCTCTTGAGGAAAAACTCCCTGCTTTTTTAAAGAAAAACTACTCGGAGGATGCAACACAGACGCTTCGCCTCCAACTTGTGGCTGACATTCACTTCCACACCAAAGCCAACTTTGAGCTCGAATCGAATGCAGATATCCGCAACATCTATCTTCTGTCTGCCATTGGCATTTTTATCCTGCTCATTGCCTGCTTCAACTACATGAATCTCTCCACAGCCAGGGCAACAACCCGCGCCAAGGAGATCGGCATGCGGAAGGTCATCGGAGCCAGCCGGATCCAGATCATAAAACAGTTCCTAGGAGAATCGGTTCTCTTCTCTCTTATCGCCCTTATTTTTTCTCTCTTCCTGGTCAAGCTTATCCTGCCCTCGTTCAGGATATTCATGGATAGAAAATTGGAGACAGGAATTATCCAGGACTGGAGTTTTATGCTGAGCATGATAGGAATGGTAATTTTAATCGGCCTTTTATCCGGTAGCTATCCTTCTCTTGTTCTCTCTTCCTTCCAGCCGATAACTGTGCTCAAAGGTGCCCGTATCAAAAGTTCCAAAAAGTCATCGCATTTCCGAAACCTCTTGGTTGTCAGCCAGTTCGCCATCTCTGTGGCACTCGTTTTCTGCACCATCGTGGTTTATCGGCAACTGCACTTTATGAGAAATAAAGACCTGGGTTTTATAAAAGATTACGTTGTGACTGTCCCCAATCTTGCAGAAGGATACGCAGCATTAAAAAATGAACTCCTCCAAAATTCTCAGATTCTGGATGTCACATCTTCTCATAACCTCCCATCCGATATCGCAGAAGCCAGCTTCGCGAAATGGGAGGGATATGATCTGGAAGAACAGTTTATCGTCTACAGAAATTGGGTGGACCCCAATTTTTTGAGTTTCTACGACATTCCGATCGTTCAGGGAATAGGATTTTCAGAAGAATACATTGATAAGGAAGGAAAAGTCTATATCCTTAACGAAGCAGCGGTAAAAGCGATTGGCTGGGAAAATCCGATAGGAAAACGGTTCTGGTTTAGCGGAGATGATGAGAAGACGGGCATTATCGTTGGTGTGGTCAAAGACTTCCATTTCGCCCCTCTTCATCTCAATATTGGCCCCCTAGCGCTAGTCCCTAGATCAGAAAGAAATCAGTGGCTGACCATTAAAATCAGTCCTCATAACATCCCGGAGACTCTGGCTTTTATCGAGAGGATCTGGAAAGCTCATTATCCTCAAGAAGAGTTCAGTTATACTTTCCTGGATGACCGCCTGGACCGCATGTACAGGACTGAGGAAAAGCTGGGGAAAACCTTCACCTATTATACTGTTATCGCCATTTTTGTGGCCTGTCTCGGTCTGTTTGGGTTAGCTTCCTTTATAACGACACAAAGGACAAAGGAGATCGGTGTCCGCAAGGTTTTGGGCGCCACGGAATGGAATATCATGCTTTTGACAACCCAAAAATTTATCGGATTGGTACTGGTGGCCAATGCCATTGCCTGGCCCATTGCCTATTTCGCCATGCACAAATGGCTGCAGAATTTTGCCTACAGGATGGATATCGGTCTTTGGATATTTCTCCTGACTGTAGTAATGTCTCTTGGCATCGCCCTCCTCACGGTCGGTTATCAATCCGTAAAGGCTGCTCTCGCCAATCCGGCTTACTCACTCCGGTATGAATGATTTTTACAATAATCAGCCGGCAAAAGCTTAACTTTCTAAAAACCTGAATACAATCGAGAATCACTGAATATAGAAGTTGATTACCGCCTGAACGACGTTCTGGGAAAAGAGCAATTAGATTGGTCGCGCAAATGACAAAAGAAAATATTCTGAGAAAAAAGTAGTATCTTCCCCATCCAAAAGGTATTCTAAAGAGGGAGAGATGCAATGAAAAAGAATGCCATCGCTATACTCGTTATAGTCTGTTTTTTCTGTGTTTCACTCCATTCCCAGGAGAAGGAACTCCTCATTCTCGTCACGAACGACGACGGGATCGATAGCCCAGGCCTGCATGCTCTGGCGCTGGAAATGAAAAAGCTCGGTTCAGTCGTCGTGGTTGCACCTAAGACAAACCAGAGCGGGACAAGCCATACCACGAAGCGCGGCCAGCCGACTTTTTTTGGAGAAAAAGAGCTCATTCCAGGAGTCAAGTCTTACTGGGTGGACAACACTCCTGTTGCCTGTGTGCTCTGGGCGATTGCAGGACCTCTGGAGGGAGTTGTACCTGAACTTGTGGTATCAGGCATTAACGAGGGCCCGAATCTGGGTCCAGCCTATGGATCTGGGACCGTCGGGGCAGCACGAGAGGGTGCACTCGCAGGCGCCACAGCCATTGCCGCCTCTCAGTTTGTATTCGGCGAGAAGACTGACCACGAAGGAGCAGCAGCAGTGGTGCGTAAGCTCGCTCAAAAAGCTTTGAGCTTGGGCGAGAAGCCAGTTCTTTGGAATGTGAACATTCCAGGAGGGAAGATCGATTCAAGCAAAAAAATTATCGTCACAGAGATGAACCGAAGATGGCAGAAAATGACGTATGTGGTTCACCAGGATATCCGTGGCCAATCCTATTTCTGGTTTCGACGCACATCTGATATCAGCAAGATCGAACCTGAATCGGACTTTGCCTACCTTTTCAAAGGATACATCACTGTGACCCCTCATCTCGTCTATCAAACCGATGTCGCTGCGATGGAAAAAGTGAAAGCCCTGTTGCATAACACTGGAGCTGGACAAAGATAATTTGTTCCTACTGAACGATCTTCAACACCTTTTCGTCTCTACTGACTTCGAGCGTCGGCCTGGTAGGTATACCTAGGTACTTGGCAAAAGAATCCGGCATCCTCCTGTAATTGAGGACAGCTCTCAATTTGACGATTTTACCAGCAAATTTTTCTGGAACTGTCCAGCTATAATTCTCCATTCTTTCTTCAAGAGGTTCCAGCCTGTTTTCGATGT
>Ga0209636_10006295_pt1 | contig 12115 bp, 7 predicted proteins | sample DeeMarSWOR152_54_FD_187464 | JGI IMG/M metagenome (GOLD analysis project Ga0209636, IMG submission 187464) | Marine sediment microbial communities from White Oak River estuary, North Carolina - WOR-1-52-54 (SPAdes) (version 2) | ecosystem: Environmental > Aquatic > Marine > Intertidal zone >...
CCCTATTATTCCCGGAGGTTCAATCTTTTGTGTTGCTAACAAGAATGCATTTGCAGTTTTGTGAACATCCTTCAATAAAGATTCACGTAGAGATATATCGCAATGAGCAGTAACTTCGAATGTCAATGGATAAGGCGTCTTACTCCAGTTTACTCTAGTTTGAACATCGGCTGGAAGTCTGAGAACACCATCATGGGTTGTTTCCCTTCTTTCATCTATAGAAAGGAATTCATTGGCCAGACAAGCCCTTGCCTCTTCAATCGTCATATTATAAAATTCTGAATAATACTTCTCTGTCTTACCCCAACTCTCCTTTGCGTTTAAAGGTGAATAGAAGAAGTTGAAGTTTGCGTGTGGTCCAGGAACGTATTCCTCAAGCCTTGCCCACTTCAAGGCATCATGATCGATATGACCATCCTTTATTTCTTCCCTGACTTTGTTTTCCAAGTCGAACGAGTTGGCTGCGAATATGAAACCTCTCTCATAGAGTCTATGTTTAAATTCTGTTTTCAAGACCATCGGTTGATCCACTCTTTTCTTGAATTTTATACCGAATCTTGTGATTTCAAACTTGAATTCTTGGGGGATTGGAATACCAGCTTGTTTAGCATACCAATAATAATCCTTGTCAATAGAACCACGATTCTCAATCTTCAAAAGTCTTCTTGAACCAATTATTGGAACTGCGAAATTCTTTTCTATGTTAGTACAATTTTCGTCACCACCTATGTAAACACTCATAGCTCTGTTCGGCACTTGGATACATTCCAATTCATTGAGACTATCAACGTACTTTAGAATGTCATTATAATCATCGACAACAAAGACAGCACTCTTCCAACCGCCTTTCTTCAAGTCCGACACATCTTTTGTGACGAGAACATCGTCCTTGACTTTAGTTGGTAAATCTTCTATGACTTCCTCAGGCTCACCAACAGTAGGGTTCTGCAAATATATTATAGCTCGTTGAGGAGTTGTGTAAATAATCGATCTCAAACCATAATCCCTAGCTCCGGCTGCTGCATCCAAAGCCGAATGGGAGCCGAAGATGAGCATTTTGGGTTCTTTAAACCTCTTGACTATCCCTTGCATGTCATCTCTTTCTATCATGAACACCACCTCTCAAATTGTGAAGAAAATAGCATGAATTCCTTATTAATTACAGAGGAAATGATAAACGATTCATAAAGAGATTTGTTATGAGATATTTTATCCGACATTAAATAATTTTTATCTTCAAGTATTTAAAAATTATTGGTTTGATTTTAAGTTCCTATATATTTATTTGAAACTTTTACAGAATCTGTCCAAACTATTGTATTGATAGTAACATACTCATGACCTAAAGCTATACTGTTTATACCATCAGAACCACTTGTATCCAAGCCAGTTAAGGCTATGACTTCATTACCATTAAACCAAACTCTGTATTCACCATTTGTTGCGTGTTTAACGAATTTTATTTCAAAAGGATACCAAGTGTTATTATTCATGGATATAGGATAAGAGTATGATTGGGGCGATGGATAATATGATTCAAAAACTAATGTAAGCCCATAAGTTCCAGTGTACTCAAGTTTTATTCTAGCAATTGTAGCAGTACCCCATGCACCGCTACCATAATACAGCCTCATAAATCTTATTTGACCGCTTGTAATCGGTAATGCAGAAAATCTAAAGTACCCTCTAACAAAAACTGTTGTTTGATTAGCAAAACTCTTGTAACAAAAAATATTATTCGTTCCAGTACCTTCAAAACTATAAGTTCCCTCATATTTTTGAGTCGAAACAACTATTGGTGCTCCACTTATTCCAGTCCAATTATTAAAATTTCCTGATTCGAATCCATCTTCAAAAATATAACCGGGTATTATAGTTTTTGTAGTGGTTGTAGTTGTCGACGTAGTTGTAGATGTTATACTACTTGTAGTAGTGGATGTCGTTGTAGTAGTCGTTGATAAAGTAGGATTAGCTATCATATGCAGTCTTTTTCCAGTAGAATTGTAGAACCATGTATTTGCTGAAACAGGTAAGGAAGATACTTCTGTCATTTCTGTTCCATTGACTTTCACACTACTTGGTTTTTGTTCAGAATATACTTGTAGTCCTTGATTACCTGTAATATCTACAGTAAAGGATATGCTATTGCCAATCTTGTTGACATAATTAACGATATTTTGGAGGTTAGAAATAATATTGAATGATATAAGTTTGATGAAGAAGTTTGGTATATTAAGAATGTTGTACTGAATGTCATAAACCCCAGGCAATACTGTTAAGTCATAATTTCCATTTGAGGTTACTTGCGATATGTTAATTCTATCCGTTCCTTGGTTGTATATGCTGACATTAGCTTGGATAAGACCAGTAGTATTCCTCAATTGGCCTGAAATTTTTACTAAAGAAGGTATTGTAGATGGTTTTGCTTCAATTAAATAAACTGAGTATGGTTTGAGTGTTAAATCTAAACGAGAATTTATATCCGAGTACAGAGAGGAATCGAAATCTCTATCGGAACTAGATTCATATACAGTTATGTTTTTAGTGCTTAGGAAATTTATTTGGACATCCTTAGAAGTTGGAAAATTGTTTGTTAATTGAACAACAATATTATTATCAGAATTTTTGACAGATATGAATGAAACTTCTGAAACATTGTCATTAGTGTTTGAATTAATTTTTAACTTATCACCATAGAATTTTAATCCATTTTTGCCTGAAAGTTGGTAATACTTCCCAACTGGTGTGAATAACATAGTAGAGGAATCGTATAATCCTACCCACCATCCGCCTGCTGTGTAAATTGTTCTGAAAGGGAAGTAAACCTGAGCTTTTACGTTATGATCTAATAGAAATTTTCGGTTTTGTGCTGTCGAGAGTACATCTAGATAATTCCATTCTATTAGGGTATGCCAATTTGCAGGGCTTTCTGTCATCCATAGGGGTTTATTTCCACACCCAAATTCGGTAAGTCTTTGTATAAAGTTATCCATTTTACTTGGCCAATCTTCTTCTGGGAAAGAATAGAGATGAAAACTAAATATGTCAAAATAATCAGTTGCATTTACACATACTTCTCTTGTGAAATTAAACCCAGTATCATAACCTGCAGTCTTTTCGACTGAAGCAATGTCACTAAGTGCAGGAGCAAGTATAATAGCATCAGGATCAAGCTCCCTTATTTTCTGGGAAACATTAACCAATAATTCTCTATATTCTATTTCAGTCCCAGTCCAAAAATGTATATTTGGTTCATTCCATATCTCATAGTAAATCACGTCATTCTTTACATGGTTTACTGCGATTTCCACTATGTTCAAAAATTTTGTCATATTGCTAGGTGGATCATAAGTAGTACCGCCACTCGATAACCACGTAGGCATGTAACCTACTATCATTAATGGTACTATACCGTTAGCTTTGGCAGCTCCTATCCACCTATCCATATAAATGAAGTCATAATCAGTTTCGCTACGAAAGCTCTCTTGTAAACTCATATCTATTCTGCCTAGTGTAATTCCGCTTCTTGGAAGACCATCTAAACGGCCATTAGTATCGGTATTCCATAGATTTGCCCCCCAAGTAAGTTCAGGAACTGTTCCAATAACTTCTTCAGTGATATTTATCGAAATAGTTTGAGCAATGCATGGACTAGTTAAAAAAATGACATAAAAAAAGAAAGAGATTAATATTGTTAAAACTTTTTTCATAATATAATTTAAAAATATCGAATTATTAAGATACGGTTATCGTTTCAGACTGAGTTTTGATGTTAACAGTTTCATCTTTAACAACTTCACCAATTTTCATTGCACTAATTCCATGCTTTCTGCAAATTCCGATAACTTTTTTACTTTCTATTTCAGGAGTGACAATACAAAATCCAATCCCACAATTGAAAGTTCTATACATTTCTTTATTTGAGATATTACCTTCTTTTTGAATTAACTTGAATATATCTGGTAATTCCGGCATCTGATCCAATAAGAATCCCACTTCAGATTTTTCTCCAATCCTCATCAACTTAGAGAATGCACCACCAGTTATGTTTGCTAAGCCATGAACTTCACAATTATTAATTATTTCAAGAACAGGTCTAACATAAATCAGAGTCGGTTTTAACAATTCTTCGTAATAATCTTTTGAAAGAACTTTCCTAGCTAGAGTTAAGCCGTTCGAATGAATACCAGAACTTTCCAGTCCTATGACAACATCTCCTACTTTCATTTTCTCTCCAGTAATGATTTTATCTTTATCAACGACTCCAACACACATGGCAGCAAGATCAAACCCCTTACCTTTTACCCCAGTGATAACATCTTTCATTACGGCAGTCTCTCCACCAACGATCGCAATACCAGATTGTTTAGCTCCCTCGACTAAACCTTTTGTTATCTCGTTTATCATCTCATCATTCGTTTCTTCTATCGCCAAATAGTCGACTAAAGCAACAGGTTCAGCGCCCATACATATGATGTCATTAACACACATCGCAACACAATCTATCCCAACCGTATCGTACTTGTTCAACATCTGGGCTATCAAAACCTTTGTTCCAACACCATCGACATGCAGAGCAAGAACTTTGTTGTTACCAATATCAATCAACCCTGCGTAATGACCTATCTCTGTCAGGGCTTTACCGAACTTTCCATCTCTTGAAGAAAAAGTTTCTTTTAATAATTCAGCAATTGATTTATGCACTTTTTTGATTTTAGAAATATCAACTCCCGTCTTCGCATAAGTAAATTTTTTCTTCACTTTTTCCCTCTCAAATTTTTAATTACATTATCAACTTGTTCAACTGCTGTGCCAAGATAATTCTTAGAATCGAGATACCAGTCCAATTCTTTCTCAGTGAATTTCTTCTTTACGATTTCATTCTCCAATAAGACTTCTTTATATGTCCTATTCTCTTCACTTGTTTTAATCGCAGCTTTCCTGAGTATTTCATGTGCCTCCTGTCTGCCAATGCCTTTCTTGACCAAACCCATCATCACATGCTCGGCCATGTTCATACCTCTCGTCAAGTTCAAATTTCTCTTTATGTTCTCATAATTGAATTCAAGACCTTCAAGTACAAAGTTCATCTGTTTCAGCATATAGTCTAGTAAGATAAAGGGTGTAGGAAAAGTAACTCTCTCTAAAGAAGAATTTGTCAGGTCTCTCTCATGCTCTAATGCAACCGTCTCCAACTCCGGTTCAACATTCGATCTTACTACCCTAGCTAGAGCACATATTCTTTCACACTTGTGTGGATTCCTCTTGTGTGGCATAGTTGAAGAACCGACTTGTTCACCTGAAAAGGGTTCAAACACTTCTGCAATCTCAGTCCTCTGTAAGTTTCTTATTTCCTTGGCTATCTTCTCGAGACTAGATGCAATTATCGCCAAAACACAGATCAATTCGGCATGTCTATCCCTTGATAACACTTGAGTTGAGACTAGAACTGGTTTTAATCCCAATTCCTTCATTACCATTTCTTGAATTTTTAATCCATGTTTACCAAAACTCGCCTGAGTTCCAACAGCACCACTCATTTTTCCGACTAGAACTCTATCTTTCACTGCCCTTAATCTTTCTAAGTTTCTTTGTGCCTCAGTCGCATAGAAAGCAAACTTCATCCCATAAGTTGTCGGTAAGGCATGAACGCTATGTGTCCTACCAATACAAACCGTATTCTTATGTTTTTCAGCCAAATCAAGGAGAATATTCAACATCCTTTTTAACTCTTTTTCTATGATGGCTATAGCATCCCTGAATTGCAATGCATTAGCGGTATCCTCGATATCATAAGAGGTTGCACCAAGATGAACATACTTTCCAGCATTGCCATCACATTGTTCGGCTAAGGCCTTAACCATCGCCATTAAGTCATGATGGATTTGCTTGTCAATCTCTTTCATTCTTTGAACTTTCACGTATTTCGTCGATGACTTCCTTGCTATCTCCTCTGCTACCTCTTTAGGAATGTTTCCGAGCTTGGCATGGACTTTTGCTAGGGCTGCCTCTACTGTCAACCAAGTCTGAAGTCTGTTTTCTTCTTCCCAGACGTTTTTCATTTCATCTGAATAGTATCTGAAGTCGATTGGATGTACTGGCATATAATATATTAATGATTTAACTAATTTTAAAAAATTTTTCATTCCCACAGATACTCAAATTTTTAAAGTACAGGCGAAAATAAGACCTTCTACAAAAACTTGCAACAAAAAATCGATAATTTTAAATATCTTTCCCGATAAAGTTTTCAAAAAGTATGGAGTTAGAACAAGTTTCATGATAATTTCATCGTCGAATTCTTCTCAGAATGATTCTTCATCAACAGACGAGGATCCTAACTTAAGAAAGAATTACGTATCGCTACAGGCAGAGATATCTATTCAACCTCAAGATTTTTCAAGGAATATTAGCTACAAGACCCCTTCAACCATGCAAAGGGTTTCAATCTCAGGAGTGCTCAAGAATTTTGGTGCTGATTTAAAGGAAATCGAAAGGGTTAAGAGAGTTTATCCAATGAAAGTCAGTCCGTACTATTTGAGTCTCATCAAAGCAAAAGATGATCCTCTTTGGAAACAGTGTATACCCGACAAAAGAGAGCTTGAAGACCAATTCAATATAGAAGATCCTTTACGAGAGGAAAGGGACACGAAAGTTTCTGGACTTGTCCATAGGTATCCAGACAGGGTTCTGTTGTTGGTGAGTTCCAAGTGTGGAATGTACTGTAGATTTTGCACGAGAAAGAGAAAGGTTGGGAGAATTGAACAGATACCGATGGAACAAATCATGAAAGGTATAGATTACATAAGGGAACATAAAGAAGTAAGGGATGTGATTCTTTCAGGAGGAGATCCTCTCCTTAGAACGGATAAAGAAATAGGTTTCATACTAAATGAATTGAGATCGATAAAACATTTGGAGATAATAAGGATTGGGACGAGAGTACCTTGTGTTCTACCATCAAGAATTACGAAAAAATTATGTAATATCATAAAGAAATATCATCCAGTTTATGTGAACATACACTTCAATCATCCATCTGAAATTACTCCAGAAAGTAAGAAAGCATGTGAATTACTTGCTGATACCGGTATTCCCTTAGGCAGTCAAACCGTCCTTCTAAAAGGAGTTAATGATGACCCGAAAGTTATGAAGGAATTGATGCAAAAACTCATCCAAATAAGAGTGAGACCATACTATATCTTCCAATGTGATTTGGTCAAGGGTATTGAACATTTCAGAACCAGTGTACAGACTGGAATGAAAATTATAAAAGAAATTCAAGGTTATACTTCTGGCCTGTGCGTACCACATTTTGTCATAGACAGTCCTGGTGGTGGAGGGAAAGTACCAATACTTCCCAATTATATTAGAAAGGTGAACAATGAGAAGATAATCCTTGAGAATTACAAAGGGGAGGAATACGAATATCCTAATCCCATAGGTGATATTGAATGAGAATCGGAATTACTTACAATACACTTCCAGAAACAAATAGTAGGCTTAAAACTGATAAGTATGCTGAATTTGATGATATTTCAGTAATCATATCCATAAAAGAAGCACTAGAGTCTTATGGTTATGAAGTAATTTTGATAGAAGCTGATGAGAACGCGTATGAAAAATTAAAGTATTCTAAGTTGGACTTTGTGTTTAATATAGCTGAAGGTTTATATGGAGAAAGTCGTGAATCCCATATCCCTGCAATGTTAGAAATGTTGAAAATACCTTATACCGGTTCTGGTGTTTTGACTCAAGCTATTACACTCGACAAAAAGAGAGCTAAAGAAATTTTATTACATTATGGAATTCCCACACCAAGGTTCCAACTTTTCACATCGCCAAATGAGAAGATCGATCTAAATCTTCGCTTTCCACTCTTTGTTAAGCCAAATGCAGAAGGATCAAGCAAAGGAATAACGAGAAGATCGCTAGTGAATACAGAACAGGAATTGCGAAAAGTGGTTACTTTTATTATTAACCGATATCATCAACCAGCTTTGGTAGAGGAATTCATGGATGGAAGAGAATTCACTGTCTCCATATTAGGAAATGATCCACCAGTTCTATTACCAATCGTTGAGATATTATTCGATAATTTACCTAAGAATGTTCCTAACTTTGATTGTTATGAAGTCAAATGGTTCTGGGATTCGCCCAATACTAATATAGAAACTGTAGCATGTCCTGCCAGAATAGATGAAAATCTCGAAAATGAGATTAAAAGAATCGCATTGGCAACATACAAGGTACTTGGTTGCGTAGATTTCTGTAGGATAGACTTACGTTTAGACAGAGATGGCATGCCAAATGTCTTAGATATTAACGCTTTGCCAGGTATTATTCCAGACCCCAAAGAGAATTCAAGGTTTCCGAAGGCATGTTATGCTATGGGAATGACTTATAATGAAATTATATTTTCTGTTCTAAAGCATGCTATGAAGAGGTACAAGATGAATGCGATTCCTGTGATGAAAAAAATATTCAATCAAAAAAGTTTGCATAAAAAGAAATAGTAATAAATAAATTAACAAAAAACAAAAATTCTATAAGGAAAAATTACATGGTAACAATGAATTTATCGATAAAAAATAACAATAATGGCGTTGTTGTTAACTTCAACAAGGAAAAATTTGCGGTAAAATACCCGGAGGACATATGGCGCAATTTCCCAGATGAAATGAAAGACTTCTTTATGGACAACTATCTCTTTCTTAATTCTGTGCATATACCACTAATACTTGATGTGAAAAATCTAAGGTTGGACACTGCACCGCCTCTTTTGAAGAGTTTTTTCTTAGCGATGCAATTCATGGATATCCCAAGCATTAGTGATTTTGATGGTTTGAAAACAGAGGATGTTTTAAAGAAATTCCTCAATTCAAGTTTTAAGTTCAATAACGATCAGGTTAAATATCCAAATTCGGACTTAAACATAAACGATAACACAGCCGTTCTAAGTTCTAGTTTTGGAAAAGATAGTTTGTTATCTCTAGCGATAATGAAGGAAATTAATATGGATAGCCACCCTATCTGGGTGGAGGAAAAAGGCTCTCCATTGGAAAACACTTACAAAAGAAAGCTAATAAAAAAATTCAAACAAGATTTCGATATAAATATCGAAAAAATAAATAACGACATGATTCTCCTTCACAGTTATCATTACCTTAAGATTTCAGATGAGAGGAATTATATTTTATCACACCTTCTCACTGAATATGCCTTTCTTCTAATACCATTCATCCATAATTACGGAGCCGAGCACATTTTCTTTGGAAATGAACAGAGTTGTAACGAATCATATATCGGCAAGAATGGTTACAAATGTTACCCAGTGTTCGATCAGTCAGTAATATGGATGCAAGAAATCAATAAATTACTCAATATTGTTATTGGAAAAAATGTTCATGTTAGTAGTCTAGTGGAACCACTCCATGATATGGCTATAATAAAAATTCTTCATGACAGATATCCCAAATTCGCAAAATATCAATATTCATGTTTCCCAGATGAAACTTCTGTTAATAATTTCAAGAGATGGTGTTGTCATTGCTCTAAATGTGCAAGACTCTACATAATTTTCAAGGCATTGAATATAAACACGAAAAAACTCGGTTTTCCGAATGGCATGTTGTCCAATAAACACATGCAGCATTATTCTATTTTCGGTCAAAATCAAAACATGAGTACTTATGACAGTTGTGGGATCGGGAGGGACGAACAGTTACTCGCATTCTTATTGGCCACTAGAAATAAAGTTAAAGGAGAGTTAATAGACGAGTTCAAAAAGAGGTTTATGAAAGATGTAGTAAGCAGAGAAGATGAATTGATTAAGAAATTTTTCAATGTTCATAAGTCAATTACAATTCCTAAAAAAATAAAATCCAAAATTTTACCAATTTATAGAGAAGAGCTTTCTGATTATATATAAATTAAAATTTTTCTTCTGTTAATTTTTCAAAAACATAGATGTATCTTCTTCTCGTTTCTTTTATCAAACTTTCTGGTAATTTTGGTGGTTCGGGTATTTCATTTTCTGATTTACGAGCTTTATCTAAAGCTTCTTTATATCCTTGTTCTATCAGCCAATCTCTAACAACTTGTTTATCAAAAGCTTCTTGAGTTTTTCCTGGGGAATAAGTTTCTTTCGACCATAATCTAAATTCATCAGGGCCTATAGAATCAACCAATATTATTTTATCGCCATTTCTCCCGAATTCAAACTTGAGATCTGCTAAAATGAATCCTGCTTTATCGGCTATATCAGACATTTTTTTGTACAACTCAAAACTCGTTTGTTTTATTATTTCAAATTCTTCTTTTGTTAGCCAACCTTTCTCTATAATTTCATCCTCTGAAATAACTCTGTCCTTTTCTTCAAACTTTGTTGTTGGATCAAAAACAAGTTCTGGTAATTTACAAGCCAAAATCGGTTCACAAGATATTTTCACTTCACCATTCTTTACTCTCTCATAAAAACTGCCATACAGATAACCACGGACTACGCATTCAATAGGAATGACATTGCATTTCTTTACCATCATCTTGTTTGGTTTAATAACTTTTAACATATGATTTGGAAAATCTAAAGTTTTGAACCAGAATTCTCCCATTCTGCATAATACTTCTCCCTTGGATGGTATTTTATCCTTCAGTATCACGTCAAAGCAGGAAATACGATCAGAGTATTCGAATAGAAGTTTTCCATCGCTAATGTCGTAGATGTCCTTGACCTTACCCTTTTTGATTAATTTCTGCATGTGAAAATTAAGAATTTTGAACAATAAAAGTATTATAGTGAATATTGGAATAAATCATGTTCTTTTAAACAGATTAAAGATTTAACTTTAATTATCTATTTCCATTCCATGGATGGACTCACAAAATCTCTTTTTATATCTGAAGTTCCTGCTTCTAAATTTAAAAACGATCCTAATTCTGTATTAGCTGTTCATGAAGAAGGAAAAATGGGTCTAATAAGAATAAAACCAGACTATCATGCCTCAGAGGATTACAAACAAGTTGCCAAATCTGTTGTAACAAATATAGGTAACTACAGGAAGGATGATTTGACAGTTCTAAGAACACATTACAATTCTGTAGACATGTGTATGGCAGTTTATGAAGCCATTGTAAATACTGGCGGTAAAGTTTATATCATCCCTGGATATATGGAAAAAATGTTAGATTTTTTATTAAGGGGGATGACAGATGAAGAAAAGGCAAAAAAATTTTTTGAAATTTATGGAAAAGCAGTACAAGCAGCTGGTCATTGGACAATGACATATGCGAGAATTCCTCATACTCTTTCTGAAGAAGCTAAGGCTAATAAAGAAACGTATTTTAATGCTCATTATCGAGTTTTTTCAAAATTATTTGATGAAAAAATGGAAAAGGGACAATTAGCTTCATTTGACATGATTCACTGCCCTCAACCTAGAGAAGCAGAGAATATTGGAATGGATTTTGAAACTTATCAGGACATAATTTTCAAGGCGATGAAAATTGATGATACTGAACTACTCAAAAAAGAAAGAGCATTTGCTTTAGAGCGCTTTGGGTATGAATTAAGGTCAGATGTTATAATGGGTAAAAGTGGGAGATTTAGAGTTTCTTTGGGAAAAACCGAGATTGAATTTTCTATAGAAGGTAGACAACTTATAGTAGAAGGACCTCCAGGAACAAATTATTTTGTGAAAAAAAAGACACCAGAGGTTATAACAAACCATCCTCACGGAGAAGTTTTCGTTTCTCCTATTGAGAACAGTGTTAATGGAAGAGTAGAGACTAACATACCAAAATCTACTCAAGCTGGACTGATAAAATCACTTTCTACAAGAATCCAAAATGGGATGATTTTAGATTATGATACTCCAGATGTAAAAGTTTTTAGATCAACGTTTCCAACTTTTGCTGAGAGAACTGTTGCAGAAGTAGGATTTGGAGGATTCAACAAAGAACTAATCCCCATTAGGGAAACAGGAAAGCCAACAGGAGTGTTGATTGTTGATGAAAAAGTTTATCCTGTACATATTGCTTTTGGTGATAATATAGTTTGGGGTGGAGAAAATAGAGCAATAGTACATGAAGATTTCTCTATACCTGAAGAAATCTA
>Ga0209636_10006297_pt1 | contig 12113 bp, 12 predicted proteins | sample DeeMarSWOR152_54_FD_187464 | JGI IMG/M metagenome (GOLD analysis project Ga0209636, IMG submission 187464) | Marine sediment microbial communities from White Oak River estuary, North Carolina - WOR-1-52-54 (SPAdes) (version 2) | ecosystem: Environmental > Aquatic > Marine > Intertidal zone >...
GGTTGATAACATAACAGTAGGAATCATAACCAGGGCTAATACTGGATTGAGACATAATATCGGACTACCAGCTTATCTTGATAGGTAGCCAAGTAGGAATCATAACCAGGGCTAATACTGGATTGAGACCTCTTCTGGCGCCACAGCCATAACCAAAGATCGTGTAAAGGTAGGAATCATAACCAGGGCTAATACTGGATTGAGACGATGGTATTCAAATCATGCTCGCCTACTATGCCCCTAAGTAGTAGGAATCATAACCAGGGCTAATACTGGATTGAGACAAAAATATCGGGGTTAATGGGTTCATTATTAATCCAACGAGTAGGAATCATAACCAGGGCTAATACTGGATTGAGACTTGATTGTTAGGCAAACTCCAGTTGTAAGTTACTGGTGTAGGAATCATAACCAGGGCTAATACTGGATTGAGACAAAAAATAACACATAACTAATTGTTTTCATTTCTTTCCTGTAGGAATCATAACCAGGGCTAATACTGGATTGAGACTTTTAATAGGTGGTTGAAATTTAAAGAGCTCTTTTTAAGTAGGAATCATAACCAGGGCTAATACTGGATTGAGACGAATTTTGATCCGCTTCCACAGGCACCAGCCATTGTGTAGGAATCATAACCAGGGCTAATACTGGATTGAGACAGTCTTTCTAACCACTGAAACCAGACCGCGTTTATTAAGTAGGAATCATAACCAGGGCTAATACTGGATTGAGACCTTATATCCAACGCAATTTACTTCGACTTTAATGGAGTCGTAGGAATCATAACCAGGGCTAATACTGGATTGAGACTTCACAAAGAACATAAGTAAAAGTGTCATACTAAGCATTGTAGGAATCATAACCAGGGCTAATACTGGATTGAGACTGAAAGAAAATTAGTAGTCCCATCAAGTTGGAGATTACCGTAGGAATCATAACCAGGGCTAATACTGGATTGAGACACAGAATTAACCCATTTTAGAGGTTCGGGTAATCGATATGTAGGAATCATAACCAGGGCTAATACTGGATTGAGACTTATTAATTGTTCCAGTTAATTGGCTTTCCACCCCATCGTAGGAATCATAACCAGGGCTAATACTGGATTGAGACTTTTTGTGCCAGTTGAGTCGGCAAAATATACTAGTACCGTAGGAATCATAACCAGGGCTAATACTGGATTGAGACTTCGCCTGCACTGTTTTTTAACACCCTACCAGACCAGTAGGAATCATAACCAGGGCTAATACTGGATTGAGACTATCACTTGATGTTGGCTCGTCAGACTCCCTGGTGTAGGTAGGAATCATAACCAGGGCTAATACTGGATTGAGACAGTGTGTTTAGTTTTATATAATCTAATTCCGTCATAGCTTATCGTAGGAATCATAACCAGGGCTAATACTGGATTGAGACCTATTTTGGATTAAGGTGCCGCCACTAAAATCCGGCCCTGGGTAGGAATCATAACCAGGGCTAATACTGGATTGAGACCCTTTATCTTTTCCTTTTGATAATAACTTCACCCCACCCGTAGGAATCATAACCAGGGCTAATACTGGATTGAGACCTCCATTATCACAGCTAATTACTGTCACGAGCTCGTTATGTAGGAATCATAACCAGGGCTAATACTGGATTGAGACGTCCAGCATGAATTCTCTGTGGCATGAATACCATTCAAACGTAGGAATCATAACCAGGGCTAATACTGGATTGAGACCTTTTATATAGTTACCAGTAATAGAATCTTTACTACTGTAGGAATCATAACCAGGGCTAATACTGGATTGAGACATTGTGGCGTAGGGTTCTCCTGAGGTCCCCCCACTAATCGTAGGAATCATAACCAGGGCTAATACTGGATTGAGACTGCGACCACGATGCTACCAGCAATCCCCTTTTTGTAGGTAGGAATCATAACCAGGGCTAATACTGGATTGAGACAATTTTTGAGATACTTTGCCAACCAAAACTTATAGCGTAAGTAGGAATCATAACCAGGGCTAATACTGGATTGAGACTCATTTATACATCCAGTCAAGGATGCAAATACGGCAAAGTAGGAATCATAACCAGGGCTAATACTGGATTGAGACATTTTCGATTTCTCCTTCTAACAATTTCATCCAAATTGAAGTAGGAATCATAACCAGGGCTAATACTGGATTGAGACCCTTAACACTTTTAGGCATCGGCAAATTGAACTTAAGTAGGAATCATAACCAGGGCTAATACTGGATTGAGACTTCAATACCTCTTGATTTAAACAATCGGTATATAAAGTAGGAATCATAACCAGGGCTAATACTGGATTGAGACGTCATACAAAGTTGTACCCATTTTGAACGACAGATGGAACGTAGGAATCATAACCAGGGCTAATACTGGATTGAGACATCATAATACATCAAATTGGCTTTTACGGCTAAATAACGCGTAGGAATCATAACCAGGGCTAATACTGGATTGAGACGGCCTCTATGGTTTCCACTTTTATTAATTTCTTTTCCAGTAGGAATCATAACCAGGGCTAATACTGGATTGAGACCTATCGTTTATGCCAAACTCTAACTCATTATGATACACTGTAGGAATCATAACCAGGGCTAATACTGGATTGAGACTTAACTGGTTTAACAACATTTTCATCTTCTTTCTCCTTGTAGGAATCATAACCAGGGCTAATACTGGATTGAGACTCTGAAAAGTTACTTGTCCCCTCACAATCACGGGAACGTAGGAATCATAACCAGGGCTAATACTGGATTGAGACTGAATCAGCACACCATTTTGGCGGAACGGAATGTTCCGGTAGGAATCATAACCAGGGCTAATACTGGATTGAGACCTCACAAACCAATATTTATATTTCTTCATATTCGTATCTGTAGGAATCATAACCAGGGCTAATACTGGATTGAGACTCATTCCCATAAAACTACCGTCCGGAAGCATGGCGCTGGTAAGTAGGAATCATAACCAGGGCTAATACTGGATTGAGACGGTGAACAGCACCAAGTCCAAGTCCATTATTTCCATTAGTAGGAATCATAACCAGGGCTAATACTGGATTGAGACTAGAAGGTGTAAAAATCTTCAAAAATTACAACTTCCAAGTAGGAATCATAACCAGGGCTAATACTGGATTGAGACATTTCCATTTCAAAGAATCAGCACCACCCAAAAAACTCAGTAGGAATCATAACCAGGGCTAATACTGGATTGAGACTTTTTTAATTCCAAAATTATTTTTTTGGAAGACGATCACGGGTAGGAATCATAACCAGGGCTAATACTGGATTGAGACTTGTTTTGAAAAACTTCACTCATCTTTGCGAGACAAACTTGTAGGAATCATAACCAGGGCTAATACTGGATTGAGACTAACTTCAGATAAATCTTTTTTATAAAACTCACTTAATAGTAGGAATCATAACCAGGGCTAATACTGGATTGAGACATTCCTGATGAAATTCTTTCCAATAGGCATCGGCTAAGTAGGAATCATAACCAGGGCTAATACTGGATTGAGACTTACAACTCCTTCCATCAAGAGTATAAAATTTAATCCCAGTAGGAATCATAACCAGGGCTAATACTGGATTGAGACCCAGTGTTATTTTTGCTTAAAACATGACCTTTGTAATTTGTAGGAATCATAACCAGGGCTAATACTGGATTGAGACTTGACACCCTCCAACACTTTAAGTGGTGGCAGATATTGTAGGAATCATAACCAGGGCTAATACTGGATTGAGACTTCGGCTAAGCTTTTATCCCGCTTAAAATTTAACAGATCGTAGGAATCATAACCAGGGCTAATACTGGATTGAGACTTTAAATTTAATTTTTATATACTCATTTCTGACGCCGTAGGAATCATAACCAGGGCTAATACTGGATTGAGACCCTTTCATATTTTTATAAAGTTATTTATTTGATTTTTCGTAGGAATCATAACCAGGGCTAATACTGGATTGAGACTTTAACAGCCCTCTTCGTTCAACGCCACAGAAACGCGTAGGAATCATAACCAGGGCTAATACTGGATTGAGACATAATGGCATGAGTGGCGGTTTTACAAATTATCTCATTCTCGTAGGAATCATAACCAGGGTTAATACTGGATTGAGACTTCTTTCCAGTTCTTGCACGTTTGTCAAAATATTTAGAGTAGGAATCATAACCAGGGCTAATACTGGATCATCTCGAATGCTGATTTCGGAATTCGGATTTCGGAATTTAAAAAACTAATGATTTTGATTATTAAACCTGCAATAAGCATGGGTAAAAATTGATTAAAGATAATCTAAAAGATAGATTTAAGCAGTTTGCGATTCGGATTATTAAATTATGTCAATCATTACCAAAGAATAAAGTCACTGATGTGATCGGTGGGCAATTGTTACGTGCTGGGACGTCAGTTGGAGCGAACTATCGTGCAGCCTGTCGAGCGAAATCAACTGCTGATTTTATCCATAAACTTCAAATTGTCGAAGAAGAGTTGGATGAGTCTTTATATTGGATGGAATTACTGATTGATGTGAAAATAATAGCAGAAACTCTTCTTAAAGAATTAATGAAAGAGGGGAATGAGCTTTTATCAATAATTATTTCATCAATTAAAACTACAAAAAGTAAATCGAAATAATTCCGAAATCGTAAATCAGAATTCGAGATGATTTCGGAATGAATTATATTATGAATAAAATGACCCTCAATTACATTTTCAATCATTTTTTATAATTTCATACCAAAAAATAAACTTGACAATCTTACAAAAATATTGTACATTATTTTGAGCCAAAAAATGATACAAACCAGGAATCGCCATGCCGACTATTCACGATAGCGGTTATAAGAAGCTGTTTTCTAATAAAGTTATTTTCCGCCAACTGATCGAAACGTTTGTGAAAGAAGATTGGGTCAAGGATTTGGATTTTGACAGTTGCGATACCGTTGATAAATCTTTTATTTCAGAACATTACAAGGAGACGGAAAGCGACATTATCTACAAATTGAGGCTCAGGGATAAAGAGATATATATTTTCATGTTGATTATAAATCTTTGGAAAAAATTTACACCAATAAGGAGGAGGTACGTTCAATGTTGATTAATGCATTAGAAAAAGAGAGAAAAGAGATTTTTAAAAAAGGGAAGATCGAAGGGAAGATTGAAGGAAAGATTGAGGATGCAAAAAATATGCTTGCTGAAGGTCTAAGTATTTCTTTTATCGCAAAAGTGACGGGTCTTTCCGAAGCTGAAATTTTGAAATTACAATCAGACATTTAGTTTTGATAAGTTATTTTGATTTTAGATTTTAGAATGACGATTTACGAATGAAAAAATCTTAAAAAAATAATTCGTAAATCTAACCTGAAAAATTCACTCACCACCAATACACGAAGGCACAACTTATTAAAAAATTGAGGTGTAATTTTATCAACTGATTATTTAAGCTACTAAATCTCCATCTCACCCCCCTCTCTAATTCGCTCATTCTTAACATAATGGCTAATAATGGCTTAAAAAAATGTAGTGACAAAAGTCGGGAAAAGTTGGTAGAAAAGTTGTCTTAATAATAAGCAGGATTAATAGTTTATTATTTTGAAAGCTGATTTTGCAATTTGGATTTCAACATGAAAAAAATTATAGAAAGTAATCTGAATATGAAAAATGTTCCCGACACAAAATTGAATTGGTCAAACTTAAAAAATATCTTGACCAAAGTACTCGGTGGAATAAAAATCTTATTGCTCCTATTCTCCGGGCTGGTTATATACTATTTGTTTATTTCCGCAAAAGACACAGTAATTATACCTTTTTCTTATATCAATTTTTCACAACGGAGTCAATATATAGAAAAGGTAGGCATTGAACAACTATTAGTAGAGCGAATAAATTTCGTTTTAGAAGGATGCAGGAATCTTCATCGTTTCGAGCCAGTTACCGCGATGCAAATACAGACTTATAGAATACCCAATGAAGATTTCTCCATCATCTGTAAAAAAGAAAACTATCTATCTATGTGTCTACCTACTCCGGAACTTTTTTCTGGTATGGAATTCAAACTTGGTACTTTTGATCTACCTTTAGTCAATTTATCTCTCATTGCTAAAAAGTTGTTCGGCAAAGGTAAAGTTTTAGGTGGTTCAATATTCGAAACAGATTCACTCCTCATCCTAACTGCTTATTTAAGAGATTATTCCTCGAGTGATTTTGTCTCATACCGAGTTCATCAACCCAAAACCAATCAGATTGTCGACGATAAGGATTTTTTATTAACTGCTGTTGATGAACTTGCCTGTAAAATGGCGGCCAGTTTTACCAGAGAAGAAATTGAAAGCACATGGTCAGCTACACTCACCATGTTGCCAATATTAGATCGTTATGCCTTAATTCGAGATATCCAAAAATTGAATCCCGATGAATCTCTTAGACTGTTAGATGACATTACGTATTACATCACCTGCGTTGCCGAGGAATCAAAAGATGCTTCGATAATCTTTAGTTGTGGTAAAATTTATTATGATACGTATCTTATAAAATATAAAATGATAGGGAAATCTGATAGAAATATGCTTGTTAAAGCTAAAAATGCTTTCAGTTATTCATTAAGTATTGCACCTCATTATTTCCCGGCTGCTCTTGGTTTGGGGCTTGTTAATCTTGAATTGAATGAATGGCAGGAAGCTGAGAATGCTTTAAAGTATGCTCTATCATTAAAGCCCAAAGAACAAGCTGTTTTGAATGCTGTTGGTTTTCTATATTTTCAAAGAAAGGATTGGAATAATAACAAATTAGCCAGAAAAAAGAATCTTGACCTGGCTAATAAATATTTTAGTAATAGTTTTGAAAATTCGAAACAGTCAAAACAACTTTCAGGCAGACATCCTTCAAACTTCTATTATATCTGGTTGGGTAATGTTTCCTGGGATCTGGCTAAACTGGAAAATTGGAATATCGAGAACCTTAATAGTGCTATTAAGTATTATAAAATGGCTGTCAATTTGTTGTCAGAACCGTATAAAGCCTGGGAATTGGATAATAATATTGCTTATGCCAGATATCGACAAGTAAAGGTAATTAGCTCTAAACTTACTCAACCTGAAATAGCAAATTATATCAACGATGGACTTATTCATGTAGAAAGGGCTTTAGAAAAGCTAAAGCCACTTAATAACTATGATAATCAGTATTCAAAAGCAATATATTTAAGCACCAAAGCTGAATTACTGTTGCAGCGAGGGGATAAACGCGACTTGCAAGAAATCATTCGTCTACTTGAAGAAGTAAAAAAGGTAGTGCCATCAGCAACGCCTGAAATATTCAGAGATCTGGCAGTTGCCTATGAAAGGATAGGGGATAAAAATATGGCTAAGGCATATTGGCAGATCATTTTTGATACAGATTCTTTGAATTCTGAATGGGTAAGAGAAGGATTTCGTTTCATAGGTGAAGATAGTAATCTTGTAAAAAATTATTTAAAAAATGTAAGCTATCAAAAATATGAATATAATAATTTATCCAGGATTGTTTTCGCAGGAATTAGATTTGATACAAGCAACGTTTTTCACAGGTACTATCGTGGCTTATGCTTTAGTCAATCAATTATTAATCAACAAAATATCATTAATATTTTCGACATTAAATTAGCAATAACCGAATTTATGGCCGCTGATCGTTTGGGTTCATTCCATAGCGGAGCAAGATATCAAATTGGGAAGCTAAATTTATTGCAAGAAAAATGGGGTGTTGCTGATTCGGTATTTCGTACCGTTCTTATCAAGGAACCAAACCATTTTGAGAGTTTATTTCATTTAGGTACTATTCATTTTTTAAAGGATAATTTTTCGACATCACAATTCTTTTTTAACACCGCTTATCAAATATTCCCTTACCTTCAAGGAGATGAGCAAAAGAAGCAGGAGGGAAAATATTTACCAATCTGCTATCGACTTGGTGTTTGTTATCATGAAGATAATCATCCGAATTTAGGATATTTTTATTTAAGAAAAGTATTAGAGAATGCTAATTTTGGTTCTGTCTCACCGGTTGAGCTCTATCTTAGATTAAGTATGTGTTGTGCTGAAATGGAAGAAAAAGAGAAAGCCGTTCAATACCTTAAAAATGCGATCTATGGCACTTATCATGAATACGAACGAAATGTATTAATTAACTTACTTAATAATGGCGTTTCTCTTAATGTTATGAATCTTTATGGACAAAAAGTTGATCTTTTGAGTCTGTTTAATTATGTTGAAATTGATCAATTGCAATCTGCGCAAGATTTTATTTTTAAATTCTCCTTACAAAAATTAATATCTGAATTGTCTGATGAATATTCCTTTTCTTACTGGACGAGCGAACAATTCAATAAGGCTTTGAAAGATTTTTTAGGATGGAAAATGCTTGAAGTGCAGGTAAACGAAACAATGAAAAAGATTGATTTGGTGACTGATTTTAAAAAGTGGTACTTCAGTAAAGAAAATAAGGATTGGAAGGATATCATAATTACATATCTTAGGGACTATGTCATTCTTCCAAGTGATTCATTTTTCAAATTATTCTCACGGCGTGAATTAGTGTTGATTGTTAATAATACTTATTATGATGTACTAAATAAATATTCTGGGAATAGAGGGATTTACTAATTAGTGTCTGTCTGAAAAATCGCTGTCAGGGACAGCTAATATCCATCTATTGGGTAGTTGCGGTCCCTGAGCGCAATATATTGTACCCAACAAGAATAAACATTCAGTTTACGGACAGACACTAATTACAGATGAATCGCTATATTGGATGGAATCATTAATTGAGTAAGGAATTGTGGCAGTGTAGCAACAGTCAGATTTAATGAAGGTAAGGAAATATTGGCGATAATTGTTTCGTCGATACAAACGGTAAAAACTAAATCGAAAAAATTTGCAAATGCTCCGAAGGCGCATCTCCTCCAATCGGCGGATGATCTAAAATCGTAAATCCGAAATCGAGATGATCAAAGGTATATTTTCGCTAATTGGCGGATGATTGAAAATCTAAAATTAAATTGGGCTTACAAGAAAATTCTGACCAACTTACTTAACCACTTACTAAAATATTCCTTGACATTTTCCCAAAAATAATTAACTTTAGTAAAAGAGAATCTGAACAATAGCTGTTTCTTTGCTAAATCTCACATTAAAAAGCTATTTTTACAAAAATCATTGAGGATATTATATGATGGCAATATTAAAACAAATCATCATTGGCATTCTGGTGATGATTATGGTTTTGGCTGGGGGGAACGCACACGGACAACTCGATAACCGTTTTGGAGCAAAGGGTGTGGAAGGGACAATGTATTTAGGGCAGAAAGGATTAAATTGGTATCGGGATTGGCAGGATTCGTACCTGCCAGGTAATTATCCGCCACCTGGAAAAAATAAAATCTGGACGGTCGGGAAAATTGATTACCGGACCGATGATCTGGGAATGGATTATAGGTGGATTATCCTTGACCTGCTGGAAGATACAGATGTTGACTTGCTGCAAAACTTTTTAAATCTTTGTCTGGCTATTGTTGATACCAATATTGTACCGATAATTGGTGATTATTGGACCAAAAACCGTCCCTTGTTAGAAACTCAATTGGAGGACACGCTCAACAATTTTATTTATACGGACAAGAAACTTGGAATCAAATACCGGGCGAAATGTAAAAATACGGACATATCTTTTCAGGAAGCATTGCCTGAATTTATTTTGACGGTTAAACCGGATACCATAATTTTTAACACCAGTCTTGCCGCCGATTGGACGACCCATATTTATATTGAGGCATGGGTGTTAAATCCAAATCCGTTTAAATGGGGCTATCACTGGAAAGATATTGGCGATGCCGATTGTGATTTTCAGACGACGATTCATATTGCTGGAAATATCGTTCTTGAGGGACAGGGGCGGGATCGATATTTACAGGTTAAAAAGATTATTCCAGATTCGAGGACTGAATCTGATATTGACTGGTCGGTGTTTGGCATTTCATTTACATGGGAGGAATTATCCAATTCGATTGAGGATGTTGTTGATGATGAAATTGAAACAGCGATAGGCAAAGAGCTTAATAAAGAACCCATCACCAGTCCTTATTATTTTGTTGATTTTTTCAAACCACTTTTTTCCGGGGGAATCGTTCCAACGCAGCAGGAAATTTTAGATCGGATATGGGATGAGGAGCAAAGCTATATCATAAAAATTATTGAACGAGAAGAGTATGAAGGGGAATATTGGTCAATCGGCTACGAACCGAATTGGCTCCCGATGCTGGAACCAGATCAATATGCTGAATATTATATGAACTATTATCGATTGATTAAAGCAATTGATTCCAACGCCAAGGTCATGGGCCCGTCCATATTTTTGGTAGAGGCGATTGAAAACCCCGGCGAAGTGGCCTGGCTTTTCATACCAGATTTTTTTCAGGGTCCTCTGGCAGGGATTAAAGAAGAATTTAAAAACCTGATAAATTCCTACTTTGAAATGGCTGACAGTAAAACCTGGTACAACGAATTTGTCAATCATCTTTCCCCTGATGTAAAAGTAGATGTCAATGATTTTCATATTTTCCCCATGAATGCTGATATTCAAACCATTGAATGGGACAGCCTCAAATATCTCATGGATGATATGGCAAGTTTTATGCGAAATGTGAGTCAGGTTGAAGAGGTATGGATTTCAGAATTCGGAAACATCGATGGTAGACGATCTGAAGCTGAAGTCGCTGATATGTGTCGGAATTTCTGTCAGTATTTTAAATCAAACACGGTTGGTATAAAACGATGGTTTTGGTATCTTTCCCGTGGTCATAGTCCGTTTTACGATTACCCATTTACTCCAAATCCGCCCATCTCGGCTCTGCTGAAAAATGATTTCACGCTGACACAAATTGGGAATGCCTATTTATGTGAAGCCGATTGTACAGCACCTATCATGGAATCCGCGCCAATGGATCAAGGTAAATATACGAGCTCGGGGAAAATCGCTTTTAGCTGGAATGAAGCAAAAGAATATGATACCGGGATTATTGATTATCAACTACATGTAAAATCTGAACCGGGAAATAGAACTATTTTTAGCGGATGGGTCGGTAACAAGTTATCACATACGATTACCTGTTATGATGGGAAAAAATTATTTGCAAGAGTCCAGGCAAAAAACGGTGCCGGATTAATTGGCGATTGGTCTGGATGGAGCAATGGAATTACAATAATACCACTGGATACTTTGGAATCAACAATTACAAAGGGATTGGATCCTGAAAAGATGCCGGATCAAAGTTCATCTTATGATGAGGATTCTGACAATAGCCAGCAGATTTCTCCTGAAACCATTAATTCTGAACCGGATGAAGAGCTATTTAGCGTCAATTCGGAATCAATTCAGGCTCCGAATTCTTATGAATTATCTCAAAACTACCCCAACCCTTTTAATTCTTTAACCACAATAAATTACCAGTTGCCGGGGAATACTCATGTAATAATCAATATTTACAATGCCCGAGGCGAACAGGTCAAAACTTTGGTCGATGAATATAAAACAGCCGGGTATTACACGGTTCAATGGAATGGAAGGGATGATTTTGGCAATCAGGTCGCGTCCGGCATTTACCTGTATCGAATCCATGCAGGAGATCAAATTTATACCAAAAAAATGGTTTTTGTTGAATAAGGAATATCGAACAAGCCGTTGCATACATCAAACAGCAATAGACATAATTAGTGATTGAACGAAAACGCCTGCGATCGTAACGCAAGCATCTTGCTTGCCTCCCAAAATATGAACTTAACTTATGTAATAACCACAAGCCAGAGGCTTATGTTACGTTTTCGTTCAGACACTAATTAGTACGATGGGATAGTTCGATTTCGGAATCCGCTTCTGGCGTGATCGTAAATCTGCAATCGATATGTGTGTTTTTATTTGTTATTATTACAGTCAATTAAAACATCCCCCTAAATCCCATAGCCGTCAGGCTATCTCTATAATCTTATGTTATTATGCAAGTTAACATTATTTGCAAAGAAGTTTGTTTATTTTTCTTTTGCTCTAATATATGTTTCGTTCTACT
>Ga0209636_10006298_pt1 | contig 12113 bp, 6 predicted proteins | sample DeeMarSWOR152_54_FD_187464 | JGI IMG/M metagenome (GOLD analysis project Ga0209636, IMG submission 187464) | Marine sediment microbial communities from White Oak River estuary, North Carolina - WOR-1-52-54 (SPAdes) (version 2) | ecosystem: Environmental > Aquatic > Marine > Intertidal zone >...
TGAATGATGAAGATCCTTTCCTTTGAAAAAAACAACCCCGAAATCAGGGTCATCCAGTCCAGCCATGCAATTTAGAAGAGTAGTCTTTCCAGCTCCAGAATTGCCCACTATTGCCACAAATTCGCCGTCTTTAATATCAAGGTCTACTCCTCTAAGGGCATAAACTGTAGTCTGCCCTAGATTATAGTTCTTAACTAAGCCCCGAACTGAGATTATGTATTCAGCGGAAGTTTCAAAGGCTTGTGGAGTGCGGAGGTTGAAGAGGCGGGATTGGAATGTGAAAAACGGAATATCTGAGCTAAAAAAGTCCAACCATAACTTTGAAAGTTCTGCTTCAATAAACAAGTCTGAACTCAATTCTGCCATAGTTAAGAGAGCAAGCTTAAATTCCTCCATGGACTTGATGGTTTTCACCCCATTCTTTGTTTCATCCAGATAATCTTTTAGTTTTATTTGACACTCATTCAGTTTCTCTTGGACCTCAATCAAGAGACTTTTACCTTGATTTATTTTCCAGGACATCTGTCTAACCGCTGTCCGTAATTCTTTGGATAGTTTTATGAAATCATGGTTATTGAAGAAGATTTTAGGTTCATTGAATAACTTGAATATGCTAAAGATGGTTTTGTCCATGTTTTGGAGTGAACTAAGTTTCGCTGATAGGATCCGCAAAAACATTTCAAGTTTGATTTGCATCTCAGCGTTGCTGCTTCTGTAGTGTGTTCCGCGAAGACCTAACTTCAATCTTTCCAAAACTTCATTCATTTCTCGCAGTCGAAGTAATGTAGGTTCCAAAAAGCTACAAAAGAAATTAAGAAATGCTATTTTATCAACCATCACTTCCAACTCGACTTTTTTCTTGACTTCTGATACTTTGAAAACTTGAGCTGGGCATCCTGAAAGGTAGAACTGGACTTTCTGCTCTTCGCTTAAGCTCCAAATGGCCGTCATGCTGCTGATCTGAAGGTCACAGAATTTGGTGGGCAACTCTGAAATTTGTTTTTTTAGTCTAAAATCAAATACTTTTGGAAGCTTGGGATCTATCTCCTTCAGGAAGTTCTTAACGATCTGCGATGTTTCCTTCAGTTCCCGCATGCCTTTCAGGTGTTTTTGGAGTCTTGATTTGTTTTTGACATAGTATTCTTGGAGACGAAGATACAATTTGCCTTGGATTTCCTCTATTATCTTTGGGTCAAACGGTTTTTCAATGGGTTTGTCTGCATATAGAAAGATGAAGGCGTTGTGTTCCTTAAGATTTATACTTGATTTCGGTGTCTTAAGGAGTTTCTTTAAGTCTTTGATTAGGTTTTTTGATAATTTTGAGTTTTCTGAAGGAACAGCTTTGTCTATTAGAGCAGAAAAATAAGCTTTCATCGTTTTTGCTCCTCCCCGAACAAAGGATTATTTTCTATCCCTGAGATTTTGCCGTCAGTCATGTGAACTATATAATCGCATTTTTCCGCAATCCATCGGTTGTGAGTCACTAGAACTAAAGTTTGGTGATTGATCTTGTTTATTCGTCGAAAAAGGTCCATGACTTCAGAACTTGTTGTAGAGTCTAAGTCACCTGTCGGCTCATCTCCTAAAATGATTGCAGGCTGATTAATTAGCGCTCGAGCTACAGCAACTCTTTGCTGTTGTCCACCAGAGAGTTCAGTGGGTAGATGATAAAGACGATCTCCCATCCCTAATTCACGTAGCATCATCTTTGCTTGCTCCCTAGCTAGTCCAGAGTTCATTCCTCTTAGCAATAATGGCGCTTCTACATTTTCCACAGCGGTCAAGAACGGAAAAAGATTGAACAACTGAAATATGAAACCTATTTTGTCTCTTCGAAAGATTGTCTGCTGTCTCTCCGATAGGGTTGAAGTGTCTACTCCGTCGATAATAATTTCTCCCGACGAACGGCGATCCAAGTTACCTATCATATTGAGTAGTGTAGTTTTTCCACACCCCGAAGATCCCATAATCGCCATCATATCTCCTTTTCTAACAGTTAAGTCCACGCCTCTTAAAGCGTGGACCTCGTTTGATTTGCCCTCGTTGTAACGTTTATGCAAATTTGAGATTTCTAAGATTAGATTCTGTGGAGCTTGCGCTTTCTCGTTATTGGTTTTTTTCATCCTACATACCTCAAAGCTTCTGCGGGAGGAATTCTTGAAGCCACAAACGCGGGGAGTGAACCTGACCCTATTGCTATAAGTACGATGATGGAAAGATACAATCCAATTTCTCCCCAAGGAATCACTAGTGCTACACCTTGCATGTTTGCAAAACCCAAACTAACAAGCAACCCGTTAACAACCCCAATGATTAATCCGATTACCCCAAGTACCACCAGTTCAAGGAGAACCGAAAGAATCACTTGTCTTCTAGGAAATCCTATGGCTCTCATCATCCCAATTTCTCGTTTTCTTTCTGAAACATTTCTAGCTGATATTACGCCCATGCCTACTGCGCCTATTACGAGGCCGAAGGTAACGTAGATTTGGAGGAAAGATGTTATTCGATCCGTCATCTCCAAGGTGGACTCAATTCTAGAATAGGTTAAAGTGGAACTTGCAACAAAGAAATTGTCAGCTGCCAGAAGGCGGTATCCTTCGTCGTTTGTATTTGTAAATTGTTCAATTGCTTGAGCTATGTCCTCAAGTTGAGAGTCATCAATGGGGAGACTTGTTTTAATCAAGAAGGAGTTATACTGGTCTTTACCTCTAGATGTCAAGGTTTGACCGTTAGCTTCACCGAGAAAATCTGTTTGGTTTGTCCAATGTTCTGGTAGATACAAGGTTCCTAAGATTGCACTAAAATCGGCTTCTCCTGATCCAAAGTCTAACCATGTTCCTAAAGGGAAGCCTCCACCACGTTGGCGGTCTAAACTTCCTCCAATTGTAAAAACTTGGTAGTTGGGTAATCCTGTCGATGAAGTATTCATGGGTATCCAGATTTGAAGCCCAATAGGCAATAGAAATGAGTCTGTAAAGACTATCGGGTTTTCGATAGTGTTGCCTTCATCATCCTTCAGAGATTCGACTCCTTCAAGAGGATCTTCACCCAAACCCGGTATGGCTCCTCCTGAGTCTGTAGATCCTAGTTGAAAATCGGAAAGGTCGGTTTCCCCAGAGAATATAGCAAGCAGATCAGAAGTAACATTGTAGGCTGCCATCTTGAATTGGGGGTCGAAGAATTGATCCCAAGCTTTCCGCGATAATTCTAGCATTTCGTCATCGGACAGGTCTGAAACAAGAGAATCACGTACGCCATCAGGAAAGGCAGATAGATAAAAAGCATAACGCCAGTCCGTATTTAAATAGTCTGAAGCGTTACCCCTGATCTGCTCTGGCTTAAACTCTCCTATTCCGATCGGAAGCAAATCCGTTGCATAGTCAAAATCGGAGGAGAGGGGGCTTTCTAAAGCTACGAACTTTGTAAAATCTTGATTAGGTTGAAAAGTTTTGAAACCAATTACATCTGTTATGCGATCATCAATCTTGTAAAGCTCATCTGAATAGGATGTGCCCGGAATAATTGCCTCAGGCTTACTTAAAAAGACCGCAAAATCTACACCCATAGAGTCTTCCTCAATCTGAGTTGCAGTTCCCAAGCTCGTAGGAATTAATGCAGCCACAAGAACATTGAGAGTCAAGATGACCGCAAAAATGGCAAAGGTTAGAGTGGAACGAGTAATATGCGAGGATATTAACGATGGTGATATTTGCCCAACACCCTTCACACCCCTAAGGTTTATCAATACGCTCCTTAAGCCACGCATCAGAATAGGCAGATTGAGGGCAACAAACAAAATAGACCCAATCATTATTTCAATAATTCCCAGAACCAAGACTTCAATGGACAACCCAGTAATGTCCGTTACCCAGTTGCCCATAGCTACAACAAACAAGATTGAGGGAAAAACCCAGAGCGTGACCGCTGTTATTAGGAAAGCTTTAACCCTATCCATTAACCGCGACAAGACAAAACCTAGACCTGCCGTGAATAAGCCAAATCCCAACATGAGATTTCTCCATTCGCCTAGGCTGTCCCATCCTTCGCTGCTCCAAAAAACTTGATGTGCCTCCTCAAATATTCCATTGTATAGAAGAATAATAATGCCAGCTACGATCATTAGAACACCAAAGGCTGCTAGGTTCCGACTGGATTTTGCTTTAAACTTCACTTTTATTCCACGAAGAGCTTCTACAATGTTAACTCGCGAAGCCCTTAAGGCTGGAAGAATTCCAGTTATTATGCTCAGAACTACACCTATAATGACGGATAAAACAACTATTCCTTGAGAAATGACAGGTTGAACACTTAATTCACCAGTTCCAAATAATCCTACTAGATACAGGGCTACTGCTTGGCCAAAGGCTAACCCTCCGATAAGCCCTAGAATTCCTCCGATTATTCCTTGGAACAAGTTCTCGATCATTATAGACTGGAAAATTGCCCTGCGATTGGCACCTACGGCACGTAGGACCCCTGTTTGAAACTCCCGGTCTTCTACACTCATAAGCTGAATATTAGTGATCAGTAAAACTCCAGTTAACGTGACAAGAAAACCCAAAGAGGTCAATATTGTACCTATTAATGTGATGAAGAATGATGCAAAACCGAAAAAATCTAACCGAGCGGAAGTGACCTTATAGATTTGTTGAGCTTCCCCTGTTTGAGGATCTACCTCTTCGGGAATTGCTTCTTCCAATAATTCTACTTTAGTTCTCAAATAATCTTCGTCTATTTCTTGGATGAAATGGTCTGCTTTGTAGGCTACCGAAAAAGCACTAAGTATGTCTGTTTCTCTTTCGGGGTCCTTTAGACTAAGCCATTCCTGCAGATGCTCCAACTTGAATACAGCTCCGGAATATTGGGAGCCAATTCCTGGACGGTTAGAGTCGAAGATACCAACTACTTGCAGCTCTACTCTTGAAATCTCAGAGGAGAATTTGATTATAGGTAATCGGGAGGAACCGTTTAGGGTCGGAGTCTCGAAGGCAATCTCAGTTATGTTAATGCTTGCCCTAGTTCCATTAAGACTAGCGAGTGTCATGTAGCCTTCTCCTCTAAGTGTTCTTCCGGCATAGGGAGTTAAATCAAAAACTAGGGCGTCAAGCGTAGCGGGATCTGTCAAGTTTGCCACAGTAATAGTGCTGCCATCATCCAACATGAAACCTAATACGACTCCGGCGTTGCTGGTGCCTGTGGCTGTTACGTTAACGTAAGCATAGTTTGACAAATTTAGTTGGGGGCAGTTGACTGTATAAATCGTTGCCACGCTCGCGAAGTCAACTGGTTCAAGTTCGAGAAACAGATTGGGCTCGCTACTGTTGAGAATGTATTCGCCACTTGTGAGGTTTGTGTTTATCGTCCATTCAGACAAAGGAATAATTGGCGGTATGATCGTTGTTGTAAGGTTTGTGAATTCAGTGGTTAAAGTGATAGGTAAAGACACATCTTGATCCAGCCCCAGTTTTTCGGCTTGGTCACTGGATAACAAGATGCTTCTGTTGTCAGTTAGAAGAGCGTTTAGGTCTAGTTTGTTACCCGTCTTCCAATTATAAAAATCACCAAAAACGTCAGGATAATCTGGAGGTATTCCAGCCGCGCTCATCTTGGGATCAAATTGGCTTGCCACTAACGCAGGGATCTGTGTTGAAAGTTCTGGCATTATACCAACTGCTTCGGGAATCAGATCACCTATTGGTTCTTGGTCTGCTGCTTTGAGGTAGCCTCCTCTAGTGCTGTTTGTGATTTGAAGGTCCACTTCTCCTTCGCTTTGAAGAAGGCTTGTTAGAAACGCGTTCTCAAGAGTGTCCGTAGTAATTTGGATGCCTACAAGTAATGTTACTCCTAAGGTTACCGCTAGAATTGCGCTGAGGTTTTTTGTTTTTCTCCTGGATAACGATCTCCACGCAATCAAGAAGCTAGATTTTATTCCCATGATTTCACCAATTCTAACAAGTTTTTGATGTTACAACCTGAGTCGACCAACTAGTCTTTGTTTTTTAGTTTCTGAGCGATTTTGTTGAGTTTTTCAGAGCAATCTCTTATAGCTTCAGCTATTTCTGTGGCATCTGTAGCTGACAGCTTGTCAAGATTGTGATGTAGGATAATCAAAGCTTGCAATAGTTTTTGGGCGGGCTCTCTTTTTTCATGAAGCTTTTCCTTGTTAGGTCCCAATTGGAACCCTCCGATTAGCATCGGTGCGAGAAATTCCATTTTTTTCATAAAATCTTGACCGAGCGCTATCTGCTTTTCCAAGAACTTTTGTCCTTTCTGGGTGAAACTATAGCGTTTGAAGCCCTCTATATCTTTTGGTAACTCTTTTGTGAAGCCTTTTTTTAGCATCCAAGCTAACAATGGGTATATCGATCCTGGGCTTGGTTTCCAGTTTCCACTGGTTTGCACCTCTATTTTCTCAGCGATTTCGGCTCCTGACATGGGTTTCTCGTTCAGCATTTTTAGAACTAGGAACCTGAGAAGGCCCCGTGGGACACCCATAGTTCTGCCTTTGCCACTTACAGTCATTATGCCACATCCAAAACAGCTTCAGTGATATCACTTGCGATATAAAACCTTTATGCATTCCAAGTATATCTTCCAACGGTAAGATCACGTTAGCGCTTAGGTCTTCGAAAGTGATGAGAAATAAAGCTGTACCCCATGTAGCGCGCGCTAAATTTTGTGCAAACATAGTCTCAAAAAATGGCCACACAATTAAGTTGTGCCTTACTTTAACACCGTTTTCATCAATTACACCAAAACGCAAACTCAAAAGCTTAATACTTTTATACGCTATCTCCATGTATCTGCGCTGTAACGGGGATAAAAGGTGACGGCCAAATTCAAAGCCAACTTCAACTTCAGCCTTTCGACAGATTATAGCCCGCTTAAACTGGAAAAGGAAATCCGCGAGTTTTGGAAAAAAAACCAGATACGCGACAAGCTGGAACTCCGAGAAAAAGAAAACAAAGGCCTTTTAGGCTACGTGGAAGGCCCTCCCACCATGAATGGTATTCCACACATTGGTCACTCCAGAGGACGCGTAATGAAGGACGTTCGCTATCGCTGGAAAACCATGCAGGGATACTACATACCTTTCTGGGCAGGATGGGACTGCCAAGGCTTGCCCGTGGAATTGGAAGTTGAGAAGCTTTTAGGCGTGAAGAACAAGTTGGAACTGCTAGAGCGCGTGGGCGAAGAACGCTTCATAAAAGAGTGCAAGAAAGTCATCATGAAATATCACCGCGAATGGGCGGAAGCCGACAGCCGCTTGGGAATATTCATAAACCAGAAAAAAGCCTACTGGACCTACTTGGATGAGTACATCGAGAGGGAATGGCAGTACCTCAAACGCGCTTGGGAACAAAACTTGCTCGAAGAGGGTTACTACGTTGTGGCGTACTGCCCTGGGTGCCAAACGTCGCTTAGCAGTGCTGAGGTGGGCTACGAAGGCTCCTACAAGGAAGTTGAAGACCCCTCCTTATACTTCAAATTCAAAGTAGCAGACAGCCAAAACGAGTATTTCCTTGTTTGGACTACCATGCCCTTTACGATTATAACAGACACGATGCTGGCGGTTAAGCCAGACGCAGAATACGCTAAAGTGAGAGTTGACGGTGAACTGTGGATTATGGTGTATCAACGCGTTGAACCAGTCATGCAGGAACTCGGCATAAAGAAATTTGAAATTACAGAAACCGTTACGGGCAGAAGTCTTGAAGGAACAAAATATGATTATCCTCTTAAAGACATAATTCCCGAGCAAGCGGAACTCGAAACTAAGCATGCTCTTGTGCACACGGTCATCTGCGAAGATTTTGTGGACGTTAACACTGCAACTGGCGTGGTCCACCTCTCTCCTGGAAACGGCGAAGAAGACTTCTGGGTAGCCCAGAAACGCGGCGTGCCAGTGTTCGCACCTTTCGACGACGAAGTCAAATTCACAACGGACGCAGGTGTGTTCAATGGCATTTTTGCTAGAGACGCCGACTACATGGTAGTTGAGGAACTCCGCAACAGGAACGCCTTTGTAGCTGTTAAAAAGATCCAGCATGAGTATCCAACATGCTGGCGTTCGCATCACAAGCTGGTTTGGCTTGCACGGAAAGAGTATTTCCTGAGAACCGATAAGATAAACAGCAAAGTTCTTGAAGCAGCGGAAAGAATCGAGTTCTACTTTGAAGAGCCCAAAAACCGTTTTATTACTTTCCTAAAAGAGGGCAAACCATGGTGCATCTCACGTGAACGTGTTTGGGGCACCCCTTTGCCGATTTGGACTTGCGAAAACTGTGGGAACAAGAGGCTAGTGGCTAGCAAAGCGGAGCTGATAAAAAGTGCTTTGGAAAAAGCTCCTGAAAATTTTGAGCTGCATAAGCCATGGGTTGACCGTGTCACGCTTAAATGCGAAAAGTGCAGCGGCGTAATGCGCAGAGAAGACTACGTTTTAGACACTTGGCACAATAGCGGCGCCTCACCTTACGCGAGGTTCACAGACGAAGAATTTGAAAAGTTTGTGCCCACCGATTTCCTCACAGAAGGCATAGACCAAACCCGCGGCTGGGCTAACTCGCTTCTGCTGGAACATGTCATATTAACAGGAAAGCCCGAAAGCCCCTACCGCGCTTTCCTTTTCCAGGGCCTAACGCAAGACGCAAAAGGCAGAAAAATGAGCAAAAGCCTCGGTAATGTGGTGGAGACTAACAAGCTTCTTGAAAAGTATTCGGCGGACTTGTGCAGGTTCTACATGATGCGCAAGTGCTCTCCAATCGACTTCATGAACTTCGACCTGCAAGAACTGAATCGCAGGTCTTATCAAGTTTTGTCCACGCTTTACCATTTAAGCAGGTTTTTCTTGCAGAACGCCGAGTTCGACGAGTTTAACCCTGAAAAATTCAATTTGGAATGGGGAACCCGCAAAGGTCAACTTAAGAGCGCAGACAGGTGGTTGCTGTCGAAGTTGCAAGAGAAAATTGAGGAGTACACGCTTAGGCTGGAGCGATGCGAGTTTAACTTTGCCGTGGCGGTTTTAGAGGATTTCGTTATCGAAACGCTAAGCAGGCTTTACGTGCCCATGATACGGAAAGAACTCTGGACGGACGACCCTGAAACCTTTGAAAGGCGGCAGACAATATACGCAATGTTGCATTATACGCTGAAGACTGTTACGTTACTTTTCAATCCTGTCACGCCGTATCTTAGCGAAGCGCTTTATCAGAAAGTCTACAAGAAACTCGACGCAAGACTGCCAGAGTCAATAAACTTTGAATGCTGGCCCGTTCCAAACGAGAAGATGCGCGATAAGGCTTTAGATGCCGAGTTTGAGGTCTTGTTCAAGTGCGTTTCTTTAGTTTACGCTGCAAGGCAACAAGCGAAGCTTAAGCGGAGATGGCCGCTCAGCAAGGTAATTGTGGTCGCGCCAGAAAAAACGTCTAATGCTCTAAGAGATCAAGAGTTACTGTTCTTGGAGCTGGTGAATGTTAAAGCGGCAGAATACGTCCAGCAGGTTCCAGATTACGTTGGGGGCGAGAACTGGATTTCTGCTTCCGAAGCCGACATATACGTGTTTGTGAGCGGCCAGCGTGACGAAACGCTGGTCGGGGAAGGTCTTATGCGCGATCTGGCTCGTCGTGTTCAAGCCTTGAGGAAAAAGCTTGGTTACATGCCCACGGACGTTTTGGGCGCAGTACACATTGCCGAACTTGAGGAGAAGAGCATGGGGCTTTTGGAGCCTTACCTAGCGGAAATGGCGGAGCTGGTGCGCGCTGAAAAAGTGTACTTGCATGGCAGCCGCGGCGAAGTTGAAGCGGAATGGCACAAGTCAGAATTGGACGGCAAAAAAATCTACATAAGCATCCACTAGGCTCCTCTTTAACCAAAATCCTTTATTTCCCCAGCTGCAGTTCTATTTCCGAAGCAACAGCGGAAGGGGCCGGTAGATCAGTCTGGTATGATCGCCGCCTTCGCAAGGCGGAAGCCGGGGGTTCAAATCCCCCCCGGTCCACTCAACTTCGAAAAAGAACTATACTAACTAAATCGAGGTTTCAATTGGCTAGTAGCTAGCTATAATTGTTGTAAATGTTTCAACTTCGGTTTTTTTGTTTGTTTTTTTCTGCGTTGTGAAAGTTCTTCAAGATGTCGAGCTGGTATATTTGGTAGAGAGCACATGATCGTCCTCTTCGAGGTTTTATTCTATTAGATTTTATGAATTAATAGTTCACTTTGGAACTCTCAAGTTTGTTTGCAAGTCACTCTGTTTTCTTTATTTAACTTGACATCAAAAGAGGGGGGCGTTGGTTATTAGCCCGCAGGCGCGCGCGATGTGTACTCTTTCACCTCGGTAACACTTTCTTAGATTTCGGTGTTACCACTCTAATATGAAAAGCTTTTAGGCGGATAAACCAACTTTTATCGGTGACACCTATGGCAAAAATCGTTCGAGTAGGCGTAACGTTCCCTCCAGACCTTCTAAAAGAATTCGATGAAATCATCAGCAAAATGGGCTACAATAGCCGCTCCAAAGCCATCCAAGATGCCGTGAGACTCTACGTCTCCGAGAAAAAATGGCTTAGAGAAGAAAAAACCAATCAAACAGGCGTCTTGCTAATGGTCTACGACCACGAAGTAAAAGGACTGGAAAGCGAACTTACAGAGGCACAACATCATCACGCTCAGCTGATTTCTTCCACACTGCACATTCACCTCAGCGAAAGAGACTGCTTAGAGGCAATAGCGGTAAAAGGCAAAGCCTCTGAGATTCGACAATTAAGCGATGAGCTAACCACAAAAAAAGGAGTGAAAATCCTCAAAGAAATGATCGTTTCCGTCTGAAACTCAGCTCTTTATCTCAAACATCCTTTCCAGCGCAATGATAGCCTTCCTTGCCACGGGTTCAGGAACCTTAACCACATGTTTTTCCTGTTTCAAGGAGGCGTAAAGCCTGTCAAGCGTGATCAGCTTCATGTTGGGGCACACTGCTCCCTCATAAGCAATGATGAACTGCTTTTCAGGGTTCTCCTTTCGAAGGCGATGCAGAAGCCCTTCCTCAGTGCCAACAATGATGGTTTTGGCGTTGGATTCCCTTGCGTAACGGCACATTTTCGAAGTGCTACCCACAAAATCTGCTACTTTACGCATTTCGGAACTGCATTCTGGATGCACCATTACGGCAGCGTCTGGATATCGAATCTTAAGCACCGCCACATCTTCAGGCTGGAAAAGCAGGTGCGTCGGACAGAAGCCCCATTCGGGAATTGGAATTAACGTTTTTCCAGTTTTTTCTGCAGCGTACTCGGCCAAGTTGCGGTCTGGACCAAAGAGAATCGTGTCCGCATCCAGCGAGTTGATGACTTCTACAGAGTTGGCAGATGTGCAGCATATGTCACAGTAAGCTTTAGCTGAAGCTAGAGTGTTCACGTAGAGCACCACAGGAGCATCGGGGTAATGTACTTTCCACCGCTTTATTTCGTCAACAGTAAGCATCTGCGCCATAGGACACCGCGCACCCAAAGAAGGCAAAAGCACTTTTTTCGCGGGGTTAAGTATGGCGGCCGACTCAGCCATAAAATCCACAGCGGAGACCAACAGTATCTCAGCGTCTCTTTCTTCCATAGCCTTGCGGCTCAGCTCAATGCTGTCGCCAATGTAGTCAGCTATGTCTTGGATTTCCGGTCTTTGATAATTGTGCGCCAGAATTATTGCCTTCTTTTCTTTCTTGAGTTTCTGGATTTTGTCTGTTAAGTTCATGGTTTCGCCTTGGCGTTTGAACATTAAAGGCGCATGAAAAGATATATGTTTTTACCCTGCTTAGCCACGTTTTCTTTATGATATCATAATAGTTTCTCGGTTATGCTCTGCGGAGACTCCCCCTCCCTCATATAAAGATGCACTTAACTTGTAAGCGCACGCGCAGATACGGAAGCATAACAGGGCTGTCGAGAAGAGCGGGTTCTGTCCAGTGTGCGGAAGAGTCAGAAGCAAATATGAAAGTAAAACCGCAGCGGGAGAAAAGAGAAATAATCATTACCAGCTTGGATTTATTAGCTTCTTCTCTTAAGCAAGAACGCGGCTGCACATGTCCTTCATGCCAGTCACTTCAAAGGCTCTATCAGCATTGG
>Ga0209636_10006299_pt1 | contig 12112 bp, 13 predicted proteins | sample DeeMarSWOR152_54_FD_187464 | JGI IMG/M metagenome (GOLD analysis project Ga0209636, IMG submission 187464) | Marine sediment microbial communities from White Oak River estuary, North Carolina - WOR-1-52-54 (SPAdes) (version 2) | ecosystem: Environmental > Aquatic > Marine > Intertidal zone >...
AGCCTCTCCGATTTCACAGAACTGATGACATCTTGAATGTATTCTCGATTATTGCCTACTATTCCATGGTTTTCCATACCCAGAGATACGTGAATGTGTTCAGTTCTGCGCAATATTTCCTTGATGCATTTGGCGGTAAGCTTGGCGTACCCTTTGGTATCTTCGCTTGGGTTGGACTTCATAACCGGGTCAATGCGCACCGTCTTGATATCTAGAGCTGAGGCCGCTCTGCTAACATCAGCAACCCACTGAATCTCTCCTTCAACACTTTCCTTGGCAAAATCGTTTGTAACTAGCAAAGCGCAGATGCTAACATTCTCAGATTCAAGTCTGTTAATAACCTCTTCTATCTTTTGTTCCTTGGAAATATCAAACAGCAATCCTGAATTCAAGTCTCGTCCTACATTCAATTCAAAACTCTCAAGGCCCAGATCTTTGACACCTGCAATGACATCCTTGTAGCCAACTGCCAACACTTGAGAATCTCTAATTGCCACATACATATGATCCAATCCTCTCAGGAGCATTCTAAAGACCGGCTCTATATGCTTTTCCCTGCAAGCATCAATTCTCGATCGATTGGTGTTAACGATAGGAAGACTGAATCGATCGATGACTTTCCTATAGAACGCTGTCTGAAGCTCCACAAGAAAGACTCCTTGTTGGTGACAGATTCTATGATGCACCTCAAGATGGGTCAAGGATTCACTTGTGCGAATATGAAACTAGCGAACTGGCTGAAGCTCTGGACTCGCCTTTGAGAAGCAGTTCTAAGCTTGTTCCTCGGTCGAAGACGCACCAGAGACGCAACGACGATCGCCAGAAAACGGCGATTGACCTCAAAAGCCGAAACAGACATGGAAGAAACAAAGGAGGAGCTCAATGAGTTGAAGAAAGACATCAAAAAGCTGGAAAAAGAACTCGAGGAAGCAGTAGATGAGAAAACTATACCCCAAACCCAAACCCATCTCGATAGATCGTATTAGAAACAGGGCATCACTTCTTTGGCGAATCTTGTGGCAAGTCTAAGATATTGGTCGGGGAAGAAAGAGAAGGGATATCCCTCGCTTGGAGTGTAGTCCCCTATAAGAGCTACGTAGTATTCGCATCCTGCGTCATCATACGCCTGTATTAGCTCAACCGAGTCTTCTATGCCACCCAAAATGCTGAAGGTAAAATCGATTTTCCGTTGGTATTTTTCAAGGTATTTCTTGAGTTTTTCGATCTTAGTCCTGTAGTTTTCCGCTTCAGTATCACCGGAGTTTGTCCATTTCCAGTTTGTCGGAATCCAGCCGTCAAAATGTTTCGCTGTCATCTTCAGCATAAATTCTCCTGATCCTCCTGACCATATAGGTGGGTGGGGCTTCTGAATTGGTTTGGGCTCAAGCACAGCGTCTTCGACGTGGTAGTGTTTTCCTTTGAAAGTTGTTTTCTCCTCAGTCCAAAGCTTGAGTATTAGTTTGGTTCCTTCTATCGTCTTGGCTACCCTGACTCCGGGACTATCATAGCTCTGGGATGGAGAATAAGTATGAAACTCAGGAGGGTGCCATCCGGCTCCAAATCCGGGAATAATCCGGCCATGAGAGAGATGATCCAAGTGGGCTATGATCTTCGCCAGCTGCTGAGGAACATATCTTGGCACAGGAGTAACGGTTGTTCCAAGATCTATTCTCTCTGTTCTCGCAGCAATGTAGGCCAACGTGGTGTAAGGTTCAATACATTCATTGGTACGGGGAAGGTTGTAGTGATCGGGAACAAAGAACCCGTCATAACCCAGCTCCTCTGAAAGGACGGCCGCGTCTACGAAAAGACTCAGAGGCAAATTCTTATGTCGCGGAAACACGCTTGAGATGTTCAAACCAAACTTCAACTTCTGTCGACCCCACTATGGTCAATTGCTGTTTCCTTATGTGCTTTGCCAGCTTATGGTGATTCAGAGCATGCTTTCTTATAATGGAATAGGTTACGTCATCAACCTTCTTGATCACCTTGGCTAGAATGCCAACAACAGATGCTTGGATCGATCGATTCTTATATTTGTAGCCATTCGAAGAAGAAAGAGATTAGCTTTAGCCATTATGAACAAAGAGTGTTTTTGTGTGAGTAGAGTAGTGTGTAGAGAGCACACAGAACAGAAGAGTAGAGTACAACACATAGAAAACAACACAACACAAAAGAGAACGGAACAAAACGAGAGAGAAAAGGTAAGAACTATACCCCACACCCAACGTCGAGTTCTAGATGGGTCAGTCTGACCTTATTGAGCCATCGCTTGCTATCCAGTTATCATCCTTTGGGGCTTGGTTGTGTTTTCCAACCCCTTAGAAGCTCTTCCCTTGTTCCCAGTGATTCTAGAAACCGCATCATTTTTGAGTGTAGCATTTCAGCCACTTCCGAGTTTTCTTCATATAGGTTGTGGCTTTGGGTTGAATCAGCTGTAAGATCATAGAGTCTAGAGGAGGTCGGTGCATCCATCTCTTTGTGATAGAGTCCCTGCTGTGCAGCGTCTTCTAAGCGTTTCTTTGCTCCTTCCTTGACAGCAATTAGAGACCAGTCAGGTGACGTCACTGTTATCCAGTGTGTCGTTAATAGACTTTCTGAGCTAACCGCGGTATCCCGTACCTGCTCTTCTTCACCTTTGACTAAGTGTAGAAGCGATTTTCCTTGCACCCTATCTGGAATCTTGGTCTCTGCGATTTCCAAGAACGTCGGCATCAAATCCGGAGGTTGAACCAAAGCATCACATCTGCCGTGAATGCTTTCCATCGAATCAGGCAGTCTCATTATCAGTGGTATGTGGGCGTTCTCTTCGTAGAGGACAGAGGTTTTCCCGATCGTATTGTGTTCGCCAAGATAGGTTCCATGGTCTGTTGTGAAGACTACGGCGGTGTCCTCAAAAAGTCCCAGATCCTCAATCTTCTGCAGTAGCCTTCCTACCCACCTGTCTACCAGCGTGACTTCTCCAGCATAAAGCGCCCTCAAATGGTTCAGTTCTTCCTCTGACAGGTATGAGGCTGTCGTTGTGCGGTTAGGGACATAGGCCATCCCTGGAACGGCGCCACCTTTCCATTCTGGGTCGTACATGTCAGCGTACCATTTTGGCGGATCCCATGGTTCGTGAGGGTCGAACGTGTCGATGTACAGGAAGAACTTCCTGTGCTGGTCGTAGTTAAGCTCAAGCCATTTCTCAGCCGCCTGCATAGTCTGTGCTACAAAATAGTCACTCTCAAACCTTCGCATTTGAACATTCATCATGTATCGGTGACCCAAGACATCTCCTAGTTCTTCAGAGTCATTCGTAGGATTTGTCATGTATCGATCTCCCTCTTGACCTCTTACCCATAGCCACCCGTCAAAACCTCTATCGAAACCGTGACGATCCCGGACCAGATGAAGGGTGTCTGCAATAAACATAGTGGTGTAGCCTGCTTGACGAAGAGACTCGGAAAGTATAATCTCATCCCAAGGCAGATTGGGTTCCCTCCCGTCAAATGACCACTTTGAATAGGCAAAAGTGTAACGACCAGTGTGCAAATCACGCCGGTGCGGGATCGTTGGAAAAGATGCAACATAAGCTTTGTCAAATACAATGGATTCTTCTGCAAATCTGTCTAGGTTTCCGGTATGTACCTTCTTGTTTCCGTAACATCCCAAGTAGTCGCGTCTGAGGGTATCGGAAACTATCTGTACAACATTCATGTTTTCATCACCTTTACAGGTCAATCGAAACTAATGAGAGACTGTGTTATTATCTTTCTTGCGGTCGGGTTAGAGGGAAAATCCGCACTCAGAGCTCATACCTATCCTTATTCAATATGAACTGGGGCAGGGAGTGTTTGTCCGAAGAAGATTCTAAGAAAGCCGAGTCACTCGAAGAGGCCCAAGTCACCGAATTTGCTGAAGAAACGGAGGGGTTTCCAAAACGCGGGACGACACTACAAGGGCGTGTTGCTCATCTATTGAGATTGACAGTGTACATCGATCGATCTAGAGGATCAGATCAATGACTAGCTAAACTAGAGAACGATCGATCAACCGTGACAAACGAAGGAATCCAGGTATCGCTCAAACACTTGAAGAAGTCTAGAGCTGGACGTATTAAGATAGGAGTCCATAGTAGCTAGCACATAGACTCTTTCATTCATGTCGCAATACCAAAGCCCAACCACGCCGAAATTGCGTTTCGTTCTCTGCCGGGACGGGTAGGTATAACGCCGACATATCAACTTGTGCCCCAGCACGTCCTTCTCATAAGAGATTCCTTCCTTTTGGAAAGGACTTGGGGGACGAATACCATATCTAGATGCGTAAGGAGGTTCGTCCAAAAACTGCTCCAACTCGCTTCCCAAGTCCTCTAAGGTAGGAGGCGTAGACACTTTCTTCCAGATAACCACAAACGTCGCCGTATTATACTCGCCGAACGTCTCAGTAACATACTCGCCAAGAATATAACCGGAATTGTCGCTAGGCTCCGAATCATAAAACCCTCTCTCAAATATATCCATACTTCTAAGGTGTTCAACCGAAAAGCCATAGTTCGAGTATGTACCATACTCAGGTGGCCTTTCTTCATGAAAAAACCGGAAATAACACCACATTGCAAAATATACGACAATCAACAAAATCACAATCCATCCGTGTGGAAGCCCCCAAAAAGGTTCCATGTATACCCGCTACCTCCCTTCAGCTCCTCGCTATTTCGACTCTGATTCGATCGATAGATGACATAAGTTTTGCTTTATAATATCTAGACCACTAAAACACAAAAACTTAAGCAACTACTTAAAAACGGACAAGAGAGATATTGGTGGTTACTTGCCTACTTCTCCAGAATACTTTTCAACTTATCTAATCCTTTCTCGAAGTCCTTTTCTACCGCCCTGCTGACCAATTTAGCTAACATCTTCATCATCAAGTTGGACATTTCATAGTCAGTTACAGCCGTAATTCTAGTTCCTGCATCAGTTGGTTCAAGGGTAAATGTTCCATCTACATTTCGCACTCCCTTCATGCCTTGCACCCGATACATAATCTTCTCGTTTTCCAGACTTTCCGTAATCTCAATCTCAACTACTCCTTCTTTTGTATTAATGCGACAAGACGCACCCACCTTATACTTGTCTTCAGGAGTGCGAACCTCTGAAGTATATTCCGCACTTTCATATTGTTCACTCCATTCTGGCATTCTGTCGAAAGCAAGCATTTCCCAGACCTTTTCAGGTGGAGCCTTGATTTCAACCGACTTTTCAATCCTAGCCAAAATATCACCTCCTATTCACCCATCAATCCCATTTGTCTCTTTTTTTGGTATTTAAGCCTTCTCGCCAAAGAGAGAGATTACTGAGAGAATAGAGTCAGGAGATTGGAGAAGAAAGACCTTTTCTTATATGGTCTCTCTGGTTCTTCTCTGGAATGGCTATCTTTCCAGATGATTGTTCTCAGTACCACATGCATTTCTCCATAGTCTCAAGAGCGGCCTCAACATTGTTCATGGGCGCTGGTAGGTATAGTTCCGCCCCGAGCATTAGCCCGCCTTTTCTTGAACCTAGGATGTCGACCACATGCTCTACGTGTGTTCTCACTTGTTCGGGTGTTCCGAATGGCATTATGAACTGTCTGTCCAGATCTATATCCAAGCAGATCCTTCCCTTGCACTTCGCTGCAATGTTCTCCAAGCCGTTGACCCGATCTTGAAGCCGGAGAATGGTTACCCCTGCATCTATGAGATCATCCGCAACCTCTACCATGTGGCCATCACTCTCCATGTAGACATGAGCGCCAGCCTCTCTTACACTTCTGAAGATTCTCCGATAACATGGATAGAGGACCTCACGGAAGGTAGACTTCGCCATGGGCATCCGGTCCTGATTGCCTAAGTCATCTCCGAAAAAGACTGCGTCCAGACCATCGAATCTCAGAAGCCTTTCCACAAGCTCCATGGAATATTGAGTCAAACGCTCAGTAAGATCAAAGAGCTCTGGAGGTTTTCTGAGAAAATCCACTAGCAAGTTACTGTAGCCTCTCAGATAGGAAAGCCTCTCAAAGAGGAATCCATATTCGAATGAAGCCCTCACCAGCTCCCCTGCCTCCCTAGCTGTCCTCAGGCCCTTGTAAACCTCATCCCAAGGCATAAGGGGACCCGCATGAACCAGCAGACCGTCCTCAGGATCGGGAATGATCAAGTCTCTGAGCCGGCTCCAGCTACCCAGTGGGTTCTCCACAACGTATCCGTAATCTCCTTCCCTACAGAAATGCCACTTACAACCAAACTGGTCTATGTAGGCTCTTGGAGAGCGGAGACTCGTACCTGGTTTGGATAAATGGATCGCAGGATACTTGAGCGCGAGGTCTCCCAATTCCTTGTGATGGATGTTCCACACGGGCTCAGTAGGGATGAGGCGGCAAGGTATGAACTCGGGCTTTCGAAGTTCCGCTGCCCTCAGGAAGTTCTCTCTCCAACCTAGGCTCGGCAGCCTTGCACACATTGATCTCACAGGCTCTCGCTATTTTCGCAAGTCAACCTATAATATTTCCGGTGGACTTTGAGAGGTTGTCAACTATTGCTTGCGCAAGTCAAGAACATTGTCTCTTCTGTATCTTCGATCGATCAGGCTTCTCGAGAACCTTACCTTGGAGATGAGAAAAGAATAATCGATTGATCTGCGAAAGGAAGGCTAGCTTTAAATATGTGTTCTTGTCTGGTAGCTGACGGCGTGATTCTACGTGAAATTGGCTATTTGTGGCGAGCTAGGCGCGGGATGTACTGAGGTTGGACAGCTTCTATGTAAGAGGCTTAGTATGAAATGCATAAACTCGTCCGACGTCGTCAAACGTTTGATGTTGGATTTCGGAGAGTCGTTTGAGGGTTTTGAGGTGCATGTTCGGTCTGGCGAATTGGATCTTGACAAGATGATAGACGGCAAGATCGATGAAATGCTTGAACAGGAAGATCTGATAGTCGAGGGAAGATCTGGCTTCATGCTGTTCAACAACAAGGACGTCTTCATGGTTCTGCTGACAGCAACAGCAGATTCAAGAGCTGGTCACGTGGCAAAAAGGAGAGGAATAGAATTCGAAGAAGCAAAGATTGCGGTAAGGCAAAGTGACGAGGAAAGAGCGGGCATGGTAAAGAGACTCTTCAACAAGCAGTGGCTTGACCCTCACAACTACGACATGACTATTAACACGGCGCTTGTAAGTCTGGAAGCAGCGGCTGACTTGGTAACGAGAGCATTCTCAAGGATGAGTACTTCCGATACCGTTGTGGGATGAACACGATCGATCGAGTTAGCGATCGATGGTTTCTACGAAAAACTCGATAGGGTAGCTTTATTAGGCTTAGTTCACAATATGTGGTCTGCAAAGGGCGGGTAGGGTCCAGCGCAAGCTGCATTGGTGTTATTGGCGCATTCATTGCCCTTGTCAGGAATCCTGCACTGCCTGAAGACGCTAAGAAGAGTTCAGAATGACTGCTGAGAGGATAATATCCCGGTTACCTGAAGTTGTGGACATTAGGCGATGTTCAGACTGCGGGGGCGCTAAGCTGATGAGAGACTACGATTCTGCCGAGGTCGTGTGCATGGAGTGTGGTTGCGTTCTGAGCATGAGAATTGCTGACCGAGGTCCTGAATGGCGGGCTTTTACCGCAGAACAACGGGAGAAGAGAACTCGAACAGGGTCGCCAACAACCTATACAATCCACGATAAAGGACTCTCCACTATGATTGACTGGCATGACCGTGATGTCTACGGCAGAACGCTAAAGCCTAGCCAGAAGGCTCAGATCTACAGGCTTAGGAAATGGCAGAGACGAATAAGGGTTTCCGACGCCATGGAGCGAAACCTTGCATTCGCTCTTTCCGAGATCACGAAGATAGCCAAGGGTCTATCTTTGCCGAAGAGCATCTTCGAGACCGCCTCGGTGATCTACAGAAAGGCTGTCAGGGAGCATCTTGTCCGAGGAAGATCGATACGAGGGATCAGCGCCGCCTCAGTTTACATTGCGTGTAGACAGTCGGGGCTTGCACGGACTCTTGAGGAGGTTGCGAAAGCTTCGAACGTGAGCAAGAGAGAGGTAGGTCGCAGCTATCGTTTCCTCGTGAAGGAACTCAACTATTTCATCCCTCCTGTAAGAGCGAACCAGTATGTCTCGAAGTTTTCTAACCAGCTCTCGATGCAGGGAAAAACTGAACAGATAGCGAACGAGGTTTTGGCGATTGCTCAAAAGCTTAGGCTCACTTCCGGTAGAGGACCTACAGGTATAGCGGCAGCGGCCACCTACATTGCGTCTGTTCTGGTAGGGGAGAGGAGAACCCAGAGAGAGATTGCTGAGATCGCAAAAGTCACAGAGGTGACCATAAGAAACAGGTACAAGGAACTTGTCAGCAGCATGACTTTTTCCATGGAGCTGTGATCGATCGCGGAGAAGATGAGAATGCCACAGGGGAAAGGAAGTCCCAATCATCCATTACGGTTGAAGGTAGAGATGATCATGGCGATCAGAGACTACGAGAATGAAGCAATCCGGAGTAATAAGGAGGGGATCGACTTTGTTGCCTCACAAGCTGAATCTGACGACAAGGTACTGTTGCGGGTGGTAACCAATCCAAGGGGCAGGTCTGGCACTGTCGGCGTAGACGTTGTTAACGAGATGGTCGACACAATAAGACAAGAGAATTATGATAGAGGAATCCTCATCAGCGAGAGGTTTTCGACAGCAGCGAAGGACGTAATGAGACGTGAGGGCATCCAGATCATCTCAGAGAATTTCACGCCTCGATATGAGCCGATCGAACTCTACTCCAAAATGCGGGAATACATTGATAGCTTGTGCAAAGCCAAGTGCGGAAGTTCGCCGAAGAAGAAGTCGGAGTGTAAGGGCATTTCAGACGGTCACTACACGTGCAAGATCAGGCTGCTCAGCGATAACGCTTCATTCCATCTCAAGAGGGGATGGGTTAACCTCCTGAAACAGGATTTCAAGCAGCTCATATCGTTAAGAGATCAAACGGTCGACTAGGAACTTCGGCCAGCTAAGGGATCAGTGATTGTGCTCCCTTTTTCCATTCGATCTAGAAGCGATGAAGTTGCGGGGGGGACCTAAATGATGCCGCGAGTATATAGGGGTGTGGCAGGATGAAAACGATGGCGAGCAGAACAGCTATCTACGGTGCTTCGGCGAAGATGATGTATGTGATAGTTTCAAAGTTGAGGGCTGCTGGAGCCGTGTCCCCGGATGAAGCAGCGATCGATCGGGAGCTCTTCTGGCAGCCTTTCTGTGGAGCAATCTAGGTCCACAATTATCCTTCTATGTCATGTCGGCCACGTACCTTCTACACACATTCACCGCGGCGTTCATCACTAAAGAACCGATCGATCGATCAAAAAAAGAACAAGAACTAGTAACTGTGAGTAAACGTAAGCAAATGTCAGAGAGAGATTGATTTTTTGATATTTGTCTGCCGAAGGGATAGTCATGAAGAATACTGAATGCACAATTTACATTATGTCAAAGCATGGATGGATACAGAAATATCGGAAAGGAAAGGAGGGCTGGATTCAAACTAGTTCAAATGGTGCAGTACGCTCTTTAAGTGCAGAGCAGCTGCTTTCTCACATCCTTCCGCTCCTAGCGGGAATAGGACACTTCACCGTCAAAGTTGAATCAGACAACAGAATTGAAATTTAGTTGGGTTTGGGACTGAAATTTGGCATTTATTTCTCTATTTCTTTGATTTTCTTGCCAAATAGAAAAGATTCACGGCTAAGGAAAAACCAGTCAGAACACCCTCAATGGAATCCGAAATAGAAAAACCAGAATACTCAAAATGTGTAAAGCGTCCAACAGGAATCCCTATAGCCAAGGACATCATTCCTATTGACAAATGAGTTTCAGTCAACCAATCAATCAGTCAATTTCCTCAACCTTCATATGATTTCTCCGTCGGCGTCTTCTCAGAGGTTCCTCAATCTTTGACATCGTCCCTACTGGCGGCGGAAGATGCCATTAGAAAGCAGCATCCGGATCATCTTCTCGTGGATCTTAGGAGATTGCTTGAATGTTGCACTGGAGTCAGTTACGGTCTCGTTTTCGATCGATCGAAAAGATCTATCGAGGGCAGACTTGTGTCAACTGCAAATGCATAGTGTCGAGTATAAATGGTGAAGTTCGCCATAGAGAGTGCACAGAGCCTTGGTTAAGGCTGAGTTGAGGCGTACTTGGTTCTTCTTCATCTAGCAGCGTACAGCAAGCTCGGTTAGTCTGTGACTTCTTGGAGCTGTACAGGTACCTCGTTGAAGACTTTCTATTGAGTTCTGTAGGGATCTGAAGGTTGGAGACTTCGTTGTGAAGAGTGAATGGGCTTCCGGCAGAAGGGATGGGAAGGGCATGATAGGGTATCTTAGCGATTTGAAGACCAGAGAAATGTTGGGAAGCTTGAATCGATATCTTGGAGGTATGGTTGAGGTTCCGAGAATCAGAATCGGCAAGAAACAGACCATCGAAAACCTTGATTAGTGAAGAAGCATTGTTGTTTGCTAGATTCCTTCGGAATGAAAATCATAAGTGGATACCTCGAACCAGTTTAGGATGAGAATATTAATGCTTTGATTAGTCTTTGATTGTAGGAAGTTGAGAGAACATGACGAAACATAATGATATTGCGGTAATCAACAAGCGACACTGGGAGAAGATGGTGAGAGAAGGATGTGGGTTCACTCGCCCTTGGCTGGAGCTGGATGCTAACCTCATTAGTCGGTATGTGAAAGGTCAGTTGAGTCCTGTACCGGAGCCGTTGCTCGTCATGTATCCATCCAGTGTACTTGCAGGTGTTGAAGGCAAGGATGTCTTGTGTCTCGGAGCCGGGGGAGGACAACAGTCAGTGGTTTTTGGTCTTCTTGGTGCGCATGTGACTGTGGTGGATCTAGCTGAAGGACAGTTGAAAGGGGATCGGAAAGCAGCAACACACTATGGATATGAGATTGATACCATTCAAGGAGACATGCGAGACCTCTCATGTTTAGGGGATAAGTCGTTTGATCTTGTATATGGAACAGGTATGAGCTATATCCCTGATGTCAAGCAAGTCTATTCCGAAGTTGCCGATGTGTTGAGAACTGGGGGGAAATATCGCGTGGATTTCTCAAATCCAGCGACAGAGTTCGTGGACTGCGACGACTGGGATGGAGAAGGTTATCGCATCACCAGACCGTATGCTGAGCGAGTCCGTAGACTTGAGGATGGTCCTATTGAATTTCGACACACATTGAGTAGCATCTTCAATGGGCTCATCGCCTTAGGACTATCCATAGAACATGTCCAGGAAGCACCATATCGGGATGTAAAAGCGCCTCCGGGAAGTTGGGAGCATTGGCTAACATATGTGCGGGGATTCGCTATTGTAGCAAGGAAAGACTAAGAAGAGGGTTGCCATATAGGCGTACAGCTGTACGCAGAGAGGCTATAGCGATGCGAAGATATGGTGCTAGTTCAGTGTATTCTGGGCTACTGTCTATAAGACCCTCCAATGATTCAAGATTCTCCATCGCTAGGTCAAGTTTGTCATTCAACTCTTCGATGTTTGATCCTTCATGCGCTATTGTCATCTGGGTTTCACGTTCGTTTGCTTAGTAGCTATATGTATATGAAGTCAGCGCACAGACTGAGAACACTGAAGGTAGTCACCAGAAAGCAGCCCCAATCGTAATCACAGAATGTTACTGCCCATCTATTCGCACAGAAAATGCAGGAGTTCCCCTCCATTTTCCCGTGGTGCTTCGTTTTGGGGGTTTTGGGGTATCATTTTTGGCCACACACAATCGGTCGCAGAACTCTGAAGAACATCATACTGAGTTTCTTCATTGCATTTGAACCCACTCTATGGTCAGTCATATGATTTATGTGGGAGGCTTCCGATTATCCAAGGTGAAGTAAATGGCAGATGTTAAGCGAATCCGAGTGGCAGCGATCCAGATCAAGTCTGAACTGGGGCAGCCGGAGGAGAACATCAGACATGCGATTCCCTACATCGAGCAAGCCGCCAAGGAAAACGCGCAGTTAGTCGCCCTGCCTGAAATGTTTTTGTCAGGCTACACGCTTGCTAGGCAGGATTGG
>Ga0209636_10006300_pt1 | contig 12112 bp, 14 predicted proteins | sample DeeMarSWOR152_54_FD_187464 | JGI IMG/M metagenome (GOLD analysis project Ga0209636, IMG submission 187464) | Marine sediment microbial communities from White Oak River estuary, North Carolina - WOR-1-52-54 (SPAdes) (version 2) | ecosystem: Environmental > Aquatic > Marine > Intertidal zone >...
GTAGTGCTCGAAGATCCCGTGCTGGTAGGGCACTTGGTTCCTCTCTGCGGTCGCCCTCAGCTCCCTGATGACTTCCACGTTGTAGACGATGGCCGCGTCCCTGTAGACGATGACGGGGCCTTCGCCGAGCTTCACCGGCATCCTCCCCTTCGGGAGGGTCGGGTAGTCCCCCGCTATGCCTATGTCGATGTTGAGGGCCACGTCGAACCCTTGCCGGGCGAGGGACTGGGCCCCCCTCATGCCGACCTCCTCCTGGACGGTGGAGGCCATGTAGAGGTCGCAAGTCAGCTCCGAGCCCTTGAGCATCTCGGCCAGCCTTAGCATGATCGTGTGGGCGATGCGGTCGTCCATCGCTTTGCCGAAGACCTTGCTCCCGAGCCTCTCGGTCGTCGGGTTCCAGATGACCGGCGATCCGACATGGACGCCCATCTCCTCGACCTCCTCGCCGCTTGAGGCCCCGATGTCGACTAGGACGTTCCAGGGCTCTAGGGGCATCTCCCGCTCCTTAGGCTGGAGCACGTGGCCCGCCGAGGAGACGTAGGCCCCCCTCACGCCCCCCTTGTCGCCGAGGACGAGGGCCTTCTGCCCAACGAGGCAGTAGGGGTAGCCGATCTTGTCCGCCCTCCCCCTGCTCAAGTGGAGGAATCCGTCCTCGGTCACGCTGAGGACGAAGTAGCCTATCTCGTCGGCGTGGCCGAAGACGACCACCCTCCTCCCCTCCCCGGGGAAGTGGGCCACGACGTTGCCCACGTTCGTCAGCCGGATCTCGTCGGTGAAGGGCCTGAGGTCCTCCACGAACTCCCTCTGGACCCCCTGCTCGTTGCCCGTCGGGCCCGGGATCTCAGAGTACTTCACAAGCAGATCGAACAAGTCCATGAGTCGTCACAATCTGTTGAACCCGCTCAGGGTTTAAAGTAGTTGCGCGCCCCAGAGTCCGTCGACTTAGTGGGGCGTGCATTCACCTTTTTAGGGCCAGGCTCACCAGACTACTGGGTCAACATGGTTGTCGATGAGCGCATAAGGGAGCTTCTAGCCAGCACGGAGATATTCCTGCACCCGACTGACTTCACCCTGGTCAGCATAGACCCGAGGGAGGAACAGAAGGCTAGAAGCCTGCTCCTCAGCCTCGAGCCGTTCTCCTCGGTGACTTTCGATCTGGCTGAGGTCTCGCTCGTGGTCGACTCGGACGCGTGGGCGGAGCTGAGGGGAGAGTTCGGGAGCTTCAGAGAGGAGGGGCCTTACAGGCTGATAACCTTTGACATCGTCCTCGACCTCTCGATCGTCGGCTTCCTCGCCGCCGTCTCTGCGAGGCTCGCGGAGGCGGGCGTCAGCATCTACGCCCTCTCGACCTTCCTGAGGGACCACATCCTCGTGAAGGCCGGGGACGCCGAGAGGGCCATGGGAGTCCTACGGGCGTTGATCGAAGAGTGTAAGGAACAAGGTTAGGGGAGATCTCGTCTCCCATCATATAATGGGCAGGAAGGTTCTGAGCAGAACGTAGGCCACGTACGATGAGACCGTCACCGCGGCCGCCCTCTTCCTGGTGGTCCCGTAGTTCGTGGAGATCGCGAAGACAGTCAGCGCAACAGTCGCGACCCCGAACACGGTAAAGACACTTAGAGACTGGATCATCGCCCTCCCGATAAGGCCCGTCGCGACGAGCCTCGACGACACGATCACCGCCAGCTGCTGGGATGTGATCCTGTAGGCGTCAACGACCCTCAGAAGATGCTGGACAACCATCGGAGCGTGGGCGAATCCCGTCATGGCGAGGGCCCGTTTAGAACTGCCCTCCCCCACGAGTATCTTCGCCGCGAGCAGGACCAGGAGGTTCGGAAAGATCCACCTGTTGAACGCACCCAGGCCGCTCCCCAGCGCTATGAAGGGCAGTAGCCTGCTGATGATGGCGTCCAGGTCTATGCTCTGGGCGCCAGGGGTCTGCGGGCCCATGAACCCGCCCTGCCCCATTTGACCGAGGACCAGCGCGGCGAGATCCATCTTGGAGGTGTAGAGGACGCCGGCCCAGGCCGCCAGGACGGCCGCGGCGAGCACTATCGCCACCCCCTTCAGCAGGTCCTTCTCACCGATGGCCTCGAAGGCCTCCCCGGGCGAGGTGAACACCCGGGAGACCTTGTCGAGGAACCCTGGGCCCTCACTCATACCTGAGCGCCTCCACGGGGTTCAGGTTTGAGGCCCTCCAGGCCGGGTAGAGGCCCGAGACCACGCACGTCAGGACGGCGAACCCGACGACGTACGCGCCCAGCTGTATGGAGGGGGCCGGGGGCAGGTTGATGTAGCTCCCGATCACCTGGCTGAGGAGCATGCCGAAGAGCGAACCCAGGAACCCTCCCACTATGCCCGTGAACACGGTCTCGGACAGGAAGAGGAAGAGGACGTCCCTGCTCTTCGCCCCGATGGCCTTGAGCACCCCTATCTCCCGGGTCCTCTCCATGACGGAGACGGTCATCGTGTTGATTATCCCGACCCCGGCGACGATGAGGGAGATGGCTGCTATGCCGCCGAGCACCGCCTCGATGGTCCCGAGGACCTGGCCCACGAGCTCCTGGGCCGACTCGAAGGATATCACCATGATGCCGTCTCCCATCTTTTCCTTTATTCTATCCACGACCTCCTCAACGATGTCGAGGCTCTCGGCCTGGGCCATGACGTAGTCGAACTCGCCCCCGATCTCGTAGAACTGCTGCGCAGTCCTAAGGGGGATGCCTATGGAGTCGTCGAGGTTGGCGCCGAAGCTCCCGCCCGTCCTCTCGTAGACGCCTACGACCCTCAGGGTCAGCTCTTTAGTCACGCCCTTCACGCTCGCCTGGATCTTTATCCTGTCCCCGACCTCTATGATGGGCTCGTCCAGGTCCCTGGGCTGAACGATGTTCGCCCCCACGACGACGGCGGAGGTGTCCGTCCTGTATAGGGGCCTCCCGTCCTCCACCTCTGCGTTCTTGTTAAGCTCGAAGTACTCGTCAGTGACCCCGAAGACCTCGCAGCGGAACTCCCTCCCCCTCACCTCGAAGCTACACATCTTGTTGGCGATTATCGGGGTCGCCATCTTCACCCCGCTCACCTTGGAGATCAACTCCAGGTCCCTCCAGCCGAGAGTGGTCCCTACGAGGCCTCTTCCCTGCTGCATTTGTCCCGGTATCACCATGATGTTCTGCGGACCAAAGACCTCCAGCTGCTCGTTGATGTCGTTGCTGAGCCCCTGGGTGAGGGAGACGAGGCCCGTCACGGCGGCGCACCCTATCAGGATGCCCACCAAGTTAAGGGCGAACCTGAACTTCCTCTCCCTGAGGCTGTCGAAGGACATCCCAAACATGTCCCAGATCTTCAACTGCTTCCACCTAAGGTGTGAGGCCAAGAAGCCGCCTAAGCCAGAGCCAGAAGCCCCCCGTCGATCCCTGAGAGGGCGTATTTGATACGGCCTCGACGACAATCACTGGAAGCTCAACGGTCTGCTCGTGCTCCTGGTTCAGGTCGTCGGTGTAGGTGACCCTTATCCCCCCCAAGTGTTCTCCCGAGCTCGCGCCCTTTACGACCTCGAATTTCAGGTCAAAGGGTATGGGGCTGTCGGGGTCGACCGCCCCGATGTACTCCCCGCTCTCTACGGTCTTGCCGAAGACGGCGTCCTCAGCAAGTTCGATCGCGACGAACCTGACGCTCTCTGTGCCTATGAGGAGGAGATCCGCCTCGAACTCCGTGACGCCACCCGCCTCGGCGACCACAGGATCCAGGTTGATTAGGCTGAACCTGATTATCCCACTGACCCGCATGGTGACTCTCTCGGCCAGGCTCTTAGAGACGCCGTCCACGTCCAGATAAGTGAGGGTCAGGGCCGCCTGATACTGGCCAGAGAACAGGCTCCCGTCAAAGATCAGCCCGTAGCTGGCGACTGACCGATCGCCCGGCTCCATGGCTCCCAGGGACATCAAGCTGGGAGTCAGGGCCGAGACGCCCGTGAGCTGGTCTAGGGTGAGCATCGCCTTCACGTCGTACGCTTTCGCCCCTAGGCATTCGAATTCAACCTGCAGGTTGACGACGCTCCCAGGGTGGATGGTTTCGGGACTATTGCTGTAGCCCCTCATGACTACCGTGGTCTGGGGCGCTACCAGGACCGAATCTACGCTCACTGCTAGTGGGAAGGTCTCCACGTACTTCCTCCCGTCCACGTCTTCGTAGGAGGCAGAAGCTGTCATGGTGTAGACCCCGATGGAGGCGTACCTTGACACTGCGAGGGTTGTGTTGAAGAAGACGACCTCGTCAGGCTCGAGGTCCCCATGGGTGAACTTTGCCCCCTCTAGTACCACGAGCTGGGTCGACGTCGGGGCTAGCCTCACCTCCAGCTCGTGGAGGGGCTCGGAGCCGATGTTCTCGATCATGACTCTGCTCCCGGCTTCCGCTCCGGCACTTATCCTCAACTTCTGCATCCCGATGTCGATCCCCAGCCGGAGAATCGAGACCTTGTCCACCACAATGCCTATCTGCTCGGTGGCGGTCACAAACTGTGGCTCGCCTATCCTCACATAGCTGAGCTGTATATTCAGCGAGTACGCTCCTAAGGGCGTCGTCCTGTCGACGTATACAATGGGGTTGAAGACTTTCGTCGCTCCTTCTTCTATCTTGTTGAAGATCACTTGTCCATTACTGATGATCGAGATGCCGGGCGTTGTGGCCGGTACTGAGAGGGACGCCTTCACCTCGTATACTGCGAAGGAGCCGACATCCCTGAGAGACACCTCTATGCGGTTCTCCTCGCCCGCCGTGAGGTAGATGTCCTTAGCTGAAACCCTCAATAGGGGCGCGAAGGACTCAGCGTGCGCGCTGACTATCTGGAACGTGATCGCAGACGCGATGATCAGGATGAAAAACAAAGTCTTTCCTTTCTGCGTGGTCCTCACCTCAGTCTCTTCTCGCCCGCTACCGCCCCGTCCCTCAGCTGGACGAGCCGGTCCGTGAGCTGGGCGACCGCTGGGTCGTGGGTGACGACGATGAAGGTCTTCCCCTGCTCCTCGTTCAGCGACCTCAGCAGGTTCATTATTTCGTACCCTGTCTTAGAGTCGAGGTTCCCCGTCACCTCGTCGCAGAGAAGGACGGAGGGGTCGTTGACCAGGGCCCTCGCCACGGCGACCCTCTGCTGCTCACCGCCGCTGAGCTGGGTCGGCTTGTGGTCCATCCTGCCCTCCAGCCCGACCATCTCTAGGAGCTTCACGGCCCTCTCCCTTCTCTCCCCCCTCGGCACCCCCTTGATCGCCATAGGGAGCTCGACGTTGGTGAGGGCGCCCATGCGGGGGATGAGGTTGAAGAACTGGAAGATGAAGCCAATGTATTCGTTCCTGAGGTCGGCGAGTTGGTTGTCGTTCAGGGTGGATAAGTCAACGCCGTTTATGTACACCTTCCCGGAGGTGGGCTTGTCCAGTGCTCCGATCATGTTCAGCAGGGTCGACTTTCCCGAGCCGGAGGGCCCCATGATCGCCATGAACTCCCCGGACTCCACGGAGAGGTTCACCCTGTTCAGCACCCTCAGCACGGCGTCGGCTTGGGGGTACTCCTTGACGAGGTCGACCGTCTCGATGACCGGGGTCAAGCGTCCTCGTCCTCCTCGATCTCTTTGCGCAGCCTCTCGACGACGTCGAGCCTCGTCTTGAGGAGCTTCGACATGCCTTCGAGCGCCTCCAGCTTCCTATTCCTGTCGACGGTCTCGTCCAGGAACTGGAGGAACGTCGAGTAGACGTCAACGTCCTCATCGGAGAGCGAGCGTATGATCCCTAGGAACCTGTCCCTGAGGGTCCTCGGCATCCACTTGACCACGGCCCTGAAGTACCTGTCTACGAACTTGTACTCGATGTCGATGCGCTCCCCCATTCGCCCCAAGAGCACCTCGCCCCTCTTCGTCAGGTTGTAGAAGTCGGTGTCTTCCCTCAGCTCCGTCTCCAAAAAGCCCCTCGCCTCGAGGCTCCTGAGGGCCGGGTAGAAGGTCCCGGTCTTCGGCTCCCATACCCCCGAGAACTCGTCCCTGAGGACCTTCAGCATCTCGTAGCCGTACTTCGGCCCCTCGTTCAGCTGGAGGAGCACTAGGAACTGGAGGGGGCTCACGACCCTCCTCACCAGCGGACCCGCCCTCATCATAGTAGACGTCAACCTAGTAGAGTTCTAATGTAACCATGGGCCGGCTAATAAACATTGTGCAGCCGCGTGAACCGGTGGTCCGAGCCACAAATTCGACGGATTTATCTTTCCCCTCGCACATTTTTTCGGCGATGCGAATGACATACTGCATGGAGTGCGGGAAGGAGCTCCCTGAGGACGCCAGGTACTGCTCGAAGTGCGGGGCCCCCGTCGGGCCTACCGAGTGGGAGGAGTTCCAGATATCCGCCGACGACCTCGTCGGGCGCGTCAAGGAGCTGCTCCACGAGGGGAACATCCGGCGCATTATCGTCAGGAACGAGAAGGGGGAAACCCTGCTGGAGATACCAGTCACCATCGGCGTCATCGGCGCCCTCTTCGCCCCCTACCTCGCCGCCCTTGGGGCCATAGCGGCCCTGGCGACAAGGTGCACGATAGCCGTGGAGCGCAGGAAGTGAAACGGCCGCAGGCATTCAAACGTCGAACTTGACGACCCGGCTCTCCTCACCCTCTTTTATCACGGCCTCGACGTGGACGTAGCGCTCGATCCCGCTTCCCCTTATCTTGGTCCAGAGGAGATTGTCGACCTGGAATATCCCTGCGGGGTTCGACATCTCTATGTGGATCTTGATGGGCTTCTCCTCCCCCTCCTCTATATCGACGTTGTCGATGGCGAAGGCTGAGACCGAGTGGATGTTCATACTGCCGGCCTCGTAGGGGATGCGGGCCCTCCCCTTCTCCATGTCGAGGGCGTCGGCCACCTTCATCACTCCCGCCTCCACGGTGACTGGCCGGTTGGGCCCGTGGTGGCTTATGATTGCGTGGACGACCTCGGACGAGATTATGGCTGCCTCCTCAGCCGAGTAACCCTCGTGAAGCAACCGCCCGAGGATGCCGAGGGCGAGTGGAACGCTGTAGACCTCGTGCTCCTCCCTGACGAAGGCCATCCCCAGGTCGTGCATTATGGAGGCGAGGACGACGACCACCTCCGCGTCCTCCACGGACAGCCCGTAGTCCTTCACTATGCTGGGCACCACGCCCCTCCCGGAGAGCAGCCTGAGCATCTTCAGGGCCCCGTTCGCTACAATCTTCACGTGCACGGGGCCGTGGTCGTTGTACCCCATCCGATCCACGGCCATGACGTTGGCACACCTCCAGAGCGCCTGCAGCTCGGCGTCCTTGTCGACGAAGTCGAGGACCGCCTTCAGCTTCACGTTGCCCTTGGCCGGGATGCTGAGAATGTTCGACATGTTGCACCCAGTCTTCTCTGAGGCCGTCTCCCCTAAAAACGGTTCACCTGCAGAAGAGCCGGTATCCCAACATAGGATGGTTAATATTTCGAGATAGAATGAATTTAGGTAACAGGTGGTCGGAATGGTATATTGCCCCAGGTGCGGCGCCGAGAACGAGGAAGGCGCTGTGGTTTGTAAGAGCTGCGGCGAATCCCTTCGAGGGACCCGCGTCAGGACGTACAGGCGTTACAGGGACGACGAATTCTGCTTCGGCTCAGGGCGCGGTTTTAATTGGTTTGGGCTGTTCTTCGGCGTCGTTATAATCCTCGCCGGGGTCATATTCATGTATGAGGGCCAGTACTGGTGGGCCTCCTGGGACAAGCTCTGGCCCATGATCGTCGTCCTCTTCGGTCTCCTGATAGTCTTCAGCGCCCTCAGCAGGCGATGGTGAACTCACGCCGATTTTCTGTCGCAGTCCTCATCGCATGCGCCGCAGATTCTGTCGTGGCTCCACCTCGAGAGCTGGATTCGGGTGAACATCCAGTAGGTGCACAGTCCAATCGCGAAGAGGTCGAGGCCAGGGTCGCCGACCCCGTCGACGGCGACCAAGATCAAGGCGAAGCCGAGGACGAAGAGGAAGTTGAGCGCCGTCCTGACGAACGGGGGGCCCTCCTTCAGGAGGATGTTGTACAGCAGCCCGAGGACAACGAACCCGAGGCCGACGTAACCGGCGAGGGCCGGGGGACGATAATCGAAGATGAAGTAGAGCGTGGCCGTGGAAAGGGCGGCGATTGCCCCCGCGAAGAGGCCTGTGCACCCAGCGCAGAAGGTTTTACCGTTTAGTACAAGCTCGTGGCCCCCGAATTTCCCGCATCCTGGGTGGTGGCCGTGGACGAGGCGGATACCCATCAGCATGGTGTACCTCGATTCGTCCAGGTCCGAGGGGACGCTGACGGAGGAACTGCAGCGGTGGGGGAAGAGGGTGGCGACCGCGCCCAGGAGGCACATCACCGAGAAGACGGCCCAGACGAGGACTCCCCCACTGGCCGGACTGGTCGGGCCCAAACGGAGCAGGAAGACAGCTACATAGATGACCCCGACCAGGGATATGGCGAGGGGTATCCAGGCGCTTCCTCCTTTCTTCATCAACCCGAACCCCCAGTGTCCATGAGGACCCCGCAGTCACCCTGATTATTCATGCGAGCCTTTGAAAAAGGTTCCATCGCCTCCAAGATACGCTGAGAATTTAAGAAATAATTAGGGTTGAAGACGTTACCTTCTTGAGAGCACGTTGAATATGATCAGTAGGCCGAACGCTATGATGAAGACGGGCCACAGCCTGTCCCAGGACGCCCAATTGTAAGCGGTCCCGAGGAGGCTCGTGAGGCCCCAGACGACGATGAGGAGGCCGAAAAGGACCCCCCAGATTGGGACCCCTCCCCTCGTCCCGAAGCAGACGTCGTCCTCGAACCGCCTCCGATACCTCCTGTAGACCGGCCCCTTCAGCGGTTCCCCGCAGCTCTTACAGACCTCGGCATCGTCCTCGTTCTCGGCGCCACACTTAGTGCAGTAAACCATCTACGTCACCAAGGTACATGATGAACGCCATTATAGAAACGTTGCTGTGACTGAGGGCTCTAGGGAAGGAACGCATATCCGCTCTGAACGTTCACGGCGGCAGGACCCTAACACTGGTTTCAGTCGGCTCGCCCCTTTTTGGCAGGAGATTCGTCATTCTCTTCGGTCCTCCCGGAGACTGGCCCGACGACCGCCTTCACCAGAGCCCCGGCATCGGGTATCAGGAACGGGGTCCTCCGCTTGTAATCCAGGTACTCCTCTCCGAAGCGCCTCTCCAGGTTCGACTCCTCCCTGGTCTTCACCAAGAATATGTTGATCAACAGGACCGCAGCCGTCGTCGGGAAGGCCATCCCGGGTGACCTGAACATGAGCCCCATGCCGAGGGGCAACAGAGAATACCCCAGTACCATGGGGTTGCGGGTGTACGCATATGGCCCCGTCGTGACCAGCTTCATGGATTGGACCTCCGTCCGCGCCTCCCCCCAGGGCAGACCGAAGCCCTCCCTGTAGAGCAGCCGCGTCGATTTTATACCGACGGAGAGCCCCGCGAAGAAGACCGTGAACCCGAGGACCAGGTTGAACGGGAACGGCGGGAACTCCGGCATGGACAAAATGCCGTCGAGCCACCTGCCGAAGACGAAGGTGATCACCGGGGCCGCGACGAATATGAGCATGTAGGTGGCGAGCTGCCTTGGCCTTATCCTGGGGCCCTCGCCCGACATCAGCAGCCCTATGAACATTCCACGCTTCTCCGGGCGCCTCAGAAAAGGCTCCTCAGGCCGGTGAGAATGGCCTGGCGCGCAAGGTACTGATAGGTCCGCCTGGTGATCTCGTTCCTCGAGAAAAAGCCCCTGTACCTCCTCGGCCATGAGCCGAAGAAAGTCTGGTAACACTTGTAGAGCTCCTCCTGTACCTCATCCCGGGTCAGGTGCTCCGTCGGCATGATCGCGTGGATCATGTCGTAGTCGTTCCAGTTGGTGTTTTCGATCCAGCCGTTGCGCTTCGCGGTCTCGTAGATCTCAGTTCCCGGGAAGGGCGTCAGAGTCATGAAGGTAGCTATGTCTGGGTCCACATAGTCGGCGTACTCGACCAATGCCCTTATTGATTCCTGGGAGTCCCTCCTCTCGCCGATGATGAAGGTGCCCTGGGAGAAGATGTCGTTCCTCCTCAGAAACTCCACCGCCTCCCTGGCGTTCGACCTGTTGATCCCGTCCCTGCGGAACGCCGCCATGGTCTCGGGATCGGGGCTGTCGAAGCCCACGAGCATCCAGATGCAGCCGGCCTCTCGCATTTTCGGAAGGAGGTCCCCGTTGCTCACGATGTCGTCACACCTCGCCTGGCAGAACCATGTCACGCCGTCAAGGCCCCGCTCAAGCATCTCGTCGCTGAATCTACCAGTCCTCTCGCCGAGGCCGAGGTTGTCGTCAGTCAGCCAGAACAGCCTGCTCCCGTACTCGGTGTGGATGTGCTCGATCTCGTCCGCGATGCGCCCAGGCGACTTCGCCCTGTGGTTCCTCCCCCAGAAGCGCCACTGGGTGCAGTAGCTGCAGTCGTGGCGGCACCCCCGGGACCCCTCGACGATGGCGAAGGGCGTGTCCTTCTCCGCCATGAGGGCGAAGTAGTACTTCCCCATGTGCTCCTCCACGAACTTGTAGCCCGGGTAGGGGAGCGAGTCAAGGTCCTCGATTAGGGGGCGGCCCGGGTTGTGGACGACCCCGCCCTCTTGCCGGAGAGAGAGGCCGCTGATATCTTTGAGGGGCCCTCCTTCTTCCAGCGACCTCACGAGCTCTGAGAGCGTCTGCTCTCCCTCGCCTCGCACGACCGCGTCTATGACCGGGTAGGTCTTGAGGGTCTCCTCGGCCAGGGCCGTGAAGTGCTGGCCACCGACGACCGTCACGGTATATTGGTCCACGCCCTTGGCCAGCTCTGCCGTCCGGAGCACGATGTGGGCGTTCGAGGTGGAGAGGCTGCTGGGGGCCACCACGTCCGGCTTGAGGCGCCTGATTCGCTCCTCCAGCGCCTCCCAGCCGATCCCCTCGGCCTGGCAGTCCACCACGTCGATCTCGACGCCGGGGTTGTGGGCCTCCAGGTAGGCCGCCAGGGTCAGGATGCCGAAAGGTGGGGGGATGTACTCGCCCATGATGAACCAGAAGTCCTTCGGCGGCTCGACGAAGACTACCCTCAAGGCCCTGTCCTCAACACCTGTCTCTGAAATGCTCCAGGATAATTAATGTTCCTCAGAGACGGCGACCGAGCAAACTGGCTATAACCGCGATGACCGAACGGCTTCGGAAACGGCGCTCGACGCAAGAATGCATTTATTAACACGTGAGGCTTCAACTATTAGACTGGATGCGTGTAAGCGTTGATTGAAGTTTACCTCGCCTTGGGAATTTTGGTAGTCATCCTGCTCATCGTCCTCGCCCTGTCCATCTACGTCGTGCAGCAGTGGGAGAAGGGGGCCGTCCTCCGTTTCGGGCAGATAAAGGAGGTGGTCGACCCCGGCCTCCACTTCAAGGTGCCAGCGATAGACACGGTCCGCAAGGTGGACCTGAGGACCCAGACCATAGACCTCATGGGTCAGTCGGCCATCACGAGGGACAACATCTCGGTGGGCATCGATGCCGTCGTCTTCATGAAGATCGAGGACGCAGAGAAGATCATCACCCAGATCATCAACTACAGGGACGCCCTCTCCAAGTACGCCCAGACCGCCATCAGGAACATCATCGGCCAGTACAACCTCGACGACCTGCTGGAGAGCCGGGAGGAGATCGCCATCAAGCTGAAGGAGGAGATCGACAGGCTCGCGAAGGACTGGGGAATCGACATCGCTCGGGCAGGGCTCCAGGACATAAGCCTCCCCCAGGACATGAAGAGGGCCTTCGCCGTCCAGGCAGAGGCGGAGAGGGAGTCGAGGGCCATACTGATAAAGGCGGACGCCGAGCTGAGCGCCTCGACGAAGCTGGCCGAGGCGGCGAAGAACATGTTCGACCCGAACGCGATGCAGCTCAGGATACTGGCGACGGTGGACGACATAAGCAAGGACCAGAGCAACACCATAGTCCTCGCCCTCCCCCTCGAGACACTGAGATCCGCGGGGATCCAGGGGGTCGCCAGCATTTCCGCGATCAGGCCGAAGTTCGAGCAGGCCCCGTGAGTCCTAG
>Ga0209636_10006301_pt1 | contig 12109 bp, 9 predicted proteins | sample DeeMarSWOR152_54_FD_187464 | JGI IMG/M metagenome (GOLD analysis project Ga0209636, IMG submission 187464) | Marine sediment microbial communities from White Oak River estuary, North Carolina - WOR-1-52-54 (SPAdes) (version 2) | ecosystem: Environmental > Aquatic > Marine > Intertidal zone >...
GCATTCTAATGTGTTTGCCACGAATCCCATGGGTGTGGAAGTACAGGTGCTTGTGTTCGGTTCCAATTCAGAAGGCCCTTTACAAAACACCATGTTTGTTCAGTGGAAAATCATTAACAAGTCCAGCACAGATTATGATTCCTGCTATGTCGCACTTTGGGATGATCCAGATCTTGGTAATGCTACCGATGATCTAGTTGGCTGCGATACGACGTTAGGTCTGGGCTATTGCTACAATGGAGACCAAACAGATGGAATTTACGGTTTAACGCCACCGGCTTTAGGTTTTGACTTTTTGCAAGGCCCTGAGGTACCTGTAGGCAGCGGCCATTACCTGCAAATGACATCTTTTGCCTACTACTGGAGTGGTGCTCCGTATCCTTATGGTGATCCTAATGATGCAACCGAAATGTATAACTTTATGAAGGGTTTTAGAGCCGATGGCAGCCCATACATTGATTCTGATGGAAATCCATCTAAATTTGTCTTTAATGGTGATCCTGTAACAGGAATTGGTTGGATCGATTCAGATCCAGATGATCGTCGTTTTCTAATGTCCGCCGGTCCTTTTGCTTTTGCTGTTGGTGATACACAAATCATCGTTGGTGCCAAGATTTGTGCGCAAAGTTCCACCAATCTTTTGAGTATTAACGATCTTAAGGAATCAGACCAGTTGGTTCAAGGTTTTTATAATAGTGGCTTTATTCAAGTTGTTACTTCTGTGGATGTTAGTGCTATTTATGAATCCATAACCCAGACCAGAGTTTTTATTTCTACTAAAATCGAACAATCTGCAACATCTGTAATCGCCACTTTAACAGATTCAAAGGATAATGACATAGGACTTGTAGAGTTATTTGATGATGGAACCCACAATGATGGCGTTGCTGGCGATAGTGTATTCGCCAATGAAATAACTGTTGCTCCTTATCAGCCGCCTCTAAATGTAAACCTATCTATTGAGACATCTTTTGCGACGTATGAATTTAAGAAAATTAAAAAGATAAGTACAGCCGGCCCAATGAAGATAACAGAGTTGGAGGTTGTTTCGGATCACATCAACAATGACGGAGTTATTAATCCGGGTGAAAATATTCGTGTTTCAGCCTCACTGCAAAACGGTAGTAGTTTTAATTTTTCCGAAATAAAAATAGCTTATGAGTTCTTAGGTGTTGTTGATTTTTACGATGAATTCTATCAAACTATTCAAAATGTTAGCTCAGAAACAACCGTCAGTGGCAATTATAATCCAGACGATCCAAGCTCGTATGCGAACTTTCAAACGAGTCAGGAAGCACAGGAAGGGGATTCAATTAGAGTAAATGCCATATTGTTTGATGAATTTGGAAACCGCTGGGAGCAGCAACTTACCTTGAAAGTAAAAGATTTTGAATTTATACCCGGTAAATTAACACCGATAGATCACGTTTCTGGTACTGGATTCGGAGATTTTGGCTATCGAGTCATCGATACTAATCTTTTAACCGGGCATACCTATGAAATTCAAATTACTGAGCCTGTGAATTCAACAGATGTTTACAGCTTTGATTTGGTGGATATAGATGCATCAGCCACTATTTTAGCCGGCTCCCCGTTGCCAGATGAGTATAGTCACAATATCCCTATAACAGAGGGTTTTAAGTTGTTTGGATGGAATTTAGGAACAGCAACTCCCATTACATTTCAATCAGCCACTCAAACTGTAGATGCCGATCCCGATGATAAAGGGTTAACTGAGTTTTATGACGCAATTTATTTTAATTATAATACCGGTTTGAACAACGAGTGGGGAAATGGAGTGCCGACTCCATCAGTTGACATATTACAACGAGACATTGAATTCCGTTTTACTGGAATTACAGATACAGGTGACTGGTTTGGCGTTGTGACCTCAGGCGGTTCTATGGGCACGCAGTGGGAGCGTTGGGCTGTAGGCGAGTCTGACCTTAGCGGCTATGCTCATGTGCCTGTTCGTTTACCATTTGAACTCTGGGATGTGGACAATAATCGCCAGATTAATTGCGCAGTGATTAATCGGAATAGCGATGGGGAATGTCCTTATGGAAATGGAGTGGGGGATCCTAATACACCAGGAATGGAATCCCGTTGGAGAATTACTGGCAGAGATTATATTATACCAATTTTTACTGATTATAATCCCAACACTACGCATTCTCTTAACGATCCTTATGCAACCTGGTTTCTGTTTTTCGGTTGGAATGGAATATCCACGTGGACCACTGGAGATGTTTTTAAAGTCGTATATGCAAATCTATTAACTGCTGCTGATTTATATCGTTTTACACCAGTTTATACCGGGCTAAAAGAAAATATTATCACGATCAAAGAATTTCAACTTTTTCACAATTATCCTAATCCATTCAATCCGTTAACAAATATTTTTTATCAAGTACCAAAAGCCAGTTACGTAACTCTGAAAATATTTAACACCTTAGGGCAACATGTTAAGACTTTGGTTGATGATAAAAAGGTACCGGGTAAATATAGAGTAGTATGGGACGGAAAGAATGAATTTGGCGTTTACGTGTCCAGTGGATTATATTTTTACAAATTGGATTCATCAGATTTTTCGAAAACCAGGAAAATGATTTTTATTAAATAGTATCAAATACAAGTTATCATATTAATATTTAAAGTATTATGGTATAACAATTAGCTGGCGCTGACCAAAACCGCAGTGTTTCAATTGAAGTTCGGCGGAGAAATTTAAGCTTAGGCTCATTGCCGCAGTTTTGGTGTAGCGGTTTTGGCAGCTCAGTCATGGGTCATATCCCAAATTAAAAAAATTTTACTTAATCAATACTTTTGATAAATTTCTAAATTAATCCATTTATCCTAGCGATTCATTACTGACCAATTGATGGATTAAAAAAATATCTTCTGTACATTTTACCTTAACTAATTTTTATCTATTATGTGCCACCTGTCATCTCTTGTCCCGTATCCCTTGCAGCTACGTTTTGAAAATGATCTTTCAAAGACTATTCAATGTCCCATCAAAATTGATACGGTTTTCGATTATCGTGATTTTCCACACTCTCGTCTCATTGGAATCGATGAGGTCAGCCAAAAGGTGTTTGATCGTTAGGAGCCTGAAATGAGATGTGTGAATTTTCAATCCGCATCCCAATCTCGTATCCCAAATCCCACATCCCATTAAAAATTTCCTTTGCATCCTACTACTAAATTTATTACATTTTAAGAATAGAACAATACTTTAATGGATCGCCAATCTTAAAAACCAAAACCAACCAAAAAATTATGAGCCAGAAAAAAACAAAAGTCCTCTACATCGAAGATGACAAAAATCAGCGTCAATTTTTGACTGAGAAGTTACAGCAGCGTGGCTATAAAATTAGTACGTCTTCCTATGGATCGGCGGGGATTAGGAAAGTTACCAGTCTTAAACCCGATGTGATCCTGTGCGATCTCAATCTGCCTGATTTATCTAGGATTCAGGTGCTCAATCACGTAAAAAAATCGAACGCCAATGTGCCAGTCATCATCCTCACGGCGCATGGATCGATCCCATTGGCAGTGAAAGCCATTCGTGAAGGGGCGTACGATTTCATCATCAAGCCGTTCCAGATCGATGAGATTGAGACCACCATTCGGAAGGCGTTGGAGACGAAGCTGCTGCAGAAGGAGTTGCGCCAGTCCGAAGCCAATCTGCAAATGCTCATGGAAAATGTGCCTGATGTGATCTATTCTTTAAATCCGAAAGGTGAACTCATCAGTCTCAGTCCTGCCGTGAAAACAATTCTTGAATATGAGCCAGCCGAATTAATCGGCACTTCGGTTTTTAAAATCATTCATAAAGACGATCGAGAACGAGTCAGGGAAGGATTTATCAAGGCAACGCAAAGCGGGCAGGAGCAGGTGCGAACCGTCGAGTTTCGGATGACGACCAAATCTGGCGAAGTCAAATATTTTGAGGTGAAGAGGCGCTATTTGGTCAAAGATGGCAAGGTCTATAAAAGTGACGGCATCGCTCGGGATGTGACTAAGCGAAAACACCTTGAGGATGAGCTCAAGAAATATTCATTGGGACTGGAGCAGAAGACTAGAGAGCTTGAAAAGCAGACTTACCTGTTGGCAAACGCCAATGTCGATCTGCTTGCCATTCAGGAGCAGTTGGAACAAAAAAATGAGCAGATGGAGGCATTACTCAAAGAATTGCAAAAAAGTCGTGATGAAATGCAGATCATCATGGATACAAATCCCGATGTCATTCTCATGGTGGGTAATGAGGGAAAAGTGGTTACGCTCAACAATCGCATCAGGGACCTTTTTGGCATTGAGCGGGAGGATATCGAAAATAAGTCATTTGAAAATTTTTTAGAGAAGATCAGGGATTGCTTTGAAGATTTTGATCAATTTCTCAGAGCCATGATGGAAGATATTGAAAGGAATCCCGAAAAATATATCAACAATAAAAACGAAAACATGAAACGCAACGGGGAAAGGGTCTGGATTACCTGGGCGAATAAGCCGATTTTTGATGAGGCGGGGAATGTTAAAGAAATTTTGAGCATTGGAAAAGATATTACCGACCGCAAAAAAGCTGTCGAAGAATTGACACGGGCGCATCGGATTTATCGAGAAGCAATCGAAAATGTGGAGGGTGTTCCATATTTGAAAGACTATGTAGAAAATAAATACAACTTTATTGGTGAGGGGATTAAAAATTTGCTGGAAATTTCAGCGTCAGAATTTACGCCTGATCGAATGCGGCAACTGCCTATAGAAAGTTTCGTCACCGATCCAAAAGCTCCAGCCGATCCTGTGGAGTATGGCAAGGCGTTTTTGAAGGGCGAAGTAAACCACTATCGGGTCGATTTAAAAATTAAGATGCCTGGCGGTGAAGAAAAATGGGTGAGTGATTGTTCCGTGCCCATTCGAGATGAAAACACTGGTCAGGTGACGGGCTCGCTCGGAATTTTACAGGATATTACCGATCGCAAGCGGGTCGAAGATCGTTTACGGCTGTATCGAAAGATTTTTATCAATTCAAATGATGGAATTGCCATTTATAATCCCGAAGGCGCCTTGATGGAGCAGAATTCCGCCCATCAAAATTTTTTCGAGTACTCAGATGCTTCAATTCGTGGAAAAACAGCCGATTTGATCATGGGAGATGTAGCCACTCAAAAGATTGTTCAGCAATTACAAGCCACGGGCAGTTTTCGGGGTGAAATAACTTCTGTTAAAAAATCGGGGGATCATATCGATATTGACCTGTCCATTTTTCCAATTCTCAACGAGGCGAATGAAATCACATCTTTTGCAGGGATCGGCAGGGATATCACTGAGCGGAAAAAAGCTGAAGCATTGATGGCGACCAGGCTCAGGTATGAGGAAGGGCTGGCTGCCTGCTCACAGGCTCTATTGTCGGAAACAGGAACCGAAAGAGCACTAACTGAGGCGATGCAATATTTGCTTCAGGCATCTAATACCAGTCGGGTTTATATTTTTGTAAATTTTGACGATCCAAAAGATGGGCTTTGCATCCGCCAGACTCACGAAGTTTGCGCCCCTGCGTCACGCCGCAAATTGACAATCCTGTTTTGCAACATGTCCCCTATAAATCAGGATTTGAGCGATGGCATAAAACATTAAAAAATGGGAAACTGATTGCGGGAGTTGTAGAGTCGCTGCCAGAAAGCGAGCAAGAGATTCTGCAAGTCCAGGATATTCTTTCGATTCTGGTAATCCCACTCTGGATGGAAGGAAAATGGTACGGTTTTATCGGCTTCGATGATGTCGTTCAACCTCGTCAATGGAATGAGGAAGACATCCGATTGCTTCAAACAGCAGCGAAAGTTATCGGCATCTATTTAGAGCGAAAAAAAGTGATGGAAGACCTGGAGCGAACCAATAAACACCTGATCGAAACCCAGTCGCAACTGGTTCAATCCGAAAAAATGGCATCGATGGGAACGCTGGTGGCGGGAATCGCTCATGAAATCAACACGCCTGTCGGCGCTGTCAGCAGTATGCACGATACCTTGATGCAAGCCGTAGGAAAATTAAAATCCATTCTGGAAACCGATTTTCAAGAAGCTTATCAACAAAACCAAAGGCTAAAAAATACACTAAAAGTGATTGAAGATGCCAATAAAGTGATCGACTCAGGTACCGATCGAGTGACCAATATTGTACGACAATTACGTAGCTTCGCCCGTCTTGATGAAGCAGAATTAAAAACAGTGGATATTCATGAAGGATTGGAGGACACTCTGGTTTTGATTCATCATGAGATTAAACACAACATCAACGTGGTTAGAAATTACGGTGAGATTCCACCGATCGCCTGCTATCCTTGACAACTGAATCAGGTATTTTTGAATCTTTTAATGAACTCTAAGCAGGCGATCAAAGGTACTGGTGAAATTGAAATCACAACATATCAAAAGGATAAAAATATTTATATCGCTTTTCGTGACAATGGCGTGGGAATTGCCAGAGACCATTTGAAAAAAATATTTGATCCAGGATTTACGACGAAAGGTGTCGGTGTCGGTACTGGACTAGGATTGTCCATTTGTTATAAAATTATGCAGGCGCATCATGGGGAGATTCTGGTGGAGAGTGAAGTGGGCAAAGGCTCGACGTTTACGGTGGTGGTGCCGATGGATTTGGAGCAGGTTTTGGAGTACATGTAAATTTAAAAAAATTAAAATCTCAAAATATAAATGACAAACAAACTCAAATAGTCAATAGAACAAAATCCATAAATTCTATTGAATTTTGAAAGTTATTAAAAATGCCTCTGAGGTTCTATAATTCTAATATAAATCCTTGACATTTTAATCTAAAAGTGCTATTTTACGATGAAAAAATAACCTCTTTTTCTATAATACTAAAGGGAATAATTACGAATTCTAAAATTGAATTCTTGATAAATGAGGCATTATCCATGAGTCCGTCGGAGAGGGCATTATTGGCACACAGTTTAATATCAAGTTTAGATGAGCCAGTTGAGGAAGATGTTGATCAAGAATGGATAAAGCTGGCTAAAAAACGGTTAGCTGAAATAGAGAAAGGCGAAGTATCTCCAATATCCTGGGAAGAACTGAAACGGAAAGTTCGAAATGCTAGAACTTGAATATCACCCTGATATTTATGAAGAATTAAACGAAGCTTACTCCTGAATTGATCTCATTAAGAAAGCCACTCAAACAACCTGCCATACTCTGCATGAGTTCTGAACCAGAATCAGATTAAACCTTTTTCATTTCTACGGCTATAGCACGATATTTTGGTCTCACCCTACAGACTAAAAATGATCAACTTTTTTGAGATGTCAATTAAAAAATAATCAATCCCTAAGCTTTGCCATGACCTCTTCGTGGGTGTAAATTTTGCTCTGTCGGATTGCGATTTGAGCCTCACTCAATTTACGATAAAGTTTTTCCAGGGAACGGACATGAAATGATTGATGGGTAAGACGATTTTCAGCAGTTTGTTCTCTCTCTAAAGCAACAAGCAAATTCCAGAGTCGATTAAAATAAGTGCGGGACATCATTACGATTTCATCCTGTCTATCATCTTCAAGAAATATAGGCTCGTTTTTTTGTCTACAGAGATCTAAAACTTCTTGAGTTTTTTTAAGTAAATCAGATGCTGATCGATTTTTTGGCATTTTAATCTCCCTAAGTCATGATGGATTTACCTTTCAAATCTGATCAATTAATAACTGAATTGCAAGCATTAATTTTGTAAAAACTCATTACAATCCTTGACTTTGTTAATAATTTTTCATAATATTAAAATGTAAAAATTTCACCAAAGGACCAAAAATGAATGCAATATTCTATTTGAAATTGTATATCCTGACTGTTCCAGTTTTCTTCTTGATAGACATGTTATGGCTGGGTTTAATCGCCAGAGGATTTTACAGGGAGAAACTTAATGCTTTCTTAAGCCCTGCTGTAAACTGGTCGGCTGCAATTATCTTTTACCTGATTTTCATTGTTGGTATTATATTTTTTGCCGTGCTGCCTGGCAAGGCAAAAGACTCGCTTGTTATCGCTGCGGTATATGGTGCTTTATTTGGATTTTTCACTTATACGACGTACGATTTAACAAATCTGGCTACCCTAAAAAACTGGCCACTATCATTAGTCGTGGTCGATATTTTGTGGGGAATGGTTTTGTGTTCCATTGTCGCATCAATTAGTTTTTTTATTACGAAAGAGATCAGTTAAAAAAATATATGTCAACCAAAAACAAAAATCTTCGTTTACTGCTCGGGGACCAGCTCAACCTAAATCACTCCTGGTTCAATACCATCGATAATAATGTTATTTACGTCATGATGGAAGTCCGCCAGGAGACCGATTATGTAATGCATCATATTCAAAAAGTGCTGGCGTTTTTCGCTGCCATGCGGGAGTTTGCCAGGGAGCTTCAAAAAAAAGGACATCAAGTATATTACATCAAACTGGACGATCCAGAAAACATGCAATCCATTCCAGGCAATCTTACAAAATTAATTCAAGAGAAAAAAATCGCCCGATTTGAGTATCAACTGCCTGATGAGTTTCGCCTGGATCAACAGATGCAACAGTACTGTGAATCGCTTTCGATTCCTTCGAAGGCGATTGACACCGAGCATTTTCTAACCGCTCGAACCAATGTCGCTGAACATTTTAAAGGGAAACAACAATACTTGTTGGAATCATTTTACCGCATGATGCGTAAACGATATGATATTTTGTTAGAGAATGATCAGCCAGTCGGTGGCAAATGGAATTATGATGTGGAAAATCGCCAGCCCTATGATGGCAAAGTGCCTGTGCCTGAGCCAATTTTATTTCAAAATGATGTCAGGGAATTAAGGCAATTGCTGGTGAAGGAGAATGTTAAGACTTTTGGATTAATTGAAGATGACAAGCTGATCTGGCCCATCAACCGTCAGCAGGTACTGGAAGCTCTATCTTTTTTTGTCGAACAATGCCTGCCCTATTTTGGCAGGTATGAAGATGCAATGACCAAGCAGCATTGGTCAATGTTCCATTCCCGACTGTCGTTTGCATTGAATTCAAAAATGCTCCATCCAATGGAAACCGTGGAAGCGGCGCTTCATGCCTGGGAGCAGAATAAATCCCGCATCACTTTGCCGCAGATCGAGGCATTTGTTCGACAGATTATCGGCTGGCGTGAATATATGCTGGGCGTGTACTGGGCGCAGATGCCTGATTACGAGAAGCTGAATTTCTTTGATCATGACTGTAAGCTACCTCACTACTATTGGGATGGCGAAACCAATATGCAGTGCCTGCACTATTGCATCGGTCAATCGTTGAAATACGCCTTTGCCCATCACATTCAGCGGTTGATGGTCACGGGCAATTTCGCTCTATTGGCAGGCATTCACCCTGATGAGGTCGACGCCTGGTATCTGGGAATTTATATTGATGCGATCCAATGGGTGGAAATTACTAACACCAGAGGCATGAGCCAGTACGCCGATGGCGGTATCATCGCAACCAAGCCGTATATTTCTTCTGCCAGGTACATCCAGAAAATGAGTGATTATTGCACAGGCTGTCATTATGATCCGAAGAAAAAATACGGTGATCGAGCCTGTCCGTTCAACAGTCTTTATTGGGGATTTTATAATCGGCATCGGGGAAAGCTGGCGAATAATCCACGAATTGGGATGATGTATCGGATCCTGGATCGTTTTTCGGATGAGGAACGTTCAAGTATATTGAAACAAGGGGATTGGTATTTGGAACGTATTGAAGGTTTGTAGGAACAGGTAATTTGGTAATTGAGTTAATTGGGTAACTGGGTAATTTGGTAGTAAAATACCAAATAACAAAAGACAAAATTCAAATAAATTACAAATCTAAAATTTCAATGACCTAAACGAATGGGTACCGTGGGTTTGGAAATTGAATTTTTGGTATTGAAAATTATTTGAGATTTGTTTTTTGGGATTTGTTTTTTAAAATTATATCTTATCATAAGTTAAATGGAGTAGATTATGCGCAAAATTAAAATTTTATGGCTGATGTTATTTTCCTTAATATTTTTTAGAACTTCCTCTCTTTATTCTCAATTAAGTTTAGATCTTGAAACAGGCGGTGTTTTTAGCTCCTATAACGATGTCCGCATTCCTGGCGATGGGGGAACATTGTTTTCATTGTCCCAAGAACTGGAAATCGATCCCTCCATTTTTTTCCGTGTTCGAGTTTTTTACGATTTTAATCCTCGTCACCACTTAGGTGTCTTGATTGCACCATTGTCGCTCAGCTCGAAGGGTCAATTGGATCGAGAGCTTATTTTCGAGGGTGAAACATTCCCTGCCAATACACCCCTTGATGCCACCTATCGTTTCAATTCTTATCGATTGATTTACCGTTACGATTTTCTCCTAAAGGAAAAACTCGAGCTCGGCATCGGTTTTACAGCAAAAATAAGAGACGCCGAAACCAGTGTTCGGGGCAATGGCATCGAAGCGAAAAAGACTAACGTCGGATTTGTACCGATCGTTCATTTCAGAATGCTGTGGAATTTTTATGACAAATTCGGATTGTTGCTGGACGGTGATGCACTGGCAGCTCCACAGGGACGTGCTGAAGACGTGCTGGCAGCGTTGAAATACCAGATATCTGACCGAGTTGGGCTTAAATTGGGCTATCGCATTCTCGAAGGCGGGGCCGATAATGATGAGGTGTATACTTTTGCGCTGATTAATTATGCTGTTGTTGGCATTATTATTAATTTTTGACCTTCATAATTTCGCACCGCCAAGTCGCAAAGACGCATGGCAAAAAGTTCGTTCATTTTTTGATTGTAAAATTCTAAGACTGCAACGGTCATTTGTAATTTTTAAATAGTTTTAGTATAATCTTTCTTAGCGACTTAGCATCATTGCGGTTAAAAAATTAATCACATACAAGAGACTATCAAATACTTAGTCGGGAGACAGATATGGATTTAATCAAAGTGAGAAATTTTTTGGTTTCATTTTTATACATCTTTTTGTTGACTCCATTAGCTATTAAAAGCCAAACGAATAATGACATTAATTCAGGTATTCAACTGTTTGAATCAAAAAAATTCCCTGAAGCCAAAAAATTCTTTGAATCGTATACCAAAACCAATCAGAACGATCCTGTTGGCGCATATTACCTGGGCAGACTTTTTCTTCGAGAAGGAAATTATGATAAGGCAATCGATTGGTTGGATAAGGCAGTTGAATTAGATGAGAAAAATTCTGATTATCATCTCTTGCTTGGCAGGGCTTATAGCATTAAAGCGCAACGGGCAGGTCTATTAAAAAAGGCTTCCGCAGCAAAAAATGTCAAAAAAGCATTTGAGCGAGCCGTCGAATTAAAACCAGAAAACATTGATGCCAGAATGGGACTGTTGCAGTTCTACCTTATGGCGCCAGGCATTATGGGCGGAAGCAAAGATAAAGCGAGGGAACAAGCCGAAGAAATTAAAAAACAAAATGCGTACCAGGGACATCTCGCTTTTGGATTTATTCATACGGTGAATGAGGAGTTTGATCAGGCTGAAAAAGAATATCAATTTGCCATCAAAGCGAATCCTGATCACTTTCAAGCCTATTATTCGTTGGGCTATCTCCATGCCAGGCAGAAAGCGTACGATAAGGCATCGGAAATTTTTGAAAATTTATTGAAATTACACCCAGAACAGGTTGCTTCATATTTTCATCTTGGACGACTTGCCATGATGTCTGGTAAAAACCTGGATAAAGGCGAGGAAAATTTAAAAAAATATTTGCAAACCGAGCCTTCAGATGAAAGACCATCGTTTGCCTTTGCTCATCTTTTATTAGGTCATATTTACAAAATGCAAGAAAAAAAGGATATGGCGAAAAATGAATATGAAAAAGCGCTGGAAATAGATACAGATTTTGAGCAAGCAAAGAAGGCGTTGAAAGATTTATAGGGCAATTAGGTAATTGGGTGTGCGCCAAGCTAAGCTTGTAGTTTCTTATCGGTGAAAGTCCGGTATGGGTAAGGCTTAACCAGCCGCCCATCACTGACAGTTGCACTCGTGGAAGTAGAAGCGGGTGAGGCCAACTGGAGGGAGATATCAGACC
>Ga0209636_10006302_pt1 | contig 12107 bp, 6 predicted proteins | sample DeeMarSWOR152_54_FD_187464 | JGI IMG/M metagenome (GOLD analysis project Ga0209636, IMG submission 187464) | Marine sediment microbial communities from White Oak River estuary, North Carolina - WOR-1-52-54 (SPAdes) (version 2) | ecosystem: Environmental > Aquatic > Marine > Intertidal zone >...
ATTCGCCCCATGATTGGAAAATCTATACAATCGAAAAGAAGAATGGCTTTTAATGATACAAGTTAATTTATAACAAAAGTTGCAGGAATTTTTTATTAAAAAATTCCTGCATATGTAACACCCTAGGTTTAGCCTATGTAGCATGTGATAATGCTGGTCTGCGAGTGATTGATGTTTCTGATCCCACCAATCCTTTTGAGGCTGGTTACTTTGATACAGGTGGTGATGCATGGGGTGTAGCTGTGAGCGGTTGTTACGTCTATGTGGCAGACGGAAGTGATGGATTATATATCCTTAGGTATCTTGAACCTGTTGAGCCCAAACCTGATCTTATAGTAACTTCTCTAATCTCATTTCTCCCCGAATACCCAACAGCAATGCAAGAAACAATGGTAAATATAAAAATAAGAAATATTGGAAATTCAGTGTCTTCATCAGGAAATGTCCAGCTCAGCTTATTAGTTTTGGATGAAAACAGCAAACCATTTGAAGGAGAAATAATTGATATAGGAATGATTCCAAGTATAAATCCTGGCGAGATGATAGATATTTCATTCCCATATCGATTTATATCAAACTCTTATTCAAGATATTTAGAATTGACATTACTTGCAGAATCCAGTATGGATGCTGTCATAGATAACAATACTACAACAATTGAATTTATACCTAATCCAAATGAAGATGCTTATTGGAATTGTGTGAGTGAGTTAACAACAATTCTTTCTGTTGGATTTATCTCAGGCGAAGAAGATATAAAATTTATAAAAGATATTCTTTTTTATGCTTGGAATGGACTTCGAAATGATTATTATTTATTTGATGTTTTGAATGATGGAGACATTATAAAAGCAGTTAATATATCTTTTGTGATTATGTGGGACACAGGAACTCAAATTTTCAAACTAGCTGGAAAACAGCTTATTGGAAAAGTCATGGCTTATATAAAATTATTCTATTCTACAGTGACCGCAGCAATTAATGAAGGGAAATTTCTGGGATGCGGCGAAGTAGTGCCAAGTATGTGGAATGTTCTTAAAGAGATGCCCAAGAGTTTGTGGGATAGGATAAAAGCCACAGGGGAGAGTGTCTTCTTTTTCATTTTAGATTCCCCAGCGGACATCATAATTGAAGATAGCAGTACAAACATGACTTCAGTAATACAAAACGTTGTTACGGAAGGCATTGAAAACTCTTTTGGTATTGAATTTGAAGGTCATAAGGCAATCACTATCATCGGTAATGATACTTACACTATGAAAGTTATGGGGACAGAAACTGGCGTTTGCGGAATAACTGTATATAAACCAGACTCTGAGGGAAACTTAATAAGTTTGACCTATAAAAATTTACCCACAACCGATGACTCAAAAGCGACTTTGATTGTGTCCGAAAATATTAACGGTTATACTTTGAACTTAGATAAAGACGGTGACGGTGTTGTAGACGAGATAAAAGTACCGGATACTGTGACAGATAGGCCTTTTGAAATTGTAAATAGCCAAGTCATCCTAATTGTACAAAATGTTGAATGGGATCCAACTACACAAATCTTCTCTTTCAATATTGCTCTCAATAATATAGGAAATACATCCTTGATTCCGCCCATCATTACAGTGGTGAATAACCTTTATCCCGCACCACCCACCGTTACAATAAATAATCCTGATGGTGGAGGTAATGGTATTGGCGGATATTGGGAGTACAGTGATCTTGTCGGCGCAGATAATTTATTCAGTCCTGGCGAAACCAGTGAAGCAAAAACATGGGAGTTTTATAATCCCAATATGGTGGGTTTCTATTTTTCCTGTGATGTGTATGCTGTTTTACCTTCATCATTACCAAAGGCAGCGGCAACAGTTGAAAAACAAACCTTAACCTTTTATGCCGATGTGAAGAACCAGAAAATCGAGAGAGTTGAAAACATCAATAATGAGTCAGAACCACAACTACCGACTGAATTTGCGCTGGAACAGAATTATCCCAATCCATTTAATGCAGAAACAATGATTAAATATCAATTGCCACAAAATGCAAAAGTTCAGCTTTCGATATTTAATCTATTAGGACAGGAGATTCGCACCCTGGTTTCTGAACAGAAAAATGCAGGTTATCATACTATTGTTTGGAATGGAAAGGATAATACAGGGAAGGATGTTGTTAGCGGTGTTTATGTGTGTCGAATAAAGGCTGGAGAATTTGTTGAGGAGAGGAAGATGGTGGTGATTCGATAATATATTATTATAAAAATAATGTCTGAGATATTTGATGGTTTGTTTTGTCATTAATCTAATATTTTGATTATGAATTTATAAAATTATGTTTGAGTGATGGTCATATTAATATTTTATTTTGAATTATTCTCAAATGTATTGAAGAACTAAAACAAAAAATTTGCTAAAAAAATTAATACTAAAGTCAAAAGGAGAAAAAAATGAAAATCATAAATTTTAATAAAAATACATCAATAAACTATTTATCTATGATTGTAATTTTAACAACTTCTGTAATTTTTAATAGTGTAATTTATGGTCAATCGTCAGAATTTATATGGGCCAAACAAGCAGGAGATATAGGGTGGGATGCGGGATATAGTATTGCCACAGATATGTTAGACAATATCATTGTTACTGGTGTTTTTCAAGGTTCTGTCACGTTCGGTACGGAAGTATTAATTAATACGTATGGTTGGGGTATTTTTATAGTTAAATATGATAAGATGGGTGATGTACTATGGGCTAAGAGTGCTGGTGGAACAGAAAACACTTTATGTTTAGGTTTTAGTATAACCACAGACGTGTTAGGTAACAGCATCATAGCTGGAATTTTTTCAGGTACTGTTACTTTTGGCAATACTATTTTAACTAGTGCAAATGAGGAAAAAATCTTCATTGCTAAATATGATGAAATGGGTAATGTACTCTGGGCTAAAAAAGCTGATGGAATAATTCCTGAGTTTGGTGGGCCTAGTATTGCTACAGATGAATTTAATAACGTTATCATCACTGGAAATTTTGAGGGTTCTGCTACGTTTGGCACGATCCCGTTAACCAGTCTTGGAGGATCAGATGTATTTATTGCCAAATATGATGCATCAGGCAATGCACTCTGGGCTGTAAGCGCTGGTGGAACAAGTGATGAAAATGGAATTAGTATCGCTACAGATGAGTTGAATAACGTCATCGCCACTGGAAATTTTGAGGGTTCAGCTACTTTTGGCACGATCCCGTTAACCAGTCTTGGAGGATCAGATGTATTTATTGCCAAGTATGATGCATCAGGCAATGTACTTTGGGCTGTAAGCGCTGGTGGAACAAGTGATGAAAATGGATTTAGTATCGCTACAGATGAGTTGAATAACGTCATCGTCACTGGAAGTTTTGAGGGTTCAGCTACTTTTGGCACGATCCCGTTAACCAGTGTTGGAGGATCAGACGTATTTATTGCCAAGTATGATGCATCAGGCAATGTACTCTGGGCTGTAAGCGCTGGTGGAACAAATGACGAAGGTGCACTTAGTATCGCTATAGATGGATCAGGCATTATTACTGTAGCAGGGGTAGAGTATACCAGTATGGGTAGCAACATCTTCTCTGCGAAGTATGATGAAATGGGTAACTTACTCTGGACAAAAAACGTTGGTGGTAATGGTTCAGTGTTGGCGCACAGCATAGCTACCGATATGTCTGGCAATAGCTTTATGACTGGATATTTTATTGGTACATTCAATTTTGGCACTACCACGTTAACCAGTGTTGGCATAATTGACATATTTATTACTAAATTAAGCAATCCTATTATCACTGATATCGGATTCCGTCCAAATCTTGATGGATTTAAATTTAAGAATACTAAAACTATGAGAATTTGGGATATGTTTAAACAATTTTTCGGAAAAGATGAGGTTGAATATGAGAATGGTATTAAGCGTCTTTCTGCTTATTTATATTTTTTAAGAGAATATGAAAATATTACTAATGGTTCATGCTTCGGTTTTGCTTCACTTCCATTAATAAATAAGTTCAATAGAGATCAGACAATTGCAGGTGAGGAATTTAAAATGCCACAGAAAGACCCACTTTTTAATGAGCAAAACTGGAATGAAGTAGAAAAAAGTATTGCCTTTTACCATGGTGTTCAAATGAGTAAATTATTTGATTCAGACATTTTCCATCATTTCAATCCAAACTCAGCGTTAGAAACAATATGTAATTATATGAAAAATGACATTCCAATAGTTGTTGGCTGGCAACTAGCAGGACCAGAAGGAACGGTACCTGGAAGTGGACATGTTGTAACTCCATATAAGATTATTGAATATACAAATTTCAGTTATGTTTATATTTATAATAATGAATATCCTGGTGAAACTCATCGACTCACATTTGATAAGATTAATAATCAATGGGAATATGACAATTCGAATCCTAGAATATATGGAGATAATGATCCTAAGACAACGGATTGGGCGTTGGAAGTATTTCCTATAACATTATATGAACAAAAAGGTATACGACCTTGGTCTGATCCAGATTTAAAACATATTGCTTGGTTACCGATTGAAGGTATGAGCATTGTTGTTGAAAATTCGGTTGGTAAAGTAGTAGGATATGTTAACAATAAATTTACAAATACAATTGGTGCGTACATAAAAAATAAATTCAAACAATCTTATGATGAAAGAAAATTATCATCATTAAGTGTCACTTCGAACGATGATTATATAATTAACATAACGTCAACAGAAACTGATACAGGTGAAATAAATATATGGTCCAATGGTCATACAGTACAATTGAGAGATATAGAATTGAATAGTGATACTGAAGATCAACTTCAAATATTTCAAAATAAAATTGGGATGAGTTATCAAACAAATACTAATCAAAAGGAATTTTCTGCGACATTAATTCGTGAATTGGATGATGCAAGCAGATGTATAGATATCGATAAAAGTACAATTGATATTGGAGAAACCCAATTATTTGAGATTGTTGATGATCAGACTCTAAAATATTACAATCCAGGAAATCCAAAAATTTTTAAAATAACTTTCAAACAAAGAGGTATTGAAGGAGGAACATTGGTTTACAGAAATGTTAATATCGGTAATAATGAAACAAGAACCTTCACTCCTCAAATATGGAAATCGCTTAATACAACTGAAGTATTCGTTGAAGTTGACCAAGGTAGTGATGGCACTATTGATGACACCTATACTTTACCTTCACCCGCTTCAAATATTAATTCTCAAATCATGCTTGTTTTTCAAAATGTAATTTGGGATTATGAGAATAAAATCTTCTGTTATGATATCGCTTTAAATAATATTGGTTCGGAAACACTATTTCCTCAGGTTACTGCTGTTATTTCTTCAATTTATCCTGAACCACCTACTATAACTCTTAATAATACTAATGGTGGTGGAAATGGTGTCGGGGGCTATTGGGACTATAGTAGTTCAATCGGTCAGGATGGGCAATTAAGTCCTGGCGAGACTAGTGAAACGAAACGCTGGGAATTTTATAATCCAAATATGCTAAATTTTTACTTCTCATGTGATGTTTATGCTGTTTTACCCTCGTCACTACCAAAGGCAGGGGCAACTGTTGAAAAACAAACCTTAACCTTTTATGCCGATGTTAACAACCAGAAAATCGAGAGAGTTGAAAACATCAAAAATGAACCAGAACTTCAACTTCCAACTGAATTTGCGCTGGAACAGAATTATCCCAATCCATTCAATGCAGAAACGATGATTAAATATCAATTGCCACAAGATGCAAAAGTTCAGCTTTCGATATTTAATCTGTTAGGACAAGAAATTCGCACCCTGGTTTATGAACAGAAAAACGCCGGTTATCATACTACTAATTGGGATGGAAAGGATAATTCAGGGAAGGATGTCGTGAGCGGCGTTTATATTTATCGAATAAAAGCTGGGGAATTTGTCGAGGAGAAGAAGATGGTGGTGATTCGATAAAAAAAGATTATAATTGATAAAGCAGATAACTTTGTATGTCTTAATGATCTTATTAAAAATTATTACAATAGGCGAAGGTTTCTGTTTAGCTGTATGAAACAAAAGTCTTACAAATCAGGTTTCTTTAAGAAACCTGGTTTGTTAAATTTGTGGATTTCAATATTGCAGTGATATAATTATGCAACTTCAGTTGGATAAAAAGATATAAGCGAAGTCATAAGGCAATCTCGTTTTTTTCATGAGATTGTTTCAATTTTTGTATGATCGAAAATATTAAGTTATTTTCCTCTTATTTTGATATTTAATTTCGACTATTATTATTGAAGTGCCGCTTCGATATTTTTCACAATATTGTTCATTTTATCATCGAACCTCCAATCAGGGAGCTTTTCCCTCATTGCATTAAAAATCTCCCGTGCCTTTTCTTTATCGCCCATTTGCAAGTAATGGTACGTCAGCATCAAAGCAATATTCCGAAAATTCAAGTATAAATTGGCTGTGCCGTTATCTACCTTGACATCAGGTTCATTAAAACTTCGGTATCGATAAACCTGAGTGAGCAGTCTTTCCGTCTCTTCCGGGAGAAGCTTTATATTTTTCACTGGCAAAAGTTTTCGGACGATTCCAACGGTGCTTAAATATTCATCCAGACCGATCAGATTCATCGGAGTGACCGTGGCAGCAAAATAGATCAGTCTTTCGAATAGGTTTGTTTTTAAGATTTCAAGGATCATTAAATCCTGTACACGAATTCCCTTCCCCTGCAACGTTGGTGCAACTTCAAATTCAAGTTGAGGATTATTACTGTAGGTGAGTGTTGAATCAATGGCTTTCAATTTATCGAATATTTGGATGTACTTTTCCTTCGGGATGGGGATAGAGATTTGCTGTTTCTCAGGCCAGGGTTGAGCTTGTAATTCAGTCAGTTTCTCATCGCTCAAAGAAATTGGCACTTTCGGCTGCTGAACTCGAAGTCTTATAATATTTTCTTTCAAATTCAGCAGACTTAAATTGACGACACGGACATCCTGTCGAACGCATTCCGCATACTGCAAATACCACAACGGATAGGTGTCGTTATCGCCGTTGGTGAACAAAATGGCATCCTTCTCACAGCTATTGAGCAAATTGTAGGCGAAATCCTCGGGAAAATAAAATCGGTTTTTATTGCATTCATCCCAATTGGAAACGATATGATTAAGCGGCAATACTACTAAGCCAACAATGATCAGCGAGACAGATGCGATCTTTTTCGCCAGGTTATCCGTTTTGAACGACCTCAAAATCAGACTATACAAAACGTATAATCCAATTCCCACCCATATCAGAAAAACAAAATATGATGATATAAATAGCCGATCAATCTCCCTGATGGTATGGAAACCTTGTTCGACATTGAGATAAAGTACCAGAATAATGGAATAAAACAGAAAAACGAGGGAAATCAGGACCCATACTCTGGCACGCTTCAGCAGGTTGTAGATAAATCCAATACATCCGAGAATAAAGGGGACGATGGATAAATACGACAGATGAAAAAAAGTAGCCAGACCTTCTTTGCCCAGAAAATTCCAGCCAAAATACCTGAGATACATATATTTGACCTGGTAATCCCATATCGGCGCTCGTCTGTTAAAAAGCAGGAAAAGATTCGATTCCAGACCATACTGCTCCATTGTGATCCAGGGGATCAACTTGCTGATGGTATCGGTATAGCCGTCATCCAGTGGTGGATGTACCTGCGCTCGAAACAAAAGAAAGAGATGGAGCGACTGACCCATAAAGTAAAGGACAATTATTGCAATCCAAAATTTAAGGCTCAGCAAATGTTTCCTCAGCGGGAAAAGCAGCAGGATCAAAATCATGGGCAGGAACGGCGAATTTAGCCGATGTGCGGTGTAATCGAGCCCCATCAGAAAGACGATCAACAAAAATAATCTTATTTTTTGAGCCTCATCCTGGGAAAACCAGATTTTGACCGTACAGAAGATGATGATCCCCGTAAACAATAGTCCCAGTATATAGACCCTGGTGACATTAGATTGAACCCAAACGCTGTAGATAAAAGGCAGCGATAAAGCCGTTAAAAAGGAAGCTGAAATCTTTACCGTGTCGTCAGCATGGATAGGGAGATTTCTGAACAGGATTAATAAGGCGTAGTACAGAAACACAGCAGCGATGGAAGTGGAAATGATATTTACCAACGTAACGGCTTTAGCTGTTGGAATAAAGAAGAAAATAAGTGAAAAAATTTTCCCCAGCAAAATAAACAATATCGATCCACCCGGACTGGGAATGCCCAGATCTTTTGAAGCCGCGGCGTAAAACCCGCTATCCCACCAGCCGATGGAGGGATGGGAGGTGTAAAGCAGGATGATGAAGCTGATGAGAAATAATATGCCAGGGATTGTTTTTTTGAAAGACATCTCTACCTCCTTGTTTTACCTGTTATACAACGAAATGGAGCTAAAGTTCAGGAGATTTTGTGAGTTGTGATTAGGTAATTGGTTGATTAAGCGATTAAGTAATTGGGAGATCAGGTAAACAGGTTAATGTGTGAATGTGTATATGGGTTAAAGAGTCGATGCGTTTCTTCTATTCCTCAGCGAACCAATTAGATTTTTACTCAATTTCCGATTAAACCAATTGCCCAGTTACCTTATTACCAAATTTCCTAATTACCTATTTTCCCAATTACCCAGCCACTAAATTTATTGTTTATCAATAAAAAATACTTGACAATCAATAAAACTTTTTATATATTTCATCGTAGTAGTTAACCAAAGAACACATTAACTCATTTACACATATACTCATTACCTATTCACAAGGAGAAAAAGATGAGATGCGAAAGATGCGGGACGGATTATCCGTCAGAATACTATTTCAAAACAAGGTCGATTTGTAACCAATGCTATGATAAATTAAGTCCTGAGGAAAGAAAATCTGTGGTTGAAAATGAACCCATTGAAAGGAGAGGAAAAATGCGTTATCCAATGACCACAACGGCGTTTACGATTGACGGTTATGACATTAAAAAAGTACTTGGTGTTGTTCGGGGGATCGTGGTTCGCTCTCGATCAATTTTTGGGACGATCGGCGCTTCGCTTCATACGATTATTGGCGGGAACATTACGCTATTTACTGAACTGTGCGAAAAAACTCGATCTGAAGCATTTGAGATGATGGTAGCACATGCTGAGGAAATTGGAGCCAACGCTGTGATCGGAATACGGTATGATGCGACGGAAATTATGGGAGGCGTCACTGAGGTGTTGTGTTATGGAACGGCAGTTGTGGTTGAGAAATCTAAATAAAGCTCTAAAAATTAAAAACCAAAATAGAACGCGGATGACACAGATCACGCGGATTTGAGCAGACTAAGATATGTGAAATGTGAGACGGTAGATGTGATACGATTGATTTATACTTATTAAGGTCAACAATTTCATAAAAAGCAGTCATTGCGAGTGAAGCGAAGCAATCTCATAAATGGCTAAAAATAAAAAGATTGCTTCGTCGCTTCGCTCCTCGCAATGACTGATGTAATACTGAATTTTCAACCCTTAACGAGTATATTACGTTTCACGTCTCACGTTTGACGTTTCACAAATTGAATCACCCACGCTAATTTAGGAGGTGAGATGGAAAATCAAACAGATTTGACTCGATCAAGGAACCAGTCTTCCTCAGAAAGATTGGGGCACAAAACGACACTCTCAAGCGTGCTCAACGGTATTTTAACTTTTATTTTAATTTTGATGGGAATTGCTGTGGGTATGTTATTTATCGGTTTTATCGCCATCATGATAAATCCACAACTCGAAACATTCAACTCTTATGATGATTTTAGATTGCTCTATGAATTTTCTTCCATCAATTTTGAAAAAAAATTCGAGGTCATCCAAGCCCATCCAGCTTTATCAAATCCTGGAGTTAAATTATTCGGGGCTGTCAATTTTCAGATGGGAAGTCGAAGATTCGTTGCTCTTTTTTTCTTCTTTTATTTTGTGATCCTTGGCTGGTTTCTGAATATCCTTTTTCAATTGCGAAATTTTCTCGGGACATTTGAGACAGGAAATCCCTTTATCAGAGAAAATGTGAAACGGATACGGATTATCGGTTGGTCAGCTATCCTCTTCCCATTTCTGGGAATTCTTTTCATGCTTGCGATGGCTCAGTATTTTAAAAATCTTGTTCTTTCCCCAGATATGTCAGTCTCCTTTTATTGGCGGTCTTTTCTCGAATATGGAAAGGACTCTTTTTGGGCGATAATTTTCGGATTGATTGTTTTAGTTATCGCCGAAAGCTTTCGTGTGGCAACTGAAATTAAACAAGAGCAGGATTTGACAATATAAGGAAATTGAATATGAGCATTATCGTTAATCTGGACGTCATGTTAGCGAAAAGGAAAATGAAATTAATAGAATTGGCAGATCGGGTGGGGATCACCATCGCCAATCTCTCAATTCTTAAACAGGGTAAAGCTAAAGCCATTCGTTTTTCTACGCTGGAGGCGATCTGTCGGGAATTGGAGTGTCAGCCTGGGGATTTGCTTGAGTACGTTCCTGATGAAGATGATTAGGTGATTGGGTAACTGGATAAATCGGTAATTTTGTAACTGGGCTTTAAAGGTAAAAATATGTTGATATTGTGTAATTTTTTTGCTATAATAATCACAGATTTTAGAATTACGATTTACGAATTACGAATTAGGATTTTCCATCGGTGGGATTTTTCAATGCGTTTTGGCGCATCTCTGCCAATTGGCGGATGATCTGTGGGAAAAATTAATAAATTTTATTAAAGGAGAGATGAATGGCTTCTAACATTACTCGGAGAGACTTTATTAAAACTGGTTCTTCTGTTGCTTTGGGCTTACTGGTGGATTGCTCGATACGAAATCGATTCGATATTGTGATATGCAACGGAATCATTTATGACGGTGCTGGTTCTCCTGGTATCAAAACTGATCTTGGAATCAAAGGTAATAAAATTGTTGCGATCGCAGGTTTGAGCACTGCCACAGCCGATCTGTTCATCGATGCTAATGGACTTGCCATATCGCCTGGATTTATTGATATTCACACTCATACCGATACGAGTCTGCTCGTCAATCCGAATGCTGAGAGTAAAATCCATCAAGGAGTGACAACAGAAGTTGCCGGTAATTGTGGCGCATCACCGTTTCCACTGAATGATGAGGATTTTGCAGAGCTCGATAAAAATCTTTTTGAAAAATTCGGCATTCATGTCACCTGGCGAGACATTAACGGATTTTTGAATATACTGGAAGAAAAGCAGATATCCATTAATTATGCCACTTTCACCGGGCATGGTGATTTGAGAAGTTATGCAGTTGGCAAAAATGATGTCGAGCCGACTCCCGAACACTTGAAGCAAATGAAACATTTGTTAACCGAATCAATGGAAAACGGCAGCTTTGGACTTTCGACGGGACTTGAATATGCACCGGGTAGCTACGCGAAAACAGATGAGTTAATCGAGTTGTGTAAAGTTATATCCGAACGAAATGGCGTCTATGCCACGCATATAAGAAACGAAGATGATCGAGTTGAAGAAGCCGTTGAAGAAGCGCTGCGAATTTGCATTGAAGCAAACGTTCCGCTTGAAATTTCTCACCTGAAAGCTTGCAATCAGAATAACTGGCACAAAGTCGATCATATACTGGAAATGATTCAAAATGCAGCAAATTCGGGACTGCCGGTTAATGCCGATCGTTATCCATACATCGCCTATGGGACAGGTCTGACGATATTTTTACCATTGTGGTCTCGTCAGGGAAATAGAGAAGAAATTCTTGCTCGTCTCCGGGATAAAGAACTTATTCCAAAAATCAAACAACATGCAGAGGCTCGTGGCAGACGAATCGGCGGCTGGGATCGAGTGGTAATTAGCGCATGCTTTTCTGACAAGAATAAAATTTGGGAAGGAAAATCAATTCAGGACTGCGCAGAAATTACCGGAAAAGAGCCTTTCGAGTTTGTTAAAGATATCCTGATTGAAGAACAAAATCGAGTCAGTATCGTTGGCTTTGCCATGGATGAAGAAAACCTGAAAAAAGTCCTTGCTCATCCACTGGTGATGGTCGGTTCTGATGGCA
>Ga0209636_10006303_pt1 | contig 12105 bp, 19 predicted proteins | sample DeeMarSWOR152_54_FD_187464 | JGI IMG/M metagenome (GOLD analysis project Ga0209636, IMG submission 187464) | Marine sediment microbial communities from White Oak River estuary, North Carolina - WOR-1-52-54 (SPAdes) (version 2) | ecosystem: Environmental > Aquatic > Marine > Intertidal zone >...
CAGGCAGCCAACTCGTCTGCAATGTCTTGGTCTTGGCATATCAAGTGTTCCTGTAACGGATTAATGGTCGCAGATGTTTTCACTACATTTTAACTGACCGGTCAGGTGTTGCATACCCAGCTCCTGCGGTGTATTATCCGGTGCTCCGAAAGAAATGTAATGAAAGCCTGCCATATTGTTTTTCCTACTTTCAAATTGCGATTATGCTTCCTGCTTTTATTTCCCTAAATTGAGCAGGGAACCTTTGTTTTATTTCCTGCTTGTACATCGTGCAATGACACGGAGCAATAAGTCCAATTTTTTGAAGTTTCTTTAGTCTCGAGAATCCGTGGAACCCTCCCACGACCCCATAAATTTTTCCGAGCTGCTCTGCTTTTTCAATTATGTTTTCCAGACCCGGATGGGCACAGCCAGTTATAATAATGTTTCCTTTTTGAGTATTTATTACCAAAGACTGCTCTTTGATAAATGTTCCAAGGGCTCCGGTCGAGTATATCCCTGTGCAAATTTTTGTACACTTTGAAAAGGATTTTGGATGAAAAACTTGGGCTTTGTTGTTTGCTTCCAAGAATTTCTTTAACCCACCTGTGTGGTCCCAATGATTGTGCGAGATAGCAACTTTACCTATATCCTTCGGCTCAATATTTAATTGTTTCATGTTGTAAATCAATTTTTTGCCGCTATCTCCTGTGTCAAATAGGATTTTTTCTTTATCTTCTATTAAACAGGAGAATCCCCATCCCGATTTCAGGCCAGCATTTGCCTCATTGTTATATACAATGGTTATTTTCATTTTTTTCTGAAGTTCAAGACACATCCTTGATTAAGACCGTCGTCGTGGCTAATAATCCCGCAATATTTTTCTTCGAAATAAAAATCTGAATCCTCGATTTCTTGCTTGACGTCATTTAAATTTAATTCTTTGAATTGTCGTATCGGATCATCTTTCAAGATATGCTTAGGATAGACAGAAAGTAAACCATCCTGTTTTAGAGTACGGGACGCTTCCTGGTAGAGCTTTTTCCTATCTTTTTTTCCAAGATAATGGAGAACATCGTAGAATAAAACTATATCGATGGACTCGTTTTCAAAATCTAATTTTATTTGGCCCGAAACTTTCATTACCTTTATATTTTTTAAATTGTTAGCCTGGGCTTTTTGCCTTAGTTTACTTACAGCTTGTTGCTCTTTATCTACAGCGTAGACAAGTCCAGTGCTTGCTACGATTCTTGCTGCCGGAATGGTGTAGTGGCCCACTCCACAGCCAAAATCCAAAACGATATGGTTTTTCCTGATACCTGCCTTGCGCAGGAATTCTACCCCTTCTTTACTCTCCCATCTTTCCGTTTCTTCGTTCATTTTTTAGTTTTTAATATGCAATTTTTGCTGCTTTAGAAGGAGATTTTTGAATCTATCCAAAGTAATTTTATGGGGTCGAATTTCAATACCCATCCAGTCGGAAAGCTCAAGGATTTTTTCAGGATGCTCCTGAGAATATTTATTCCAAAAACCTATTCCATCTAACAGAATGGCCCCTCCTGTATGCTGAGGGAAATTCTCATTAGCTTTGCCTTTATCCCAGTCCTGAAAGACATAGTTACGGTATATCACCCATCCGGGGCTAAGCCACCAAATCTTCTGGCCTCCACTTATTTTTTTCCTTTCTGTTTCACTGGCTAACATATCTATGCAATGAGTTGCATTTATTCTGGAAGTTGGAATTCCGGTTTCCTGCTCCTGAATCATCGTATCCATAGTTCTGTAGGGATTATCAGCATTGATGTAGCAGAATTTGCCACCATAAACTATTATGATTTTTTTAACGGTTTTCTTAGCGGCGTTTATTTTTTCTATCAATTGGCTTTCGAGTTCCTTAGGAACCTCGTGTCGTCCAGGCCTTGTATACACAATCTTCTTTGCATCTAAAAAACCCTGCTTTCTCAGATAATTCAGCTCCGGTGCAAGCGTTCCACAAGAGACTACGGCATAATCTTTAAAAGATAGCTCTTTTGTCATTTTACCCTACTTGTATTTTCTTTCTCCAAATATTGCCGTTCCGATTCTAATCGTATTGGAACCTTCTTCTATGGCGACCTTGTATGAATTTGTCATACCCATAGACAGATACTTCATATCTACATTTGGCAAATCAAGGGCTCTGATTCTTTCAAATATTTTTCTTGTCCTCTTCGTTACATCAATTTATAATTTTTTGTATGATTGTTTTCGGGTCTTACTCTATTAAGATTCACACGGCCTTTTGTCACATGGTGTATCACGGCCGCAACAAGGTCTTTCTCTACCACAAGCTGGAGAATTGCTGTTAGCATAATCAGTTGCATAAAAGCCTGAGCCTTTGAAAATCACACCCCCTCCGCCGCTGATTAAGCGCTGGACTCTGCCTCCGCAGGTCGGACATTTTCTAACAGGTTTATCTCTCATAGCCTGGAATTTTTCAAAGTTATAACCACAATCTTCGCATTTGTATTCATACGTAGGCATTTTCACTATCCCCTATGAATATAGCTCAGTGGTCGCAGATATTCTGTCCGGATTGCAGTTCGTCGCTGAGATATTGAGCAACCAATTCTTCCGGAGTATTTTCCGATGCGCCAACGAGAACGTCAATGTTGTTTTCCTTGAATAATTGCTGTGCTCTTCGGCCCATTCCGCCGGCTATGGTCAAGTTGACGTGCATTCCGCTTAGCCATTTTGGGAGGATGCCGGGCTCGTGCGCGGGGGGAGTGAGCATTTCGATATGGGTGAGCTTTTTGGCGTCAGGATCAGCGTCAACGATAGCGAACTGCTCGCAGTGACCGAAGTGAGCTGAAAGTCTGCCGTTTGTTAGTGGAATTGCGATTCTCATTTTGTCTCGAGCCTCCTTGTTAATTTGAGTTATTGTTTCTGGCTGTAGTAGGTGTCTGAATGTCTGTTCGATAGCTTGTGCGGTGGGACTTTGGATATTGGAACTGATAAACGGCCGGCCGGCGTCACAGGCTTGTACAATTTGTGGGTCTATTGGGATTCGGCCAAGGAATGGTACAGCCATCTGCATTGCCATATCTTCGCCGCCTCCGGATTTTAAGATATCGATATTCTCGCCGCATTTTGGGCAGACGAAACCGCTCATATTTTCCAGTACGCCAAGAACGGGCAGATTCAATTGCCTGCAAAATGTAATGCACTTTTTAACATCAATGACAGAAAGCTGCTGAGGAGTAGTGACAATAAGGGCACCGTCGGCGTTACCTAACAGTTGGACTATTGATAACGGCTCGTCGCCGGTACCAGGGGGGCAATCGACTACGAGATAATCAAGATTGCCCCAGGAGACGTCCGTTACAAACTGCTTTATAACATTATGCTTCATAGGGCCACGCCAAATAACAGCGTTGGTCTCATCCGGCAGCAAAAAGCCAATGCTCATTACTCTAAGTGTGTCGCTGTATAAAATCGGCTTAATCTTATCACCTTCGGCCTGAATGCCTCTGTCTTCGAGATTCAGAAGTTTGGGGATGCTCGGCCCATGAATGTCAATATCGAGCAAGCCGACGTTTTTGCCCTGCATTGAAAGCCAAACCGCCAGGTTAACAGCTATACTACTTTTACCCACCCCGCCTTTGCCACTTAAAACAAGAAACTTGTGTCTTATATCTTCCATTATTTTGCTTTCTTTGCCTTCGCTGTTGCCTCAAACATATCCAATATCGATTCCCATAGAGACACTATTTGTCCTTTAAGTCCGTTGTTCGAATATTCAACAATGCTTTTAGCTGCAATCTGAGCTTTGGTCACTGCTATATCGTAAGCAATTTTGCCGACTACTTCCAAGTTCTGCTCCTGAGCTTCCCTCTCAATCGCTTTTGCGATTTCTATATTGATATCATATTTATTGATGCAAACTGCCGTTGGAATCTTAAAATGCTCCGTTAGCTCAATGACCCTATTAAGGTCGTGTTGACCTGAGATAGTCGGCTCGGTAACAACTAATACCAAATCTGCTGCGCCTATAGATGCGATGACCGGACAGCCAATCCCGGGCGCGCCGTCCACGATTATCAAGTCCCTATTTTGCTCGTTGGCGATTCGCTTTGCTTGTTTGCGGATCAGGCTAACCAGTTTGCCGCTGTTTTCCTCGGCAATGCCGAGCCTGGCGTGCACCATTGGGCCAAATCTTGTATCTGATACAAACCATTGGCCGTTGATAGCATCTTTGAACTCTATTGCATCAACCGGGCAAAAGTGCACACAAACACCGCAGCCCTCACACGCGATAGCATCGATTGTATAAGTTCTTCCAACGACATCGTTGGCAGGGCCGTTGAACAAAGCAGCGTCAAAATTGCACACTTCCTCGCACCTGCCGCAGCCAATACATTTTTCCATGACTATAGAAGCCAACTTGCCACCGCTAAAATCGTGGGTTTCTTTTACATCCGGCTCCAATACCAGATGCAAATCTGCAGCGTCAACATCGCAGTCAGCCAAAACAGCGTTATTCGCAAGTGCTGCAAATGAGGCGACGATGCTTGTCTTACCTGTTCCGCCTTTACCGCTGATTACTACTATTTCCTTCAACTTAATGTTCCCTTTATGACATAAAGACTCGCTAAATTAGGATTTTGGCTTTCAAAAATCTGCTGTCCCCTGATTCCTAAAAAATATTCTGTTTGAAAAGAAAAATACTCTGAAATTGTTCTTTCAATCTCTCTCAAGTCTGTGTGCTTAATTCTGTTTATGTAAGAAGCTGGATTATTGACCTTTTCTTTGAAAAACTGGGATTGTGGATTAAGCAGCAGGGCAAGAAGTTTGCCGCCTGTTCTAAGAACACGAGCAGTTTGCTTAACAGCTTCTTTATACCTTTCAATAAACTGTAAAGAGGCAACATAAATAACCGCGTCAAAAGAGAATTGCATAAAATCCATATTTTCCGCTGAGCCTGCTACGGTCCTTATGTTGTCCGGTGCCTGGTCTAAAGCCTCTTTGGAAATATCCAGACCGGTAACGTTAAAGCCGTGTTCGGCCAGACCAGCCTCTATAATAGCAGGGCCGCAGCCAACACTTAAAACATCTTTAGTCCCGTTTAATTCCCGCAGAATATAGTCTAACTCAGCTTTGAAAATGTTCTTCCAAAATTCCGTTTTGCAGGATTGTAAATACTTGTCCATACCAGCAAATCCAATATTCAGCCAAAAAACTTTTCGCGCCACCACAGGAAGTGTCCCCAAGGATTATCAAGTTTATATTCGTCATCTTCCGGGGCACCAGGCCATAACTTGATTTCCTCTAACAGCCTCTGACAAGGCTTGTCTTCGGCCAAAAGTTCGTATGCGCAGTTGACGAGCACAAACTTCTTTTCTGCATCGTTGTCATTCGGATTATGGTCAGGGTGATACTTCAACGATGCCCGCCTGTATGCTTTTTTCAGTGCTTCCCTGGTTGCGTCTTCTTCAATGCCGAGGATTTTGCGTGCTGCGCGGCGAGCTTGCAGGTCACGGGTTATTCTTTCTCCGAACTCGTAGTCGTCTTTTATCATCAATCCCTGCCTTTACGCTCTTTGTATATTCGTATAATTCTGAAAAATCCTTCCTGTACTCACTTAATACATCTGTAATCATCTGGCCGATTGAGTATGCCTCGGCGATACGTCTGTCGTCCGGCAACTTCATAATGACATCTATGTTTTCAACTTCACAGTATTTTTCCACTTCTTTATTGCCGATGTCGTAGCGGTTAATGGCAACAGCAAAGGGCAAATTCATTTTCCTGACTAAATCAACAGTTAGCTTCAGATCATTTAATCCAAATGGTGTCGGCTCGGTAACAAGCAGGACAAAATCTGCACCCTTGACAGCCTCAACCACCGGACAAGATGTGCCCGGCGGGACATCAATTATTGCCAGGCCGTCTTGTTTTATATGCTTTTTTACTTCTTTTATCAGGAACGGTGTTCGCACGTTGCCGATGCGTAATTTGCCGGCGATAAAATCGATGTCGTCAGCTTTACCAATCTCGATATCGCCAATCTTAAGCGGTTTTGGTTCAATGGCATTAGCCGGGCAGAGGCGCCAGCAGCCGCCACAGGAATGGCAAAGTTGCTCGAAGGTCAAAACGGTTTCTTTGATGGACACGATAGCGCCGTACTGGCAGATTTCACCGCATTTACCACAGCCCGTACATTTTCCCAAATCGACCCGTGGCACATCTACGGTAACCTCCTGGCGGTAGTTCATTTGCGGCTTTAAGAAGATGTGACCGTTTGGCTCTTCTACATCGCAGTCAAGATATTGAACCGGCTGGCCTAAACCAGTTGTGTATTGAGCAAGATTAGTGGCAATTGTAGTCTTACCTGTGCCACCCTTGCCGCTGGCAACAGCAATAACAAGGTTGTCCAACATTTTACTTATCGATACCAAAATGCGGTTCTACGTTTGGGCCGGCTGCTTCGGTCAGCTTACCGCTTTTGAAAAGCTCAACTGCTTCTGCGACCGTTCCTGTTACGCCGGTGTACAATTTGAGGCCGGCAGCAGTTAAGGTGCGTTCGGCATTGGGGCCGCAATTGCCTGTTAGTACTGCTTCAACTCCGGTATCAATTACGACCTTGGCTGAGCTGATGCCGGCGCCGCCGGCTGCAGCAACACTTTCGTTTTCAATTACGCTGAAGTCCATTGTTTCGTTGTCAATAATTACAAAGTATGCCGCCCTTCCGAACCGGGGGTCAACCTGTGAATCCAGTGTTTTTCCGGTTGATGTAATTGCAATTTTCATAATTTATCCCTTCTAAGACAGTGGACAGGTGCCGGTGGGGCAGGAACCGTTGCTCTGTGATGTTGAACTGCTGCTATGCCCTGCAGAAAAACTTGACAATAATTTTTGCAAATTTGCACTTTTGCAGCGTTCGCAAATGTGCTTTTGGCCACTGCCACTTTTTTCCAAAAATTCCATTGAGTGTCCGCATTTTTTGCATTTGTATTCGAATATAGGCATCGTTTACTCTCCTGGTTAAATCATTCTCATACGTTATCTACCTTAGCGCCGGCTAAAGAACAAACAATTTGCATCCCTTCTCTGATACTATCAGTGATATAGCAGCAATCAGCAGCCTGCAAAATACCCTGTTTCTGCTCCTGGGATAGTTTTGTACCAAGGTGAATTCCGGCATCAATTCTTGTGGTGCGCGAGGATTCAGCCTGGGTGCGGCGGCTTAACTCAATCGTCATATCGTCGTAAGGAATACCCTGCTCCTTGCAGAACTTGGCGACATAACCACCGATACACATTCCAATCGATGCTACGAAAAGCTGAGCCGGCCACATCCCGTCCCGCTTGTCATTGCCATCCTCACCACGTCCGGTTGTGACGGTATATCCTCTGCAGACGGCTGAAAAACGGAATCCGCTTTCATACTTAACTAAAACTTCCATTGGCGATGCCTCCGACAATCAAAACCTTCTTTGCAGTTTAGCATCTTCTGTTATCGTAAACGCGCAGCGTCTCTATAAAGGCTCGGAGCTGCATCAGAAAGCCACAGGTCTGCGATTTTACTTTTTGCTGCTTTTTTGGCTCTCGAGTTCTTCCATGCGTTTTTTGATTTCATCGAGGGCATCCTGGAAATACTCGGCCTGTTGTTTCAGGCCGGCAAGTTCCTGCTCCGGAGCTACTGTTGGTGCAACCGGTGCAGGATATGGCGCGTAAGGGTAATCAGCGCCACCCCAGGCGGGATAACCGTACCCAGCTCTTGCCCAGCCGAAACCACGTCCAAATCCTCTGCCCCATCCGCCGCCACCTCTGCCCCAGCCCCAGTAACCTCGTCCACCAATCGGGTTCATAAAACCGGGTACCGGATAGCCGGCGCAGTATCCAGCGGCTCTTCCTGTCATTGGTCCCATTCCCGCAGGACCTGTTCCATCTCCACGTGGCATAATGAATCTCCTTTCTGCGTAAAAAAGTTAACTTTGTTTTTTCTTGTATTAAGCTAATTGCTTCTTGTTCTGTGGTTTCTCAATCAGCCTCAACATAGTTAGAAATACTGCGAACACCTGCCAAAGATTTAAACTCTGCATGCCGATTTTTTAACGATAAATTTCTGGGTTTACTCCATTTCGAATAATCTTTTGGATGTTGATAATTGTACATTGAATCTAATCTGTCTATTGACTTAAGCCGCTCATATATCAATTGCCATCCGCAGTCCTGTTCTCTGTCTACTTCACATTTTCCGTTTTTCGCTCCACCACAAGGTCCGTTTAGAAGCCCTTTTGAACAAAGAGTTAGTGGACAGAGTCCACCTGTCATCTCCACGATACACTCTCCACATAGTGAGCAAAATTCTGTTATGAAGTTATCCGTAACTGTCTCTCCTCCAAAAACAGTATCACAACCAGGATGAACCAGGCCTCCATTGGTTGCATCTATCACAGTATGAATTCCCTGGCCACAAGCGAGGACAAGAAACGAATCCGCTTCTTCTGTTTGCCTTTTATGTTCTACATTGAGTAACTCTTTTGCAAGAGAAAGTTTACAGAGAGATTTGCCAGAATCTGTAGCTCCATACCCTGTAACTTGTACATTTTTTCTTTCCAGAGACGTTTTCATTTCTTTACATTGTTGTTCTCCACCTGATTTGCATTTTTCAGCACAATTTCCACAGCCAACAACGAAGATTTTTTCTCCCTGCTTAATATTTTTGACGATTTCCTCTAACGGTTTCTGTATCGTTGCATGCATTGATTTAACTTTCCTTTCATTGTTTATATTATCCTGATTACTATTTTCTTAGTTTCTTCGCTCCGGTTCGTTTCACTCAGGATGATGACTACATTACTTGAGAACGACAGAGCGACATTTTCTTCAGTTTCTGTAGCAGCAAATGCCGTGTTTGTTGGCTATTGCCTTGTCATTCTTGTACCACACTTGGGACAATCTCTTTGGTTACAGGGTTGTCCGGCGATGTGCGGGACTGTATGCCCGCAACTGGAGCATACGCAATTTCCGCCCGGCCCTGCGGCGAACGGCCCTCCCATTCGGCCTCTGCCATGTCCCTGGCCTCGCCCCATACCTCGACCGGTACCGCCTCCCTGGCCGCCCGGCCCTGTTCCATCTCCTCTTGGCATAATATCCATCCTTTCTGCAATTAAGTGCTAATTTGAATCTACCACCAATAACCAAATCTGCCTCTGCCGCGCCCACAACCTCGGCCTCGACCGAAACCTCTGCCAAATCTAAAACCTCTGCCAAAGCCGAATCCAAAACCTCTGCCAAATCTAAAACCTCTGCCAAAGCCGAATCCAAAACCTCTGCCAATCCAAGGATTGAACCGACCAGCGTAAGGCGCTGGATGGGGTGTGCCATAACCATACGAACGTGCACCATAAGGTCCAAACGAGCCGACGTAATAACCGAATCCTCCCGGGATAGGGTTCATATACCCCGACACAGGGAAACCTGCCCAGAAACCAGCGGCTCTTCCTGTCATTGGTCCCAAACCTGCGGGACCTGTTCCATCTCCAAACGGCATGTTAATCACCTCCTTTTCAGCATTTTGAAAGTTCTCCTTTATTTGGCCAACGGGCACACTTTGCAACCCTGCAAAACCTTTTACCTGGCCCGTGTTTTCTTTTGAAGTTGTCAAAACACAAAACCCGAGACCTCGACCTGTCATCGGCCCTTGACCTAAGGGCCCTGTCCCATCAAATCCTGGCATCTATTTGGTCTCCTTAACTAAATCAACAATATCATTAAATGTGTCACTTCTTCGCAAAATCATTTGACCGATTTCACAGCCCAGATGCTGAGCGATAACCGGACACTTTGCCCGCAAAATAAAGAACACCTCTTTATCAACATCACTTAGTGTTTCATAATTGCCCTGTCCCTTGGCAATAACCAAATCCGATTCGTCAAATCGGCGCCGAAATGCCTCTGAGCAGCTCTCCAGGATCGTACCTGGTGCGTCTGAGCCGTTATCGATAACCGTGACTATATCGGTTAAGCCAGCAAGCTCGGCATCTTCCATTGTTGCATCATTTATGACCGGCCTGCCCTTGACAACCACAGTAACTTTTTCACAAGGCAACTGTTCAATTAACAAACGATCAAACACAAGCTCACCAGCATTATCAGCTAAGTAGAGTATTTTCTCCGCTTGCTTTGTCGCATTTCTAAAATCCTCAAGTGCCTTATCATCAAAGTCAGCCGTCAGTGAATTGTTGATTATCTCCTCAATATCTGGTTCTTTTATTGAGGTTTTGACACCTAAATCAATAATGTTACCTGCAATAGCCAAACGAACCGCTGTCTCGAGAGGGTCGGTAGACGCCCTAACTTGCTCTCGTAATTCGGGATACATCTTCAGAGCCAACTGGTTAAAGCGGTCTTTTGTTTGCAGGTATGGGTCCTCGACACCGGTTAATTTGCGAATCATTCGATGTATTTTTTGGGCCATAGCCGGTGGGCTTTGGCGTAAATCCATCTTCGAAGCCAGGCGGAGGACACCACGCAAAACCTGTTCGTGAATCTGCTCGTCGTCCGTTATCAACCTTGCCGAATCAAGCGCCTGACGTACAAAACACGGGATACAGTCAAAATAAGTTCTCATAAGTAATCAGACATCTTTATTTTCGTTTAATTCGGTCACTCCACTTTGCTGTTAATCTGTGACCGTTATTTATACCTTCTACCCTTATTATGGGCATATGCTCATAATAGTTCAAATAAAAAATCTGGAAAAGTGAAAAAAATTTTCGATTTGCGGCCTTTTCATAAACTCAGAAGGGCAACAGAAAAGGCGAAAATGCGTGCAATTGAGTGGATTTGGGCTAAAATACCAACAAATCTCTGATAATTGTGATTTTTTTTGGAATTTGCGATGAAAATAGTTGCAGATGAGAATATTCCGTTTGTGAGGGATTGTTTTTCATCAATTGGGGATGTGAGCCTTTGTGCAGGAAGGGCAATCAGCCGCGAAGCGGTTAAAGATGCCGATGTTCTGCTGGTTCGCAGTGTTACGCGGGTAGGTGCGGATTTGTTGAGCGGCAGTGGCGTTCGCTTCGTAGGTACCGCCACTATCGGCTTTGACCATATAGATATCGAATATCTTTCGCGAAACAATATCGGTTTTGCTTCAGCGCCGGGGTCGAATGCCAATTCCGCAGCGGAATATGTCATTGCCGCATTGCTTAATATCGGGCAAAATTATCACATTGACCTTCAGGGTAAATCGATAGGCGTTATAGGCGCAGGTAATGTCGGCAGCAGGGTGGCTAAAAAAGCTTCAGCATTGGGTATGGAGGTTTATTTGAACGACCCGCCATTGCAGAGACAAACCGGCGATTCAAAATATCTGCCGATAGAAGAACTTTTTGATTGTGATTTTATAACGCTTCATACGCCGTTGACTTTTGAGGGGATTGACAGGACGTTTCATCTGGCTGATAAAAAAATTTTCAAGTCACTAAAGAGCGGGTGTATTTTTTTTAATACTTCTCGCGGCGGTGTGGTTGACAGCAGTGCTTTGAAGGCAGCAGTAAAGTCGGGCAAATTAGAAGCTGTTGCGCTCGATGTCTGGGAAGGTGAGCCGAATATCGATACGGAACTTCTGGAAATGGTTGATATTGGCACACCGCATATTGCAGGCTATTCGCTGGACGGCAAGGTTGCGGGGATGATTATGATTTATAAAGCGGCCTGTGAATATTTTGGACTTGGTGCGAAATTTGACTTCGAAGTTTTTTTTCCTGAGGCCGATGTGCCGCAATTGGAGGTGAATCCGCAGGTTGGGACTGAGCAGGATGTGTTATTGGGTGCGGTGAATGAGGTTTACGATATTAAGGAAGATGATTTCAGACTTCGGCAGATTTTGGATAAGCAGGTGGTAGAGCGGGGTAAGTTCTTCAGCGGGCTGCGGAAGAATTATCCCGTCCGAAGGGAATTTCAGAATACAATGATAATAATAGCCACAGAGGACAAAGAGAGCACAGAGAATAAATTAAAAAGTAAAAGACTTTTGGATAAGTTGGCGGGGATTGGTTTTAAGGTTGAGAATGCGAAAAGTTAAAGGCGAGGATTTAGTTGACTGGCCGAGGGGGCGATTGGATTTTTCGGCCG
>Ga0209636_10006305_pt1 | contig 12104 bp, 19 predicted proteins | sample DeeMarSWOR152_54_FD_187464 | JGI IMG/M metagenome (GOLD analysis project Ga0209636, IMG submission 187464) | Marine sediment microbial communities from White Oak River estuary, North Carolina - WOR-1-52-54 (SPAdes) (version 2) | ecosystem: Environmental > Aquatic > Marine > Intertidal zone >...
AAGACGCTGAAGAAGCCCTTGAGATAGCAAAGAAAGTAAAAGAGTTTGTATTGGAAAAAATGGGGGTTGGAGATGATGAACCCCCAACTCTATGAGATAGGAAGTATTGAAAAAACATATGATGGGGCGGATGAATACCATTACTGTTATGGAGTGATAAATCAAAGAATTTGCTATGCAATAATTACATGCCGCTGGCTCTGGTCGGGAGCCGCCCGGCTTTGAAAGAAAAATCTTAAATGAAGTGATGCAAAACCCACCGCTAAATTTAATGACTCGTGGTTTCAAAGTTTTGAAACTTTTGAAAACTTATCTAAGTTTTGCGCTGAGGTATTCCTTGAAAAGTCTATCACGCAATGCATATTTTTTTCACATATATAGAATATTGTACTATAAAACAATATCTAAAAGTTTTATAGTCCACTATAAAACTTTTAGCAATGAAAATAGAAAAAAGGCTCGGCAAATTTAATTTAATCTATCTGGCTGTCCACAGCACCACCTGTTTTATTGTAATAACCGTCCTTTTTAGTTTTTATATTAAAAGTTTAATATTCATTAAGTGAATAATTCATTAAGTGAATAAAAATGAAATTTGTGAATAGAGAGCGGGAGTTAGCGACATTATCAAAAACCAAGAAATTATCAAAAGAGAAGTTCTGGTTTACGGCAGTGTATGGGATAAGAAGGGTTGGAAAAACAAGATTGATTTTAGAATTTATGAAAGATAATGGATTGTATTTCTTTGTGAACAAAAACAAGTCCAGCGAGATCCTCCTTAAAGAATTTTCAGAGATTTTAAAGAAAAATAATATTCTCGGCAGATTGGAGGTAATCGCTTCATGGGATGACTTTTTTGATGTGCTGGTCAACCGGTACCCGGGGATGGTGGTCTTTGACGAGTTTCAGAATTTCAACCTGGTTGATAAATCCGTCTTCGGAATAATGCAGAAGATGTATGATCTTAATGAGAATAAACCCGCTATGATAGTACTTCTGGGCTCAATTGTAGGATTAATGAAAAAGATATTTAATGATCAAAAAGAGCCATTATACGGCAGAGTTAAGCGAAAGATAAATCTAAAACCCTTGGATTTTTATGATACAACAAAACTATGTAATGAACTGGGATTCAGAGATATGGAAACCATAGTCTCCCTGTACTCGCTGTTTGGCGGTTTCCCGAAATATTATGTTGCCTTGGAAGATCAAGGGTTACAGGGAGAAAGTGTGGAGAAGATACTTGATTCCTTTTTCTTTGAGGAAAATGCAGTTCTTGAGGATGAGGTTCTCGTAATCCTCTCCCAGGAGTTTGGAGCAAGATCCGGAATTTATTATTCAATCCTTGAAGCCGTGGCTAACGGGAACAATTCATTATCCGAGATCGCAAGTTATTTGAGCAGGCATAAAACTTCTATAACAAGACACATAACGGAACTCCATAAATACTTTGAGATATTAAGACTTGAAAGACCCATTATACATGGAAAGAAAAAGGGGCTGTTGTTTATAAACCATCCGTTGATCAATTTATGGTTTAGATTTTTCTATAAAAATTATTCACTCTATGAGCGGAGAGACCCCGGATTTATAAGAAATGTTAAGGACCAACTCCCTGCGTTTATAGGATTTCAATTTGAAGAATTATGCAGGAAGTTTTTTATGGAAATGTTGAGAGATAAACTGCCTTTCAATCCGATAGAGATCGGAAGACAATGGGGAAAAATTCCGGGAGGAGACACCTATGAGATTGATATTGTTGGGCTAAATAAAGAAAATATATTGTTTGTTGAATGCAAATGGAAGGATTTGAAATTAAATGAAGCAAAGAGAATAATCAAACAATTAAAGGAAAAATCACAATATGTGCCGCATAAAGAAAAGGAATTCTTTGGATTGATGGCAAAAAGGATAGACGGGAAAGAAAAATTAAGACAGGAGGGTATCTTTGCATGGGATATTGAGGATTTCAGAAATTTACCCCCTTCGCTTAGCTCTCACAAATCCATACAAAACCGCTAACCCGGGAATAACTAAAATCAATGTTGCCGCTTCTGGATTTTGATTTCTTAATGAAAATAAATATATAATGGACAAATGTGCTATTTGCGGTGGGAAGGTAGAGCATAAAAAAGTGGGCATTCCTGTTGAGTTAGAGGATAAACTTTTGATGATCAGGGAAGTTCCCGCAGATGTTTGTGAAGAATGCGGAGAAATCTACCACACTCTTGAAGTCGCCCGTGAATTAGAAGAAATTGAAAATAAAGTGATATGCGGCACTATAAAGGCATCACCGATGAAAAATGCTTATGAGGTGCCGCTTACCGCATGATTTCTATTGAAGTTCCATTTTGCATCTATCGGCTAAGGTAATGCGGATGTTACCAGTATCTTCTTTTTCGACATATTCATTCTATTTTTAATTTTTAAAATAAGAAAAAAATAAAAGAAACAATTGAACTCTAAAATGCCAAATAATGATATTCACATGTTAGCAGTGTTTGCGGGGTCAATCCTGCTGTTCTACACCGATGGACTGCCTCCGTTTCTGTCTCTGCTGTGTTTTATATGCGGTGCGGTGGTCGCCTCATTTAAAAGAATGGGGAAGGTGTATGGACTTTCACCGGATCTGGATAGTTTTGGAATCATTAAGAGATTATTTGCGCATAGAAGTATTATTTTCCATTCCCCGATAATCCCAATAATAATTTTGAACATAGCAGATATAAGTTTTAACTGTATTGATATATGGAAGAGCGATCCCGTACAGATATTGATATACGGCTTCTGCTTTGGATGGCTTATACATATAATTGCTGATGGGATTCAAAGCATGGAATGGTGGGACATCCCACTCAAAAATACAAAGAAAAACACGCGATTGGCGTTGGGCGTGATCTGTTTCATATTCACATTTATAACCCTGCTGTCAATATATTTCATAGATTCGGGATACCTGCAGATTCCGATTTTACATGATGCCCTTGTTTTTTTCAGGAATTTTATTCTTGGAATTTTTTAAATATAGAAGGGTAATAATAAAATAGAAAGATGAATCTTGTAACTATTGGGCTTTTGCTTATCTTCATCGGCATCATAACCCTGATCGTTGGAATTATATTGCTGGCGTTGAGCGAAAAAGGCGAGGTTAAAGGCGGTTTTGTCGGTTTTATCGGGCCCATACCCATAGGGTTCGGGACAGATAAGGGCATCATGGTGATTCTGCTTGTTATAGCGATAGTTATAATGCTTGCTGTGATGTTTTTGTCCGGCAGATAAAATGATTCTAACAGGAGATGAAAGAAAAAGGGAGAAGATAAAGGCGATGGTGATAATTTGCGGAGTCCTCATCGCGATAATGTTGATCGTTATTGCAGCAGTTTTACTCATACACGGCTTTCATGATTTCATTCGCCCATAACCTGCACAACCACCTTTCTATTCCTTGCTTTCGTGTCAAAGTCCATGAACACGATCTGCTGCCATGTGCCAAGGATTAACTTCGAGTCCGCAAACGGCACAACAAGACCCGGGCCGAGAAAGGTCGCCCTGACATGGCTCTTTCCATTGTCGCATCCCCATGTTTTATGATGCTCGTAGTCAATGTCGGAAGGGGCAATTCTTTCCAGCGCTTTCGGAATATCCTTAAGCAGTCCGGGCTCGTACTCAATGGTGCTTACAGACCCCGTGGCGCCGGGAACAAAAACGGTTGCGATACCGTCCTTCAAACCGCTCTTCTTAACAATACCTGCCACCTGCGAGGTTATATCTTTCAAATCAACATCCCTTTTCGTGGAAACCTGGATTGTTTTTGTGACAACAGCCATTTTTAATTCTATAAAAAAATTAATAATAAAAGGTCAATGAAAACAAAATTCGAACTGCAAAAAGAGAACGCTCTGGGGAAGTTAAACAAGGCGCTGGAAGAGGGTCTGGTTGATGAGGTCATGGTCCCGATATTGAGCGACATCAATTCAAGAGAGACATATTATACGACATCATCCTGTGCCGGAAGAATAACCCTTTTCCAGGATGTCGGCTCCAGGTATGATAATGATTTCCTGGCTAGGTGGCACAGTCCGCCGGAAACCAACGAAGTTCTGGAAAAAGTTGCGGATATAGCTAAAAAGCCCCCTGCCGGGATTGTATGGTTCAGGCAGGAGCCTGCGATACTGCATGTGGTATCACCGGACCTTGAAGGTGCCGTCAGGATTTTAAACATCGCGTTGAGATGCGGATTTAAGCGCTCGGGAATCCAGGTTTTAAAGCCAGGGAGATTTATGGTCGAGTTGTGCGGGACAGAGCGGCTGGATGTGCCGGTAATGCAAAACGGAAAGCTGCTGGTTGGTTACGACTACATAGAGCATCTGGTGGGGTTTGGAAAAGAAAAACTCGGCACCAGCAGGAGAAAACTTGAAATGTTTGCGGATGAATTGAAAGGTTTATAACACTTATGACGCTGCAGCTACAAATCAAAGACCGGAAAAATCCAGCGTAGCAAAGTAATCATCAACAGTTTCCGCTCTCCTGATCTGTTTTACCCTCCTGTCAGGCTTTAGCAGCAGTTCGGCTGAGCGTAACTTGCCGTTATACTGGAACCCCATGGCGTGACCATGTGCTCCCGTGTCGTGGATTACAACGATATCCCCGCGCTCAATTTCCGGAAGATGCCTTTGTACTGCAAACTTATCGTTATTTTCACAGAGACTGCCCGTAACATCATAAACATGATCTTCTGGCTGGTTTTCTTTACCCAGGACCGTGATGTGATGGTAAGCGCCGTAAAATGCAGGTCTCATAAGATTTGCCATGCACGAATCAAGACCCACATAATCCCGGTACTTCCTGGTTACGTGCCTTACGGTTGAAACAAGATACCCGTACGGACCGGTTACTGCCCTGCCGGATTCCATCACAACCCGCACGGGGTCAAGACCGTTTGCCGTGATCTTATTTTCATATGCCGCCTTTACACCTTCGGAAAAGAATTCAAGATCCACGGGCTCATCATCCGGCCTATAGGGTATTCCGACACCTCCACCCAGGTTTACGAATTCGAATTTTATGGATAATTTCTCCGAGATATCTGCCGCAAGATCGAATAACATGCTTGCGGTCTCCACCAGATAACGGGGGTCGAGCATGTTTGAGACAATCATTGTATGCAGCCCGAATCTTCTGACTCCTTTATCTCTCATAATTTTATATGCGTCGCATATCTGCCCTGTCGTAAGCCCGTACTTTGCCTCTCTGGGGTTGCCTATTATTTCATTGCCTTCCCTTAATGGTCCGGGGTTATAGCGAAAACATATAATTTCCGGAATGCCTGCATGCTTTTCTAAAAATGGAATATGAGTGATATCATCCAGGTTGATTATTGCACCCAGCTGTCTTGCTTTTTGAAATTCTTCCGCAGGGGTGTCATTTGATGTAAACATAATGTCTTCCCCGCTGATGCCTGCTTTTTCTGACATTATCAGCTCTGGCAGGGAACTGCAGTCGGTGCCAAAGCCCTCGTCCTTCAATATTTTTATGATATGCGGGTTAGGGCATGCTTTTACAGCAAAATAATTTTTAAATCCTGCCCCTGGCACCCAGGAAAAGGCATTGTTTAATCTTCTTGCATTTTCTCTTATAGCCTCTTCATCATAAATATGAAAGGGGGTCGGGTATTCTTCTATAATCTTTTCTACCTGGACTTTTGTGAAAGGCAATGTTTTTTGTGCCATTTTTATCGTTACGTGTATTTGCGGGGAATGCTTCCTGTTATATTTATATTTTAGATAAACCATAAGAAATAATAATCAAAATTCTTCCGGTTCGCTCATGTTCTCTATCGCTTCATACAATCCATGCTTGGCAAACTTTTCCTTCCAGATATCAACCGGCGTGTAGCATAAGTCCATCACCGGTTTCATATGTTTCACGGGCTTCTGGCGGAATTTTGACAGCCATGTCTTCTCCGAGGATGGACACACGCCATAAGCCTCCTTTTCTCCTGCCATCCCAGGCATTAAACCCGGCATTTTATTTGCTTTCCTCTAATTTGCAGTACCAGTATTTCTTACCCTTAAGGAATTCATCAACCCCATTTTTCCTGATTTTCCTTAGATTCTTTATGTGCGCATCACCATGAGAGGGTTTGAGAAAGTCCAGGTGCTTACACGTCTCGATTTCATTGCATTCCCAGCAGCCGTCAAATCCTTTCTTCTGGCAGCATTTTCTCATCCTGCAGAAAGGAGGTCCTCCACCCCCCCTGCATGCTTTCTTACAGCGCATTTTTACTAACGCGCCCAGCACCTCATAACACCCCTGATAGTTCTTATATGCCGCAAAGAAAGGTACCCCAGCCAGATACTCCGCAGTCCTATCGAATTTTGTCGCCCTTAGTTCTTTTCTTAGATCCCTTGCAAGGTCAGCGGCTTTTCGCCTGTAGCCGATGCAGTCCCCGCAGTACAAACCGCAGTACGCGACTAATTCTTTTTCTTCAGTCATTTTATCTAAATTTAGAATCCTTAATAATTGCCTTTAAAATCTTTGCCCGTGTTTTTATATCTGCCTTTTCTATCCCATCACTTTCAAATTTCTTTTCCGCCTTCCCTATTGCCTCCTCTATCAGATCAACAGGCAGCTTGGTACATGATTTGCAGTAAAAACTCATTGACCTGCCTTCATTGTAGTTCTCAAGCATTTTTTCCGCAAGCAATCGTCTTTCTATCTGTTCTTTTAACCAATCCTCCCGACCATGCTTAATATCTTTGAGGTTTTCATCAGGTAGAATCCAACCCTTCGGATCTTTTTGTCTTCTTCGTGCATATCTTTCACAGGGATACTCACCGCACTCGGCGCATGTCTCAAACCCGTGCTTTTTTACACAGCACCTCCAGATGCTGCACCAGTCATGCTGCTCACCTAACTTACAGCCAATGCATCTGCTCTTTGCCTTTGATTGGTATTTCATGCATAAGCCGCAGTAAATGCCACATGCACCAACCAAATCCTTTCCGTTGATCGCGGGTTTACCCTCCATCACATCTATTCTTTGTAGAGATACGCTATTGAGATACCTGCCGCTACGTTGCTGATTAAGTACTGTATTATCCAGGAAAGCAGAAGGGCGTCAGACATTGCCACCGTCAAATAAAGCCCGATAAACTGGGGCAGGCTGCCTGCGAGCCAGACAAGCACTCCGAACGCAGCACCCTTTTTTATCGCATTTCCAGATAAAGCTTTTTGCAGATAAGAATACACAACTGCCATTAAAAGCCCCATCATGAGATTTCCGGTAAATAAATATCCCATCCATACCGGCATCTTCATCGGCTTCCATATATCAGTTGTTTGTGTTTCATACAACCCCATTGATGCAAAGTATGATATGTTGCCTATTAGAAATATAATTATTCCAGCGACAACACCAGACAAAATAATTCTTTTTGTATTCATTTTTACCTTGCGTTCTCATTGCTCTCCCACAGACCAAAAGTATTATTCTCTGTATCAAGACATACCGCAGTATATCCTATTCCAGGCACCGCCATCTTGGGCATCAATACTTTACCTCCGAGTTCCTCAACCCGGGCAAGAGATTCATCCACTGACTGGACCTCAATATAACTGGTGATTATCTGCTGCGGGTTTTCCTTCTTTGCCATTCCCCCTCCAAGACCTTCTTCACCATCTAAACTCATGGTCTCAATTCCATAGTATTCTATCGGCCCCTGCGATCTTTCAATCTTCCAACCGAATAATTCGGTGTAGAACTTCTTTGCTCGTCCTATATCCTCTACGGGGATAGTAAAATGACATATCGTCGGCATTTTTATTTATTTTTATTTTAAATTTCATCTCCTCAATAAACCCTCTCTCGTTTATCAATTTCAACAATAACGACAATTAATTTTTCGTGCCTGACATAATACAAAATCCTGAATTTCCCGCACCTTATACGAAATATTTTCAGATTTTTATATCTTTTTGATTTGATGAATTTTGTATCAGTAGGATAAGGATCCTCACGCAAAATTTCAATTCTTTTTTCAATCCTTGTTCTATCCTTTTTATTGAGTTTCCCTACATACTTTTTGACATTTGGATGATATCGTATACTGTATGACATCTTAATCGCGGAATACCTCCTCTGTTGTTAATAATTTACCTTCTTTTTCATATTTTAGTGCGTCTTCTAAAAGTTTTTCTTCGTCTTCTGTTAAATACTCTTCACTCACTTGTTTTTTTATATATTCAACCTCATGTTTCACTGCACTTATGTCTTTGCGCATACTGCCCAACATGCTCAATACCTTCCGCTCAAAAGCAACTGCTTCCATTTTAAATTTTTAGACTTTATCAAAATTTTTTATCGTAATATAAACTTTGTACATACATTAATAAATTATAAAGGAGTTAAATAATTCGCAATTTTTTCGTTTTTCAACTGATTGATCTAGATGGTCGGGTTCTTTGACGCCAATATTTATATCAATAATCGGCTTGGCACATAGTCCCTCGACTGAATTACCCCCAACATGTTCAATTAAAGGATTGAATTCTCTTAACACTTCAGCAAGAACCTTTTTTTCAACTTCAAATGCTTCTTTCCAGTTTGGACTATATTCTTCCCTGATTATTTTCATGGGATTGGGAATTTGATAACATAACGCAAGTTGCCGGATTAAGCATTATCTTTCAAGCTTTAATTCCATTTCTATCTGTTCAGGCTCAACAAATCCTGCTTTTCTATAAATATTTATTCCATCGTCGGAAGCACGAAGATGTAAATATGTGATCCCCAAGGATATGGCTTCTTGAATCAACTCGTTCAATAACCCGGTGCAGACACCTTTTCCCCTTGCTTCGGGAATCGTATACATATTGATAATACACCCCGCTCTTCCTGATTTATCCCGATACCATGGCGGCACTTGCCATACGATCATCCCACCGACACCAATTACTTTTCCATCATATTCTGCTAGCCAGGCAATAAAATCTTTAGAAGGAATTGCTTTTGGGAAATATGTTTCTAATTCTTTTCTTATAGTTTTAGTCTCTTCATCTTCCGGGTGATTGAAACATTCATTCAAAAATCGAACTCTATACTCAACTAAAATTTCAATATCTCCCATACCTGCACGCCGATAGTTGATTTTATGTTTTTCGATTTCCATTTTATCGATTCTAAAATAATTAAAATCAGATTAAATTTTATTGGAAATTAAGCGATCGCTGTCTTCTATCATTCTCGGATGCAGCAAATCACAGGGATAGTCATCACATTTACAACAAAACTCAATACCCTTTTCCTTTGCGCAGTCTCTGATTTCGCAAATTGCTTGTCCTCCGCCGTTTCTGCATTTAACGCAATCGCCGTTATTCATTACCCCTTCTTGTGTTGCAAACCATTCCAGCACCTCATAGAATTCTTTGTAGTTCTTTAATTCAAGTATGCGGGATTTTATTGCTGCGGCTCCAGCAACCCCTATTTTTGCATCAATACCTGCTTTTAACTTTATTGCACCCTCCCTTATTTCTTTTGAATGTTTGTTGCAGTCCCCGCAGTACAAACCGCAGTACGCAATCAAATCCTTTTCTTCAGTCATTTTATTTGAATTTAAAATCAGTAATAATTGCCTTTAAAATCTTCGCCCTTGTTTTTATATACCTGCAGCTACGATTTGCATAAGTATCCCGATTCATTTCAGTTGCCTGTGCTTTTTTATGAGAACTTTGTCGCCACAACATCCGCGATAACCCCGTACACGACGCCAAACCCAATAACGGTTAGTGCACTCGTAATATCTCCATTAAGCAGCGGGAATATGCCCAGCATCAGACTTACAACCGCTCCAATTACCGCACCCCTCAAAACACAATTCAGTTTTATCCTGTCTGCAAATCCAACCACGAGTCCGATTAGAATCCTATTAAACACGATAAAAGCTAAAGATCCCGTGGTTGCCAGTTCAGGGTCCAATCCACCTTTATCCACCATCATCACGGTCCCGTAGGCACAAAAAAGCCCGCATAACAGCCCTATCGCAGTTGCAATCAAAATCCTTTTTGTATTCATTTTTCATTCCTTTTATTATGGATTTTAAAAAATATAAATCAATGGTTTTGTTTTGGCGGGTGAAAGGTTTATAGCACGAATTCCTCCAGACTCCTGAAAATCTCCCCCTTATCCTTTACGTAATCAATAAGCCTTTTATATACCGGGTGGCTGCAGATGGTTTCAGTATCTCCGATCAAAATCAGTTTTCTTTTCGCTCTCGTAAGTGAAACATTAAGCCGCCGCAAGTCCTCAAGGAAGCCGATCTCTCCTCCGGGGTTGGAGCGGGTGAAGCTCACCACCACAACTTCCTTCTCCTTTCCCTGGAACCCGTCAACCGTTTTAATCTCCAGGTCATCGATGTTGATTTTACTCCTGATCAGATTCACCTGGTCGTCGTATGGGGCAATTACCGCAATATCGGGGGGCTTAATGCCTGCGTCAAGGAGCCGACGGATGATGCTCACTACAAGTTCTGCTTCACATGGATTTTCCCTGGATGTAGAGCCGGTGCGGGTTCTTTCACCGTGCCCGGGCATATTGGATGTATCCAGGAAGATTACAGGGGGTTTTTTTTCTCCTTCCACGCCCAGGTCATTTAACCCGTGGGCTCTGACGGCGTCATCTGCGATAAGTTTACTTTTGTAAAACTGCCGATTTGAAAAATTCATAATGTCCTCATGCATCCGGTACTGGATCTGAAGCATCTCGCTTATTTCTTCAATTTCACCATGCATCTCCATCAGCCTCTCAAATAAAGTTTTCCCAAGCCCTTTTTTCTCTGCTTCTTCATTCAATATGGTTGGAGGCAATTGTTTATGGTCCCCTGCCATAACAACCCGATCCGCGCGGATTATTGGAATTAAGCAGGAAGGTTCTGTGCTTTGAGTTGATTCGTCTATAACCGCCAGGTCGAAAACCCTGCTTCCCATTATCTCTGAGCCGCAGGTAGAGTTGGTGGCACATATAACCTCAGCATTATCAAGTATAATGTCCAACGCTTTCCCTTCCAAGGTATTTGCTTTATCGAACAACTCATCAACCTCTTCCTGGACATCAAGCCATTTGCTCATCTCAAACAATTTTTTTGACGGAACGCCTCTAAATGCTTTACCTGTTTTAGCAGTACTTCTTATCTTACCGTCGCTCATTCCCCTTCTCCATCTGCTGGTTGCGGGAGTCAGGTATTTCTGCTTCTCTTTGAGTTTCAGCGCGTTCTCCCTTAAAGCCCTTGACTGCTGATACAGCTCGTTTTCCTCTATGATGTAATCCAGTGTATGTTCCCTCAGGGAGGGTGTGACGCGTGCAGGGTGCCCGATCCTGACAACCCCAACGCCCCTCTCGATTAACTTTTCCACCATGTTATCCACCGCTGTATTGGAATCTGCAGCGGCAAGCACCTTTTCTCCTCTTCCTATAACTTGCCGGATTATCTCTATGCACGTGATTGTCTTTCCGGTTCCCGGGGGTCCGTGAATAAGAAAGAAATCATCGGATGATAACGCCTTCTTAACCGCGTTCTTCTGTGAAAAATTAAGTTTTTTGTTATAAAATTTTATGGATATTGGCCTTGAAAAGCCCGGCTCCCTGAATCCGAGAATAACACCTCTTAATTTAACAAGCCTCTTCCTCCCGGTTCTTTCGAAAAGAGAGATAGCTTCCAGCATTCTCTGGAACGTGATGTCGTTTACATACAGGTCGGCCCTCAAATCCCTGAATCTGAAAACAAAACCCGGCGGCTCATCATCAAAAGCCAGCGTGATGGAATAGCGGGTTTTTTCCGCCAGCGTTCCGGATGGATTATCTTTTTTGAAAGGGTCGTTCGGGCTTATCATAACAAGGTCCCCGACGGAAATCTCCGTCTCAGGTAATTCTTCCCCTGGACGCGTGAATTTCACAAGGAATTTTCCCCCGAGCCCCCTCCCTCCCCTCCCTCCCCTCAGGTGCAGTATCGCTCTCCCTTTCTTCTCTCTCTGGCGGCCGCTTAAATTTCGCATCTCCTGCTCATGAATGCGCATCTCCTCCTTCCTTTCCAGATCCACCAATCTCTTGA
>Ga0209636_10006307_pt1 | contig 12101 bp, 10 predicted proteins | sample DeeMarSWOR152_54_FD_187464 | JGI IMG/M metagenome (GOLD analysis project Ga0209636, IMG submission 187464) | Marine sediment microbial communities from White Oak River estuary, North Carolina - WOR-1-52-54 (SPAdes) (version 2) | ecosystem: Environmental > Aquatic > Marine > Intertidal zone >...
AGTAGGCGCCCTCACCGAGTCCGCTGAATAATATGCCATCTAAAGTGATGGTGGGAGGATATTTCGCTTCCAAGATCAGTTGCAGCCCAGAATATAGTTTCTTTAGATGGGCGACTCCCGCATCTGTAATCTTGATGAGACAGCCCTCACGAGCGATGTCTCTTTTGATCCACCCTTTCTCTTCAAGTTCGATAAGGTGTCTAGAAGCCGTCTGTTGGGAAGCCCCAATTTTTGCGGCTAAATACTCTGTGGAGACTTTTATAGTTCGCCTAGTTGCACCCATTTCCGCCAGCTTATAAAGTGTAAAGAAACGCTTCAAAGACTGCACATCAATGTTTGTTGGGGTCATTTGGGAGCGCCTTTGTCAAATGAAAATTGGCGATTGTGTATAATAACATTGTGACATTTTTATCGTTTTGAATTGAATGTTTGCGCTGGTAAGTTTTTGGAGTTTTGTGTGTGCGTGTGTGAGAGCCGCTCTATAGAGGGGGAAGACAGAGAACAAATTTTTGCTTCTTCATCTCGGGATGAAAGCAGAATAAAACAAGTTTTCGAGACTGCCAAGGGTTTTTTCATTACGTATGGGTGCATCTTGATTGAGAGGGTGTGTTCTAAAATATAGAAATATATGAAACTTCAATAGAGTTGTTGTTGAGAAAGCATGGGGAACGGCTTCTTGTCTAAGGATGTTAAGCCTAGCTTAGATGAAATCGAGAGTAGGTTAGGGGGCAATACTCTCCGTCTTTACTGGTATATGGTCAAAGTGAACCATTCAGTGACGATCAATGAGGCTCAAAAGGGACTTACCCTTTCCAGCCCAGGCCTCGCTGCCTATCATCTCGATAAGATGGTGGCACTTGGATTAGTTGAGAAGACTCGAGGAGAGTACCATCTCCTAGATAGTGTTAGAATCGGAGTTCTCCGCTCTTTCGTTAGGCTTTACGGGTTTATGGTGCCCAGATACGTCTTTTACGCGGTCTTCTTTACGGTTTTATCTGTGATCTTCTCAGTTTTCTTCATAAATCCATTCAGCTTTCAAAGCTGGTTTGCCGTGACTGTCTGCCTGATCTCGGCTGCTATCTTCTGGTATGAGGCTTTTAGGGTATGGTGTGGAAGACCGTTCTAAAACCTAGAAGAGTCATTCTAAAGTGTAGAAATAAATTAGGGTGTTGCAGTTGTCTTTGTTGGGTGTTCGAGATTTGAAAGGATCGAGAAGATCATCTTTAACAAGTTCACTCGCCTTGATCTTATCTGTTGTGTTATTCTTGTCATGGGTTCCGTCATCGGTTTTGGCCGATAGGGGGGGAATGCCGCTTGTGCCTTATGTTAGGATTCTTGAGCCTGGTCAGAAAGCAATAATAGCGTGGAATGGGCAAGAGGAGATCCTCATCCTCTCGACTGACGTGAAGGCGAATCAGAGTACGTTAATCCTCGAATTGTTACCTCTTCCATCTAACCCAAAAGCGGTTGAGAAGGCTAACTTCTCCTCATTTATCAAGCTTCAACAGATCCTCTGGAATCCTATCCGGAGCCATTGGGAATCTGAAAGTTTATCTGCATACGTACAAGCAGCAGGCAGCCTTGCAAAGACCGTCGTAGTCACCTTCCATGAGAAGATCGGCGCTCATAACATTACAGTAGTAAAGGCTGAGAACGCATCTGAACTTGCACTTTGGATTAATGACTTTCTGAAAAGGAACTCTGTCACAAACGAAATTTCCCTACAAGAGTATGCGTCTATCTTTGAAGATTATATCTCGAGGGGATTCCCATACTTTGCCCTCGATTTGGTAGATGTCTCCCCCAAGGAGAAGAGCGTCGAACCAATCTTATATCACTTTGAGACGAGCTTCCTATACTACCCCCTTAAGATATCAACCCTCTTCTCGGGAAACACAAAGATAAAACTCTTCATACTGACTCGTAGGGTTTGTGACTTCTTGTACTACTATAGAATGGTGAACCCTCCTTGGGCCACATCCCTCGTCTACGTGGATGATAATAGAACGAAGGCATACGCGCCAGCCAACTTCATATGGTCGTTGGATAGGGTCTACCATTTCAACCTCACTATTGATAAACTGAGAGAAATTGACTTGAGATTTGAGAGCCTATTTAATAGCTCAGCAAGCCTCACGATCTTAGAGTATGAGGGAGATTTGGATATTTTCACTGGAGATTTAATCGTAAGTGAGGGTGAAGCTTTAGTTGTGTATCCATTTATTCCTTCTCTTCCCCTCAGACCCTTCATACCCTTTATTTTTGAACTGCCTGAAGTTACTGTCTTAAAGGTTGTGCCTTCCAGCTTGATTACAATCAAGACACTAGAAGGGATAATATTTACATATCCCTCCCCGGAAGTCCTGACACTTGTAGATTACCATTCTCCAGTCATAGATTCAATTGGTTATTCGGTACTCCTCGATGGTTCAGTCTCTGTCCAGTGCCAAGTTAATGACTCAATGAGCGGCGTCAATGAAGTCACACTGTTTTATCAATTTGAAGACGAGGAGTGGAAAAGCGAAAGAATGAGAGAGACTAACAGAGGGTTTGCGGCAACAATCCTTATGGAGCCGTACGAAAACCTCAACTTCTACGTCGAAGCCTTCGACTTAGCTGGGAACAGAGCTGTTGAGGACAATGACTTGGCCTACTATTCAGTGGACGCTATGTCCTACATGTTAACTTTGATCCTTCGTAACGTAGGTCTCATAGCGGCGTGTATATTAGCGGCTGGCTTCATAGCATTAATCGTAAAGATCTACATGGAGAAACGAAATAAGCTACAGGGTTTCATCAGCCTATGACCATTGGGTTATTCCCAGACGAGTGGCAGACGACCTCCAAAGGGAAAGCCTTTCGGAAACAGTACATCGATAAGTCTCACGATTTTTTTACCTTTCACAGATAACGCACCTTCCTGCAACAGGTAATGTATGCTTTTGTAGCCGGTTATTAGCGGATTAAGAGAGGCAAGAGGTATGTTAAATTGACAATCGCTAGCTGTAATATCTGTGTTAACTGTGACCTTGCCTTGAGTTATCTCAAGTTCAGCCGCACTTTCTTCACTTACGATGTTTAGTGTTGATGTCAAGTTGTGAAACTCGGAGTGAGCCAGTCTCTTCTTAAACTCTTTCTTCATTTTCTTGAGGAGTGAAACCAAATTGAGAACTCGAATCATACCAGCTCCGCTTCGAGTGACTCTTTGCTCAGCATTTTTCCACAAAGCGAAACTGGAAAAAGGATGATCTGGAGGAACAACACAAAATAATTCCTTAATCCTCCTTTCTCTGGCTAACTGAAGTATATGGTTAAAAACTGCTCCACAAGCAAGATCATTCAGCACACTTACCTCTGCGATGTTTTCCATGGGATTCTGAAGAGTAAACACAACATATCCTATGATTTCGCCTTTCCGGTCAACAATGGTTTGAAAGTCTACGTGTGGACTTCTAGGTTTCCATTCGTAGAGTTCTGATGAACGAATTTCGGCGCACGTTCTTGTAGCAGTGTTGCTGTAATAGATTTTTGTGATCCCTTTAACGCAGTTTTCGTCGAAAGGCTCAAGTGTGTATGGTTCTGTTTCAACTTTTTTGCATCTTTCTGGGTTTATGACTAGGCGTGGATACGGCATAGCAGGTGAATATCCGTATTTTGGATATAACCAAGGATGACCCCATAGAAGAGTTATGTCGAAGTTTTGTCTCTTCATGTAGCCGATGGCATCTCTCATAACCGCTGAACAGTATCCTTTTCTTTGATATTTGGGATGAGTGGCAACTGGTGCAACCATCGCTCCCTTGACGATAGCTGTTCCTATTCGTATTGGACGCCGAATAATCAGCATCATGCTAACAATCTTGCCTTCCACTTCGGTGACGCGCAGGTCGCCTTCATGAAAGTTTGGGTCCTCAGTGGTTGTTACTTCAACTATGCACCGCTCCAAGTCAGTGCCATTATCTTGTTGAAATGCATGGTGCACCATTTCACCTATCTCTTTGTACTCTTCAGGCTTAGCTGCTCTCACTTTCATGCTGTGCTCACCAGTCTTTGCTTAGACCTATTACACAAAATGTAGTCGCACTGCCGCTCCATTATAAATAGTTTGGTGTGGACGAGTGCCCCTTCTTTTCAGTTAATTTTAACCGAAAATTGCATAGCTTTTTTATCCTCTTGAAATCAAGATAAGACCATGCGCTATCCAGTGAAGAACTTCATCAAGTGTATGATCAGTAACTTCATCTTGAAAAAGCCCATCCCTTTATTCATTAGTCTTGAAGTTACGAGGAGATGCAACGCCAAATGCCCTTTCTGTGGTTACTGGAGACTAAGGGAACCAGAACTCTCAGTGAAAGAAATCAAAGGTGTTCTTGATGAAGCATATGATCTGGGCTGTTCTATTGCAGTGATAACAGGTGGGGAACCCCTTCTAAGAAGGGACTTACCATCCATACTAGAATATGCAAAGGAAATCGGATTATCAGTTATCCTTCTCTCGAACGGCTATTTACTCAAAGACCATGTACACGACGTTTACAATTACGTTGACGCAGTCAATGTAAGCATAGATTTCCCAGATTCTCGCCATGACAAAAATCGCGGTTTAAACGGTTTGCTGGAAAGAGCAATTTCTGGCATAAGATTGTTGCGAGCCCATGAAATAGCCACAAACATAAACTGTGTCGTAACAGGAAAACACAGTTTAGAAGACGTCAGAAAAATTTTATTCTTAGCCAAAGAACTAAACAGTGAATTTACTTTTTCACCCATTTTTATTACACCTCATCAATATCCTCATGGCTCAATTTTAGGAGAAACACTAGAGAAAGACGAAGACGTAATGAGAGTGGACAATTGGGATCTGGTTAAATCAGTTGCAGACATGCTTCTCTATTATAAAAAACATGGATTCAGAAAAACGATACAGAACAGTAGCGCGTACCTCAAGTTGGTAAGAGACAAGGCTGGGTTCACATGCTTCCCTTTTTCATTCCAATTTGCAGTTTCAAGCACTGGAACAGTAAGTGCAGTCTGCCCTGCTAGCTTGTTTGGATCGCACAATTTGGGTAATGCATTGAAACAGAATTTAAGGGATATTTGGTACTCCAAAAAAGCAGATCTACTAAGAGACCAATTCAAGAGATGCAAGTTATCAGAATCCCTTGGTTGCTATCTTTTCTGCGTGGCAGAACCTTCCTTACCCTTCACTGACCCCACAACTATCATAGATCACATAAGAAGGGTACTCTAATGCGTGTATTAGACCAGGCAGTGTTTTAAGTAATCATTCAAGGTTTTGCCGGGCACCACTTCCAACTTGTAATCTCTAGTATCTATGGAATGGTCAAAGTTCTTCTGCGGAACCACCACTTTCTTAAATCCCCACGCCTCAGCAGCCTTAATCTTCTCATACAACCCTCCCACCGCAGTAACCAACATAGGACCATCTGCTCCCAGATTAATTTCTCCAGTCACTGCAACATCTTGTCTAACAGGCTTGCCTTCAAGCAAAGAACACAAAAGAATAGCCATTGTAACTCCTGCTGATGGGCCGTCAACTCCATAGGCTTGCGCAAAATCAATGTGTGTCAAGTAATCTTGGGCAATGTCGATACCATACTTTTGGAGTATTACACTTCTCACCTTGGCTATACTGTCAGATATGAACTTCTCTCCTTTAGCTATACCGGTCACCTTGAAGTATCCCTTTATCGGATACTTTCTGGGATTTACGCTGTTTTTGATCATTTGCGCTTTTACGCCCAAAACGTTGCCAGTCATCTCTCCGCTGTACGGATCGGACACTACAGCTAACCCGTAGATTTGTCCGAGCTTGTTGCCTTCTGGTTTAATCTCCAAAAGTTTGCCTCTTTCGTTTAGTTGGTGTTCAAGTATTTGCTTTTGTATGGTTTTACAGTGTTTTTCCACGGCTTCTTTGACATGTTCTCTTTTCACAACCTCTGTGCCTTCTTTCATGGCTAGAGTAGCAGCGGTCTTGATTATGGCGATAAGAGGTCTAAACTTGGTAGTCAACGCATCTTTTTTGTTGCTTCTACGTCTGCCTTCATCAATGATTTCTTCACAGGCTTCTCTGCTGAACGGAATCAGATGGAAACGGTCTATTTCTTGTGAAACGAATTGTACATATTTTCTTCTGTTCTCAACAGTGTTAGGCATATCGTTGTTCATCCTTACTACTTTGCCGTAGCCGTAGATTCTGTCCATTAAAGCAGGATGAATCTGATTGATGCTATCAAAGTTTCCTGCACCCACCAGAAATGTCATACATGGCACAGGTTGTGTGGAAACTGACATCGCTGCTGTATCTCCACCATGCCATCTTCCTCTCAAAGTGATGGGTAATTGCCCATCTTCAAGAACTGTTAGAAGAGTCACTACCTCCTCTGGCACAAGATTCTTAATTTCATCAATGTAGAGAATCCCTAAACATGATCTGTGCACATCCCCTGCTGAAACTCTTTGATGTTCTGGAGTCCCCATTCCCCCTGTTTGATAAGGATCCCAAGCGATGGAACCGAACAGCTGGGAACTTCGATGACCAGTAGCATCCACAAAAGGAGCCTGCCCAGAACTGTTATCAACTATTAGTTTCGGAATTTCTGTTTGTTGAGAACCTGAAATTCCCTTTAGTCCTGCTGCCCCTCCGAGCCTAGAGAACCACCACATAAACGTGCCAAAGAAGATCAACCCTCCACCAGGGATAAACGTCATTGGAACGAATCCAGTAATCTGTTTGATGAAGTAGTCCACAAAGTTATAGTCAAAGTATTCTTGCAACGTTACTCCTAGAAATGGAGGATTGGCAATCCAATTTTGCCATGCATCAAACATAAAATAGAATCCCATGGATAACAAAAGCATACCTAAAGAGATCAGCAGCATCTGTAAAATTTTGAATCCTGTTCGAGTCAGAAATTTCCTTTTGAAATCCTTTAACTTCTCTGCCTTTAATGTTTCTTTTCCTTTGCCCGATTCATGCATTGAAACCTGAGGTTCGCTGGGAAGTAGATCATTTTTCCAGCACAGAACATCAAACAGTTTAAGATTATTTCTCTTGTAGATTTGTGTGAGTTTTTCCGCTAGTGCTCGTCCAATTAGGGATTTGCCTGTGCCGGGGTCTCCTAGTAGTAGGAGGTATGGTCCAGGGCTCAATCTGCTTTTGGCTGCTGGTTTGTTCTTCTCGGGGTCTTTCCAGTCGTCGTACCATTTGGTTTTCTCGAGCCAGTTTAGTTTGTATGCCCATTCGTCAAGGCATAGGAAACACTCTTGCAGTGCGCTGTCTTGACCTATAACCCATGACATCAAGTTATCGTTAACTGGATAACCTTTGGTGCTCTCAAAGTTTGCCCAGTCCCATTTTACCCTAACTTTTTTCCTGTTGACAGTTTTTTGGAGGGTTTCAGTTTCTTTTCCGAAGTAGTCATGGGGCATAAGGAAGCACCTCTTGGATGTGTTTCGGGGTCAGTTTGTTTCTCCTCGTGTCTTGATAGAAGGTTATGTTTTACTTGTTTTCTAGAATTATAGTCGTTATTTCAGCCTTAGCAATATTGCAGAAATAGAATAGGAGAAAAGTAGTAACATATTTGAGAATCCATCGTGGACGCAGAAAAATTTTGTTTCTTCTTCATCTTCATCATCAATTGCTGAGCTCCCATTAGATGCAAAGACTATGTCGAAGCAACTCTTTACATTAGTGAATGTTAAGGAAACTGGAAAGTATTGGAACAAAAACGATTAAGGAAACTACAACAAAAGGTGGTAGGATATTTCTGTGACCGCCCCAGCAACTTCCCCACAGGACGACCATACAACTGTTGCGAGAGTGTTCTATTAGCTCTGAAAGATTATCTTAACATGGATTCCAAGCTGATTCCTAAAATTGGCATGGGAATAGGTGCAGGGGTTTCATTGAATGGACTACTTTGCGGCTCCGTCTCGAGTGTAGCTATTGCGATAGGCATCAAGTATGGAAGAACCAGTGCAGAGGAAAATCCCCAACCAGTATGGGATAAGGTTGATAAATATGTGAGTGAATTCAAAGACAAATTTGGTTACGTGAACTGCAGGCAACTAACTGGCTTAAACCTTAAGACAGAAGATGGGTTGAAGAAGTACTTCACAAAAGTTCATGACTATGCATGCGTTGCAGGACTGAAATTTGCAGTCGAAAAAGCCATAGAGATACTACAAGAATAACCTCAAAAGGCATTTTCCTTTCTCACATTTGGCGCGGCTAGTGGGGGATTCGACCCCTTGGTGTGCTTGTGATATCTCTCGAAAACTCATCATTTTCATTGTGTCTTGGTTTCCAAAGGCTTCATAGATCATATAGCACGCACATTTCCATGCGGAATATTCTTTCCTAAACTCCATATATTTGATCTGGAGCGAGAATATTAGGGAATCTCTTTCTTAACTTCAAACGGGTGGAATAGCACAGGTGACATTCGTCGACGTAGTCTTCTTCGTGTTCAACGCGGTATTTCTTAACAAGTTCAGCTGGGCCTCCTCTCAGAATTGGTGCACATATAGGATGCTTTTCTGGATTGAAATTGGCGAACAATTCAGGTAGCGGCGTTTGCTTCATATTCCCTATTGTAATGCCTTGACAGACGTGAACATAGCCAAACGGGTCAATGTGAACCCGGCCTTGGTTAGAAAAGTCCTCGTCTAGACATTTATTGAATTCTGTCCAGGGCTTTGTAGGCAATCCCTCGACGAGTTTTTCCACTGCTCGACCTTTGAACTGAACTCTGCCTCTGACAACGGGCTTGCCTTTCCACGCAATTTCCTCAAGGTATTTCTTTGGGTCTTCTATAGTAATCTTATCAACTGGCAGATTGAGATTTTTTGCGGCTTCGTAAGCGTATTTGGCAAGGTTCTCCTCAGCCTCGCCATAATGGTAGGCGTCGTCGCTTATGGCTAAGTCATGAATGCCAATCTCTGAAATTGGGTTAAGCCATTCTTTTGCATCTTCGACTGACGTGGCCCAATAAGCATTCGTGACTATTGACCTTCTGAAGCCGTAGTCTTTAGCTGCGCGTAGGCCCCAAAGCATAGTTTGATAGTACAGGAAAGGTTCACCCCCCTCAAAGCATATCCCCCTAATACTTCCAACCCGTTTTGCCTCGTTGAGAATTTGGCGTATATCAGAAATTTTCATTACACCTTTTGCTTCTGGCCTGCTGTAGACGAAACAGTGATCACATTCGAAATTGCATTGATAGGTTTGGAGAAGATGTAATCCGGTTATTGCCATAGTTTATTAGAGTGCCCCCAAGTCATTTAATCTTTTCACAATGGCGTGTGCATCAAAATACGCGAGCTTTTGAGTTGTGCATGAGGTTCTCGGTTGGTGCGGGGGGTGGGACTTGAACCCACGGTGTGCTGGTGATATCTCCCGCAAAATCCCCCCTTTTTTCTTCAAAGAAGCATGCGCATCGAGCAGCCAGAGATTTCGTATCATCTACTCCGAAAGGCAAATATAATAATCATTGCAAGACTCGGAATTGAGGACCTTGAAATGAAGGAATATGAAATTCTCTCCGATACCGGCACTTGTCGAAAGCTTGTCAATAAGATCAATCGCATGGCAAAAGAAGGATGGCAGGCTAAATCGATAGGCGGTTTAGGCGCCCCGACCGGCATTTCTGCTGTTTACGTGTTGATGGAGCGGGAAGTCACCAAGCCTACACGAGCGTGACCCTGTCCGCAGGGGAGATATAACCCGCATTTTCCCTTTTTTTTATTTTTGCTGTGACATTTGGAGGACTGATTACTTGCTTAGAACATGGTTTCTCTCAAGGCCTTTCTCAGAGATCACTTACAGTTCAATTATTCGGTTCCTGGTATCGTTGAGCGTTATGTTGAATGGGTGCGCGCGCCTCAGAATGTTTACGTCTTTATTCAACCCAATAACTGTCATCTTCTTTCGCGTTGATCTTGAAGACCAATAATAAAAAGTCGTCATCTGTATCATTCATTAAGCCGTGCACTTCCCTGGGCTCACATAAGAAAACATCATCATGTTGGGCTCTGAATCTCTTGTCTTTGAAGAAGAGAATTGCGTTTCCTCTCAAAACACAGTATATTTCAATCGTCTGCTTATGATAGTGCGGTTTAATTTCTGTGTGAGGCTCGCTCTTAACAATTTGGACAACATGACCTCTTGATTTTAGTTCATTTTCAGTAAACAGAATCTTCTTGGAATAACCTTCTTTCTGCAGCCACTCTTTTTCCTCAAGTTTCACAATTTTCAAATTGCACCAACCCTATTAAAATGGGACATGCACACATAAGGAATATTTGGGTGTATGATGCACGCGCTTTCATGAAAACTAATTAGCCACTCTTAGAACAGAATTGTGTGGTGACCTGCTGATGAGATTGTATCTGGTTCAACATGCTGACGCTAAGCGTGCGCGCGCGCACAGCGGGAAGCTTCGTGCTAAACAGACAGCAGAAGTATTGGCTGAACACCTGAATCCTGCAAGAGGTGTGTTAGTTTCTAAGGATCTTGAGCCCTTAGCTGATCCAGTGATCTTGAAGAGACGCTTGGATGAAACCGTAGAGGATAGCGTGTTAGTAGGCCATCTTCCACATCTTCAGAAGCTTACTGGTCACTTGCTTACCAGTAATGAAAACAAACTAGTAGTGACATTCAGAAACGCAGGCATTGTCTGCCTTGATAGAGAAAGCGGTTACTGGACTATTCAGTGGATCATAACTCCAGAAATATTGCCCAGAAAGCTTGTAGCATCTCTTCACAAGCGCGTGCATGCGTGACAGTTGAGGTAAGCGAACTCCACAAAGCGGCTGGAGGGATCGGCTGTCTCACAGGAATCCTCAAACGGGAAGCAAGCAAATGGCCCAATGCGTGCGTCCAATTGCATAGTGACTGCACATGATGAAAAAAGGAGCATGAATATGAGTGAAGGTATCCTCTTAAGAAACGGTAGACAAGCCAAATGGAGTCTCTCTCCTACCTTCGTAATCGTTATGACAATCTTCATAGACATAACAGGATTTGGAATGATTATTCCTCTTCTGCCATTCTATGCAGAAACCTTCCAAGCAGGATCCACTGCACTAGGAATTCTGGTGGCCTCATTTGCAGTAATGCAATTCATCTTCTCGCCCATTCTCGGTAGGATATCAGACAGCGTGGGAAGAAGACCTGTTCTTCTACTGTCAATCCTGATCTCCAGTGTAAGTTTCACTCTCTTTACGATAGCGAACTCTTTCTTAATGCTCCTTCTCTCAAGGATTATCTCCGGAATGGCTACCGAGACTGCGGTAGCACAAGCATACATTTCTGACATAACCAGCAAAAAGGAAAGAGCAACTGGGATAGGTAGAGTAGCTGCAGCTCACGGGGTTGGCTTCATAATTGGCCCTGCAATAGGGGGATTATTGAGTGTTCATGGCTTCTGGGCGCCTGGATTAGCTGCTGTCATCTTGACATCAGTAAACCTTCTTTTTGTATTCCTTTTCCTTCCTGAGTCAATGACTCATGCAAGTTCTCGTATGAGAATAACGACGAACTTTGTAGGTGGGTATCTGCGCAAGTTGACAGATGCTTTAACCAAGCCTTTGATAGGCTCTGTTCTTGTAGTTTTCTTCATCACATTTCTCGCTTTTTCAGCTATACCCGTTATCCTGCCTTTGCTTGGCATATCGTTTTTTGGTATAAACGAAGTGCAAATGTCCTATGTTTTCATGTATATTGGATTAATCCAAGTCATTCTACAAGGATTCGTTATTGGAAGACTTACTGAGAAGTTCGGCGATGAAAAACTCATTGTGCTTGGCCCTGTGTTGATGATTGTGGGAATGTTTCTTATGCCCTTGATTCCGAATATTGTAGCCTTTCTAGTCTTGATTGCACTGATAGCAAGTGGTAGCGGAATAATGAGAACGGTTGTCCCCAGTTTTGTTTCAAAAAGATCACAAGCAAATGAGCAAGGAAGCATGTTAGGAGTTACTCAGGCTGCGTCGAGCATCGCACGGGTTCCAGGACCCCTAATTGGAGGTTCTGTTTTTGAGTTTGCTGGAGTGGCTGCTCCTTTTTTCTTAGGTGT
>Ga0209636_10006308_pt1 | contig 12101 bp, 6 predicted proteins | sample DeeMarSWOR152_54_FD_187464 | JGI IMG/M metagenome (GOLD analysis project Ga0209636, IMG submission 187464) | Marine sediment microbial communities from White Oak River estuary, North Carolina - WOR-1-52-54 (SPAdes) (version 2) | ecosystem: Environmental > Aquatic > Marine > Intertidal zone >...
CAGATATTTTGTGAACTCGATATCTTCTTCAGATACGAGCATGTCTCTTCCTTTTTCTATGAGCATTTTATCGGGAACTTCTGTAAACACATCAGTAACTGGCTCATATCTTGAGGTATCTTTAAATAGGCTGTCAGGTTCAACTATCTGTTTGTCCCTGATTCTTTCAGAGTCTATCATTGTATCAAGGATTGTGTAATCAAAAAAGCAGATTCCATGGGCATGATTTCTTCTTGCCTCCTTGACTTGCCAGTATGCCTCATCTTCTCTATCAGGCCACAGGAATCCTATACCGAAGACTGCATCACCTCTATGGGCGTGTGTAAATTGAAGGATTTCTGAGAAAAGGAGAATGTCTTGTGTGTAGGACATCACTACTGGATAATCGAGCGTTTTCCCCCATTTCATCCAGTTCTGCGCAAATCTGTAGCGCGCTGCACTGGGATTCGAAAAGACAGCAGCGGTCAGGAGGCACTTCGGATTTACTGCATGTTCTCGGATTATACTGCGTACTCCTTCTACTATGTGAAAGATTGCCCTTTCTCTCTGTCTATTTATTTTCCAATAATGCCACGTCTTCCATCTTAATGAAAATGGAAGTTGCGGGTACCGTATGAGAGTAAGCCAACGCAGCGTATAGCCTTCGAGTCCAGCAAACAGGGCAGAGGTATCATTTTCTGGCAGTCCCCAGAAAGTGCCTGGATAGCGAATAAAATCGAGATGGATACCAGCAACTGGATAGTTGCTTGCTATTTCTGCACATATGTTTTTTACCTGTTCCTGTACTTCAGGGAGTGCAGGATCAAGATATAAGCCCTCTAACCCACAATCTGACCATTCTTCATAAGAATAATCAGCCATGTTTGTTCTGTTGATATCTCTGATAAACCATTCCGGATGCTGATAGAGTACGTGGCGTGCAGAATCAGGCGGTTCTCTGAGAGACCAGACAAGGAGTGCATTGACCCATGCATGAATGCGAATCTGTCTATTCTTGACTGCCTTGACCAGGGCATCCAGTGGATCATACCGAGAGCCTGAAACCTCAGAGAGATATTGACTCCGCGGCAATATCTGAGAGTCATAATAGGCGTAGCCTGCAACAACAACCTGCACATAGATATCGGTGACACCCAGTTTTTCTGCAATCTGGATGATTCTCATGATTGAATCAGGACTTGCAGTTGACACTGCTCTGACCCACAATCCTCTATGAAACTCTTTCTGTTCAGCATAACCAAGTTTTTTTTCTGGCATTTTTATAGAGGGGATTATGTGTGCACAATCCATAATAATTGCTGCAAGGGATAACCAGAGGATTATGATTGATGTTTTCATTTTGCAACAATTATACTAAGAGTATTTCTTATTTCAATAGTCTGTTGCTCTCTAAGAGAGTGTAGTACCAATCTTGTCTGTCATTTTCTTATACAAGCAAGGATGTGGAAGTTAGTTCTTAGGTTTGACCTAATCTTTTGTGAATGTATTACACTCTTTTCAACTGCTCGTGGACCAAAAGACTAGAAGAGGATTTGAATCTTCTGGTTAAAACAATTTTCTTAACCTTACTTCAAGGCATTTACACATACTCAATGATAAGCCTTTACTAGTGTGGATCTGAGATGGTTAGAATGCCTCACCAATGGCAAAGTGTACTGCACCGAATGATTCATCTGGTTGGCGGTCGATCTTGATTCCATAATCGAGTCTCACACTTCCTAAAGGTGTCTTTACCCGCACTCCAGCACCGATTCCCCATCTCAATGATGCGTCAATCTCATCATACTCTTGCCAGATATTCCCTGCATCAATAAACAATGAACCTCCCAGAATCCTATAGATCGGATAGCGAATCTCTCCGGATAATTCAAATAGTGCTTTCCCTCCCATCGGATTATCATTCTCATCACGCGGTCCGATTGACCACTCTGAATATCCTCTGACCGACGATGTTCCACCGCAGTAGAATCGTTCATATAGTGGTACGCTCGTTGTTGGTGATACTTCTTGGACAATACCGACTTTCACTGACGCTGCTCCGACCAGCGTCATGATAGGTCTGAATACACGATACTCAAATGTCGGGCGTACATAATTGACATCAGATGGTAAAACAACTCCTCTTGTTTCAGAATTGATATATATATAATTGCCCGTTTTAGGAAAGAGTGGATCATCTCTCTTATCCCTGAGCCAATTGAATATGATTCCTTGAAGCAAGTCATCTTCTGTACTGTCGACATCGACAAAGTACGTGCGCACAGCCTTAATGTCGTATTTTGATGATAACTTCCCTCCAATAAGGTTAAGATATGTTGCCCAGTATCCTCCAATGCCTCGTGTCTTAAAACTTATCTCTTTTCTAAATTGATAGAATGCTCCAATACTGTATTTTACCGCCGAGACAAAAAATCGTGGGAATGTAAGCTGGGAATTCAATCTATACTCTGCAAAACTTGCCTTTCCTTCAATGATACCGCGCCATGCACGACCAAGCATGTTGATATGTGTTATGCCAAAACCAGCTCTCAGATAGTCGCGTGTACCATAGCCGAATCGAAAATTAACAGTTATCGGTTTTTTTTCGACAGTGGTAAATTGGACTATTTTGAAATTTGCCTGTGATGCATTTCTTGCACTCGTTCTGATTGAGTTAAAGACACCGAGATTGTAGAGATTGCGCTGGCTCTTCAGTATATCTGCATAACGAAAGGCATCGTTAGGCTTGAGCGTAATTTCTCTCCGTGCAACACCCTCTCTCGTACGCTCCAGTCCAATGACTGCTACTTCTTTGATAAACTGTTTTTCACCCTCAGCGATAGTGTGGACAAGTTTGAGTTCATTATCTGTCACCGTGTAGTTTGATTGAACGTGTACATCAGCGTAGCCTCTATCATCATAGAGAGAAGTGATTGTGTAGCCATCCAGTTCTATTTTTCTTTTATCAAAGGGTTCATTTAATTGAGTAGCTATCTTTTCTTCCAAAAAATCACTCGTAAACAATCTGTTTCCTACAAATTGGATTTCCTTTACAAATGTCTGTTTCCTTTCGGTGATGGCTATATTGATCTCGACCTCTTTTTCAGTACTGTCAAAAATCAATTCAGAGGCAACGTGGGCGTCGAGGAAACCGTTATAATTATAGAAATTCTGAATTGCAGTAATATCACCATTAAATATCTCTGCTTGAAACGAGCCTTTACGAAAGAGTCCGGGAGTGTTGGTGAGCATTACCTTTCTTACTGCTGCTTCGTTGAAATACTCATTTCCGGTAATGGCTATCTTGGTGACCTTGAATTCAATAGAACCAAATAAGAGAAGATACAGGATAATCATTTGAGCTTAAAGTGGATATCTAAATCGACACTCGAATTCAGATTTTCTTGATCGTGGAGTGTATAAATAGATACATTATCAGTAATATCGTAGTTTAATCCGACCCTGCGGAACTCCCATGATTCGATGCCAGTGCCATAGATGAGAGTGAATCTTTTACTAATTTTTTTCTCAATACCTATATCCAATTGCATGGGATCGAGGATATCACCTGCGATCTCGACTTTTTCAAACCCCAATGTTTTTTCTGCGGTCTGCTCAACTGTTCCCCTGACAAGGCTTTCTGCATAGTCCTTGGCAGTACCCTTTAAATCAATGCTTCGAGCTTCACTGAGCAGATAAGTGCCGGGTCTGCGCCTTCCTATCAGTAAGAGGCTTATGATATCTTGCTCAGGTACTGGTGGATTCGATGATAACTCAAGGCGCCATTTTTCGACGGTACCAGTGAGGGAGAGAGAGATTTCATAATCACCATCAATTGACGATACGAAACTGGATGCCTCGAGATTCAAAACAGGATTTATCTTGTAAGGGTCATCAAACTGTATAACCGCACTCGTAATATCAAATTTCTTTCCGAGGTACTTTACTATCCCTTTCCTCGGTGTCATAATAGTTCCAGATACATTCAATCTGGAGAGATACCCTCTGATCTGCACGTCAACATCGACCAGCACGTCTGCCACATTGTTGGCAATCTGCACACCATGAGGTGCTGAAATACCTATGTCACAAGAAATGCGTTTGGCTATCTCGCTCTGTTCTGGTGCAGGTCGGTTTGCTTTGGTTAAGAGTTCTACAATTGTCTGGAGACTAAATGGAACGCTATAGAGAGCTTTATTAATGGTGATCTCGCCTTCAATCTTCATAGAGTCCTTTCTTGCAGTTGCTTGCATTTTGCTGGTTATGTCTACTAACCCGAAGTTCTTTGATTTGACAGTAATCTTGTCCAGGGATATATCTAAAGACATCGTATCAATGGCTGTGGCTCCTATACGTGCAAAACCATTGATATCGAGATGTCCGTTATTGATTCTACCGTTAAGATATTCAATAACAATAATATTTTTTTGGAACATCAACAGACTGTACACAGAATCAATAGTAATGTCAGGCATGACATACCTTACTTCCTCAAGACGAATCTGGCCAAGAAGGTCAGGGTTCTGTATCTTACCATGTGCAGTGACATCGAGAGAGAGAAATCCCTGCACTTCGGGTATTCCAGGTACGAGTGCTGCCAGCGCGGCGAGGTCAATTCTCGCTGTTTTGCACGCGAGGTCAATCTCTCCCTGTACAATGTCTAATGGTACATGTCCCTGTACGTCAATTCTCTGCCCCTGCAGATTAAATGGGCACGTTACAATATCAGCGATTCCGTCTTTAATGATAACATTGATAGTGTCGAGGTTGTGCATCCTATAGTGGTCGCGGGACATGTATAGACTCTCTATCTGCACTTTGCCTGCAATCTTCTGTGGTTGGTTGACCTGCCCTTGCACTGATAGATTTGCAGAGACATATCCTGTGTCAGCATGAATATAATCCTTAAAATCGAAGTGGTTGAGCCTCAATGAACAATTGAATCGGAATGGTTCATACAGTGAGGCTGTGGCTGTCAGATCTATGGTCTGTATGTCATTGGACAGGGATGCATCAAGAGTGGTATCCTTGATCGCAAATGCGAGTTCGTAGGTATCAAACATAATGGTATCATAGACAAGGTCTTTAAAGACAATTCTGCCATCTCCTTGCGGGTTTGTGATATGTCCTTTGAAATTGGCATCTATTCCAATTGCGCCGCCTATGGGGATTGTGTCTCTGCCCAAAACCTCAGGAGATTTTAATCCCAATTCATCGCTCGAGATGTGAACGTTGAATTGATTGTCAGCCATACCATACCATCCGTCAAGCTCGATTTGCCCGCGTGCGCTCTGTATGATTCCTGAGTTGAGGTTGAGAATTGAGTCCTTGAGCGTGAATATGAATTCGGCATTCCTTATTTCTTCAGAAAATGCCACAATGTCTCTGAATTCTACAGTACCTTGCATAAACAGGTTTTGGATTTCTCCCTTCACTTTCGAACCTATTTTTAGTCTACCACTGACCGGCTGCGGTGATGGGAGAAAATTGTTAATTAAATCTATGTTCATGCAGTCAAGGAGAATATCAGCATCTATTTTCTGAGGGGCAGCCAAATGAATAGAGGCGTTGCCTTGAAGATTGAGTTTCTTACTCCTTACTATGAAGTTCTTGATGCCGAGTGTTCTATCCTTGTAAGCGATTCTCCCTGTTGTCTTTGGTTGGAAGTGAGCGTATTTAAGCTCTGCTGTAAGGTCTGCAAAAACTAGAGGATTGTCAATACTTCCCTTCAGAGAACCAGCCAATCGAGCATTTCCATACATGGAAGAGATAGTACAGGACAGCGCGGTATTCTGAAGAGACAATAAGATTTCCCACGTATCACTTTGGGATATATGCTTTTGAAGCGATGGGGTCTCTGCAATAATGGTTGCGGTCAGATTGAGGCTATCGAGTAGAGGTAATTGCCATGATATTTCGCTTGAACCAAAGAGCTTATTATTCCTATATTTAATGGCAAATTCAAGTCTATTTGAGATTTTTGGTGATGATGTTTTCCCCTGCAACAATCCGCTACTTCTGAGCGAACCCTCAAGATTTTCAAGACCAAATTCTCTGAGTAGAAGATTAGTGCTATAGACGATGTTGATTTCACCGTTTTTGTTTAAGGGGACAGTCCCCTTTAAAGCGATGTGTGAACTGTCGGTCGTGACTGAGAGCGTGTCAATGATGACAACATCATTTGCTACCTGTCCGTGGAGATTTAGTGAAAGGTCAATTTTCTTGTTGTTAAACGCTCCGACGAGTTGTGCATTGATGATCGATAACTTTTTAATCCGTACCTTAAATGGTGTCTTTGTGCTTGGTTCATCTTTTTTTGACCTTTCCAGTGTTTGTGCAAGTTCTCTCACACCATCAATATCGACGTTCAGCCCGTCGAGCAAGGCACTGTTAATATCTATCTGCTTTGACAATAATTTCAGAATGTTGAAAGAGACCTTTAGTCTATTGAGGTGGATCGCGTTATCTATATTGATTTCGGAGGCTTCGAGTGTATAAAAAATATTTCCTTTCAATGAACCGATGACTAATGGTGCGTTGATTCTGTCTTGGAGAGCTGATGCAATCTTATCTCGAACAATATTCAAAAATAGCGGGGTGCCTGCGATAAAGAAAATAGCAGACAGGAACAAGACAACGATGAGCAGTACCAGAACAATCTTCTTCATCGAGTTTCATTATAGATAAAAAGACATTCTCCGTCAAGTTTGCATATATTCATGATGGCTTGACTTTATTGTTTCTCGCACTATAATTCCTGAATACTGCAAGAGCAACGATGAAGTTGCGTGAGTACTTAGCTAAATCGTCTCCATCACTTTTAGTGGTCACAGCATATGTGCTTGTCGGTCTCATTGGAACTGTCGATTATGTAACCGGACGAGAGATTTCTCTTTCTATATTCTACTTATTTCCCGTTTCACTGATTACCTGGTCTATCGACAAACGGAGCGGTATTGTCATATCGGTATTTTCTGCCATAGCCTGGCTCGGTGCTGATTTTATGAGTGGGTACACGTATTCACATTCTATTATTCCCTTTTGGAACATGTTGGTGCGATTATGTTTTTTCCTCATTGTCGTTTTTCTCATATCTACAGTAAAACATCTGTTGAAAGAGTCCGAAACATTAGCGAAGACAGATTTCCTCACGGGAGTATCAAACGCAAGATACTTTTTTGAATTAGCGAATACGGAAATAAACAGGTCAGGCAGATTTAATCACCCCTTCACATTGATATACGTGGACATTGATGACTTTAAGCTAATTAATGATCGACATGGCCACAACACAGGCGATGAGCTTTTGCGTACTATCGCCAGTATCTTCCGTAGCAATCTCCGGAGAATTGATCTTGTGGCACGTCTCGGTGGCGATGAGTTTGCTGTTCTGTTACCGGAGACAGGTGCTGAACAATCCCAAATCATTATTCGTAAGATGCAAAAAACGCTTGCGGAGGTTACGAAGAAGAATAACTGGCACATCACATTTAGCATGGGAGTGGTAACATTTCTCAGACCTCCTGTTTCCGTTGATAATATGATAAAGATTGCCGATGACCTTATGTATGCTGCAAAGCATGCTGGCAAGAATGCCATTAAAGAAAAAGTTATCGGTGGATGAGAATATTTGAGGCATTAAACGCTACATAAATAGATATTTTGCATTATCGTCAGAGACGAACTCGCCCATGCCGGGGCGATGTTGCTACTGTGCTATGAACGTTATGTCTTGAGTCTGCATGGGCGCGATAAACTCAATCTCAGCTGCGCTACTGAGGATTCATTGAGCTGCAGAGCTACAATTTGTAACGTAATATATACACATCATATGTGAAAGTTGGCGTAAGCTTATTCATGTGTCGCTTTGATGCTTATTGCACTATAACAACAAAAGTCTCGATGTCATTATTACTATTGACTACAGGAAGGATACTAATAGTTCTCTTTTTTAGATCTGTTTTTTTAATTCTTTTGCTGAGCGTGACTTTTTGTTTATCTTCTGTTGCTTTCACTTCTTCGCCAAAGATTTTCCACAAAATGCTTACATCTTCTACATTCTTGTTTACAATTGTTTCGTCGAGCAAAAAGAGTTGCTTTGCCGCACTATTAATATACGTTATTTTCAAATCACTCGAGAGTGTGACTACTGCTTCTTTTATCCCCTCGAGAGTATGCATGAATTGTTTCTTAATTGTGATAATCTTATCTGTCTTTAGTTCATTGAAGTATCTCAATTTATAGAGTGCATCTCTGAAGGAGTGAGAGAGTTCAGAGAATTCATCACCCTTTTGAACCTCAGGAAGACTGAATGCATTGTCTCCGCTCCCTATCGCATTCAGGGCTTTTGTCATTCTTTTAAATGGTAAAAGGATTTTATAGGGGAAATAGAAGAAAAGGTAGATGAGGAGAATGCCGGTAATAATGAAGATCGTGAACGCATTGCGCTGTGCCAATACTCCATAGCGCACTCCCTCTTCGCCGTGTTCTGCCAGAGATTTCTGGGCGCGCGCCGTGATTCTCTGTGCGATAGTCAGTATTAAATCACTCTTTTCTCTTAAATCGGTCAATAGTTTTGCTCGGTCGGTCGAGAGTTTCGTTGCAGCGGATGCCATCAACACATTGAGGTCTGATATCCACGAAGGCAGTGAATCTTCTTGTACCTTTCCTTTGCGCACAGTCTTTCTCAGTTCAGTTTCATAGTTGAGAACTTGTTTTTGTATAGTAGTGAGTGCCTTTGGATCTTCTTGGAAAATTGTGATAAGAAATGTAATATCTTCGTGGTATATATTGATAAGTAAATCCATCGAATCCAATTCAACTGAAGATTCAGGTGATAAGGTTTTCGCCTCTTGTATATTAACCTTTACCTGTTCTATAATTTGTCGCGTATTGCTTATGTATGTGGAATCGAGGTAGATAATAAAGTTTTTCTCTTCTCTTCGTGCATCAAGCATTTTTATTGATATATCTCTCCCCAAGGCAGCGAGTGCAGCATCTTGTAGTGTTATGGTCTCTATTCTACGCATCATGCTATTCATATAAATAAGCGATACAAAAGATGTAGCGAGGGATAAAAAACCTACAATGAAGAGGGCAAGCCTAATTTTACCCTTTGTGGACAGCATAACTATTATTTTGCCTTTTCGGGAATACTCATTTTCTCGATGTTGTCGTCTGAACCTACAACGACGAGCACATCATCCTTTGCCACTTTATCGAAAGGACCAGGGATATCATTCACCTCTATTACATACTGTACTTTTCCATCTTCATTAACCTTGGGAATCCTTTTCTGAATCGCAATGATATTCACACCGTACCTCTTTCGAAAATCGATTTCTCTCAGGGTTTTACCCACAAATTCTTTGCGCGCTTCCATTTCTACAAGGCTGTGACCGGTTGTGAGAACCACGTGCTGGTATATATCAGGGGAAAGGAGTCTCTTAGCAACCTCTTCTCCCATCTGTTCTTCTATGATAATTACTCTATCAGCTCCTACCATTTGCAGAACATCAGCATACAGTGTATTAATCGCTCTCGCGATAACACGAGAAACTCCAATCTTCTTGAGGATTGCTGTTGTGAGAATAGCCTCCTCTTGGTCATCACCGAGTGCGACGACTGCAGCGTCGACATTTTCTAGCTCTGTTGCTTTCATGGCGCGTTCGTCAGTGCAATCAAGAATCAGAGCAGCAGATACACTGTCTTTTATTTCCTCAACGCGATCTTTGTTTTTATCTATGATAACAACCGCAGCTCCCTTTTCTGCAAGTGTTAATGCTACTTTCCTTCCAAAGGCGCCGAGACCTATTACTGCGTACTGCGGCATACATCCTCCTTTATCCTATCATCACCTTTGCTTCAGGATATCTTACCCTACCTCTTGTAATGCCCCTCATCAATGCAAACCCGAGGGTAAGGGGACCAATCCTTCCAGCATACATAAGCATAATTATAAGTATTTTACCTGGCGTTGTCAAATCTGGCGTGATGCCCATCGAGAGCCCAACGGTGCCAAAGGCGGAGACTGCCTCGAAAAGCAATGGGAAGAATGGTTTATTCTCTAACACGAGCAGGAGAATAAATAGAAAAGAAAGTACTATTGTAGAACCGACAGCGAGGGCGACTGCTTTGTATACGATGGAACTTGATATTGTTCTGTTATATACTTCAATATCCTCTTTACCTTTTAAAATACTCCTGAGTGAGAGAAGGAGAATAGCGAAGGTTGATGTTTTGATACCTCCACCAGTAGAACCAGGCGACGCTCCGATGAACATGAATATTATGATGATGGTGAGCGTGACCGTCGATAGAGATGATACTGCTATTGTATTAAAACCGGCTGTTCGCGGTGTTACTGCTTGGAAAAGAGATGCCCACAATTTCCCTGACAGCGGGTAATGTAGTAATGTGCCGTCAAACTCAAAGAAAAAAATGATCAAAAATCCCGCGATGATTAATATAGTTGAGGTCATAAGCACGAGGCGTGTGTGTGTAGTAAACATTTTCCGTTTGTTTTTTATCCTATTTACAATCTCATAGACGACAATGAAACCAAGTCCTCCAAAGATAATTAATGACATGATGACAAGATTAACGACAGGGTCATTCACAAAACCTTCGAGTGAATTGGAAAATAGAGAAAATCCTGCATTGCAGAATGCTGAAATAGAGTGAAAAATGCTGAGGTAGACAGTCTGAGTTGGGTTTTTAAAATAGAATATCCATCTCAAAAAAAGAATAAGAGCACCAATGGTTTCAATCAGAAAAGTCATTTTAAAAATATAATAGATCATACTGAGTACATTTCTCTCTTCATCCATCATTTCCTGGACCACTCTTCTTCTGCCTAACGTGAATCTACCAAAGACAAGGGCAAGAAAGGCAGAATAGGTCATTATACCAAGACCGCCGAGTTGAATGAGCACGAGAATGACCATCTGACCAAATGTTGAAAAATAGGCTGGCGTATCCTGCACAATGAGTCCAGTAACGCATGTCGCTGAAGTCGCAGTGAAAATCGCATCTATGAAACTGGTGCCTCTTCCATCCTTTGTTGCAGTTGGGAACGTGAGGAGTACAGTGCCGAGTAATATTGCACCTATGAAGCTGAGGGCGACGACCTGCGCAGTGTTCAAGCGTACTCCACGAATAAGACTTGAGAACTTTCGTGTTCTCGTGTATGCCTTTACGAGTACGACAAGGTGCCTGATGACAATTATCCCAACACCTGACCGCGGACCTACAATGTTCAGTATAAACGGAACAAATACGAGGATATCGAGCCAGTTATTCTTGAAATAATCCCTCTTGGGAAAGGTGAAGTAGAAGTTGAGAATTGCATCAGCCAGATAAGATAGAAACACCGCGTAATCCAATATTGATGAAAAAATGGCGAGAGCAGGAGGTAGTCGCCAACGTAATCCAGACTGCAGTATTATGAAAAAGAGTGCAAGGAATGAGAGTGTGTAGACACCCTTCCTTAAGGTGTAAACCCAGGTAGGTGTTGGTCTTCCTGTTTTTAATGTTCTAAAGAATCGCCACAGGCGCACTCCATTAGTATATAACTTTCATGTCTGCTGTCAACACAGAGTTAGACACTCACTCTTGATTTTTAGATCCTTTAGATTATACTGGTGTCGAGCGAAGTATGACCTGTGAGTGCATGAAAACGACTATGTTAATGGAGCGTACGATGTTTATTTTTGAAAGGAGGATCTGTGCGTAGAATATTGAATCACTCAACAATGATATGTAGTATCTGCTGCTTATGTATACCACACTTCATATTCGCACAGTTGTCTTCCGATAAGCTACAGGAGCACTTGAGGAATCGCGTTGAGGCAGCAGGAATTCCACCCAAGATTATTGTAGGAGAGGATTTGATTTATTCCTCAGCTATGTTGCCGATTTTCTACGAACTGCGAGCATATTGGCCTGCCTGGTGCAATGAAAAGGGACCTTTGCCACAAGCGCATGTACTCATTGCTGCCATAAAGAAGGCGGACCAGGAAGGGTTGACTCCGCAAGATTATCATTGTGTGAAAATTGAGACACTCATTAATAACGTGAAACAAAATCATCTCAATAAGAAACCACCGAGTCTTGATAGATTG